>Ga0209023_10002891_pt1 | contig 20945 bp, 22 predicted proteins | sample LakOneMetagenome_FD_187468 | JGI IMG/M metagenome (GOLD analysis project Ga0209023, IMG submission 187468) | Freshwater and sediment microbial communities from Lake Erie, Canada (SPAdes) (version 2) | ecosystem: Environmental > Aquatic > Freshwater > Lentic | place: Lake Erie, Canada...
CAACATTGTCGAGCAGGGCCGCGTCTCAAAGATTCTGGCCTTCCGCGGCATCGAACGCCAGCCGATCGATGAAGCCGAAGCCGGCGACATCGTCGCCATCGCGGGCCTGGAAAAATTCAACGTCGCCGATACGCTCTGCGCGATGGAAGTGACCGAGCCGCTGCAGGCGCAGCCGATCGATCCGCCGACCCTGTCGATGACCTTCCTCGTCAACGATTCGCCGCTCGCCGGCACCGAAGGCGACAAGGTCACCAGCCGCATGATCCGCGCCCGCCTCTACAAAGAGGCTGAAGGCAATGTCGCGCTGCGCGTCGAGGATTCGCCGGAGGGCGACGCCTATATCGTTTCGGGCCGCGGCGAATTGCAGCTCGGCATCCTGATCGAGACCATGCGCCGCGAAGGTTTCGAGCTCGGCGTCTCGCGTCCACAGGTCGTGTTCAAGCGGTCTGACGATGGCGAACTGCTGGAGCCGATCGAAGAGGTCGTGATCGACGTCGACGAAGAGCATTCCGGCGTCGTCGTGCAGAAGATGGCCGAACGCAAGGCCGAGCTGGTCGAGATGCGGCCCTCCGGCGGCGGACGACTGCGGTTGGTGTTTTACGCCCCGACCCGCGGCCTCATCGGCTATCAGGGCGAACTCCTGACCGACACGCGCGGCACGGCCATCATGAATCGGCTGTTCCACGAATATGCGCCGCATCGCGGCGATATCCAGGGCCGCCGCAACGGCGTCCTGATTTCCAATGATCAGGGCGAGGCCGTCGCCTACGCCATGTGGAAGCTGGAAGATCGCGGCCCGATGATGATCGAGCCCGGCTGGAAGGTCTATCGCGGCATGATCGTGGGCGAGCACACGCGCGACAACGATCTCGAGATCAACGTGCTGAAGGGCAAACAGCTCACCAACATCCGCACCCAGTCGAAGGACGAGGCCGTGCGCCTGACGCCGCCGATCCGGATGACGCTCGAAAAGGCGCTCGCCTACATCGAGGACGACGAGCGCGTGGAAGTGACGCCGAAGTCGATCCGACTGCGCAAGGTGTTCCTGGATCCGAACGACCGCAAGCGGGCCGAACGGTCGAAGGAAGCCGCCGCCTGAGTTACCCCGCCTTGCGCGCCTTTTGGCTCGCATAATAGGCGACTTTGCGCGATCGCATGATCTCGCCGAGCGGTCGATGCTCGGCGAGCGCCGCCCACGGGTCGAAGGACGCGTGTTCGACTTGTGCGGCGAAATCTGAGGGCGCTTCAGCCTCCGGCATCACGAGCAATCGCGCGACAGTGACGATCGGCGTCTGGTCGTCCGGCCACACCTGCGTCGGATCCTCGATCGGCGTCGACGCGTCGTCGATATAGAATTGCAGCTTCAGATCGTAAGCGACCGGCCCGTTCGTCAGCATCGCGCGCATTTGCTCGACCGGGTCAGCCTCGCCGCGCGCCTGGGGCGCCACGGGGTCGAGCAGGATGCGGACGGCATAGGGGCCGCAGGCGACTGGCGCTACGGAGTTGAAGCGCTCACCAGCAAAGCCCTGAAACGGCCGCGCAAGCACGCCGGCCAAGCGGCGCAGGCGGGACAATCCGCCGAACAGGCCGAATTTGCGGATCATCGCCACGAGGATTGCCGCCTGCCCGCGCGAGGCCGCCTCGACCAGCATCATGAATTCCTCGCTTGTCGGCGAGCTGAAACTGTCCTGATTGATCAGCAGGAAATCCTGCCGGTTCGTCTCGCCGCCGAGCGCGCCCGGCCCCGATAGGCCAAGAACCGAGATCGCAAAACCGCGGATGTCGGGCTTGCGGTTGGACTGGATATCCATGCCGCCGTTCGAAAGTCGAACACGCGCCTCGTAGTCGCCGGGCTTTGCGAACAGACCGTATCGGCAATAATCGGGCAGATTCGGGAGCACGCTCAATTTTGCCGGAAGTGCGAGCAGACCCTTGCGATGCAGGGCGCGGCCATCGCCGTATTTCTCGCGGCGTTTCGCCTGCACGGAAGTGAGCAGTGCGGCGAAGGCCTCATGGCGCGCAGCTTCCTCGGGGTACACGACTTCCCTCCAATCTCGGCTCGGTGGTCGTGTCGTCATGTCGGTCTTCCTACTGTGAAGCTGAGGCGAAAAATCTAAACTACCGCCTGATGAACAATTGTCATCCGGCGGCGAAATGACGAATGTGCCGCCATGTCAGACCTGTCCGTCGGCGATCTCGGCCACAATGCGCGGCGTCTGCGCGTCGATACGCTCGTGCGGCTGCGCTGGCTCGCGGTCGCGGGCCAGCTCCTGGCTTTGCTGATTGTCTACTTCGGGCTGCGCTTCCCGCTGCCGATGGGCCCGTGCCTGATCGCGGTTGCTGCTTCGGCCGCATTGAACATCGCGCTACGGCTGACCTATGCCCGCAACCATCGTCTCGCCGAATGGCCCGCAACGGGGCTTCTGACCTTCGATCTGCTGCAGCTTGCCTCGCTGCTGTATCTTACCGGCGGGCTCGACAACCCGTTCGTCGTGCTGGCGCTGGCGCCTGTCGTCATCGGCGCCGTGTCTCTGCCGCGTGCACAGGCGGCCTATCTCGTCGCCCTGATGATCGGGCTGGCGCTCCTGCTTGCTTTTCACCACCTCCCGATGCCCTGGATCGAGGGCGCTGCGCTCAGCCTGCCACCCGTCTATCGCGCGGGCATCTGGATCGCGCTTGGCCTCGCCGGTATTTTCGTCGCGCTCTATGCGGCCCGCGTGGCGCAAGAGGCGCGCCTTCTGTCCGACGCGCTTGCCGCCACGGAACTGGTGCTGGCGCGCGAGCAGCACCTGAGCCAGCTCGACGGTCTGGCCGCCGCCGCAGCGCACGAATTGGGTACGCCGCTTGCGACGATCGCGCTCGTCACGAAGGAATGGGCAAGACGCCCCGATGCGCCACCGGCTCCCGACGATCTCGAACTGCTGTCGCAGCAGGTCCGCCGATGCCGCGAAATCTTGGGCAAGCTGACCTCGCTGGGAGAGGATCCCGGCAGCGTTCTTACGCATATGACGCTCGGCGTTCTGCTTGAGGAGGTTGCCCAGCCGCACCGGAATTTCGATGTCGAGGTCAAGGTCGTCCTGAACGGGAGCCCGCCGGAACCGATATGTTCTCGTAGTCCAGGTGTCCTTTACGGGCTCGGGAACCTCGTCGAGAACGCCGTCGACTTCGCCGGCTCGGAAGTCGAGGTCCGCGCCGAATGGAACGCCACCACAGTTTCGGTGACGATCACAGACGACGGTCCGGGATTTGCGTCGGAGATCCTGGCCAGTCTCGGCGAGCCCTACGTGACGACCCGCGCCGCCGACCGTCGGGCCAAGATCGACGAGACTACCGGTCTTGGGCTCGGGCTCTTCATTGCCAAGACGCTGCTCGAGCGTTCGGGGGCCGACGTCCGGATTAACAATCGGACCGGCTCCCATACCGGCGCGGTTGTGCAGATCAGATGGCCACGGACCGAATTCGAGCGGGACCGCACCGCGGTCTCGTAGCGCCGGTCGGATTCGTGTCTTGACGGCCATCGGCCAAAGCCGGATAGAGCGAGCATGAGCAACGAGGGACCTCTGCCAGATGCCCGGATGCCCAGCGGCGACAGCCTGCCGGACGACCGATCGCTGCTGATCGTGGATGACGATTCCGCGTTCCTCGGCCGTTTGGCGCGCGCGATGGAATCGCGCGGATATCAGGTCCAGACCGCAAGCTCCGTCGCTGATGGGCTCAAGGCCGTCGAGGCCGCGCCACCTGCGTTCGCCGTGATCGATATGCGACTCGGCGACGGCAATGGGCTCGATATCATTTCCGAACTCAAGGCTCGCCGGCCGGATGCGCGTGGCGTGATCCTGACCGGCTACGGCAATATCGCGACCGCCGTGACAGCCGTGAAACTTGGCGCCTTCGACTATCTGGCTAAGCCGGCGGACGCAGACGAGATCGACGCCGCCCTGCGCTCGATCACGCCCGATCATGCCCAATTGCCCGAAAATCCGATGTCGGCCGACCGGGTGCGTTGGGAGCATATTCAACGCGTCTACGAACTGTGCGGCCGGAACGTTTCCGAGACGGCGCGGCGGCTCAGCATGCACCGTCGCACCTTGCAGCGCATCCTCGCCAAGCGCGCGCCGCGCTGATCCCGTTCACAACGCCGAGCGGCACAGCGGATCGTTGATCGCCAGAAGCCGGTCGGCTGCCGTCTTCGCGAAACGCAGCGTCACAGCCTTCCGGCGCGCCGCCGAAAGGCGGTGCTCGGCGCCACGTCGCACAATCTGCGCGCCATAGCCGTCCGCCACAATCAGTCCCGCTTCGTCAGGAATGATGTCCGGCGGCGTCGAGAGATCGATCGCAAAGTACAGGCTATCGCAGAAATTCCGGTAGTCGGGCCATTTTCGATCAGTCCGGAAATCCATGACGCAGGACTTTATCTCGACGATGTGGATCGATCCGTCCGGGAGCATGGCGACCACATCGGCCCGTCGGCCGTCCGGCAGGCGCATTTCCAGCACCGTAGAACAACCCGCAGAAACGAGAAGGCGGCAGACGCCGCGTGCGATGGCCGGCGCGCGCTCGGCAACCGGCCGATATTGAATGTGCGCGTCAGTCATGTATTGGCTTTCGACATGCGCCGAGGCGAACAGGATCGCATCATGAACATTGTCCCGACGGGCTCCCGCCTGTCCACTCTCCTGCTGATGCTTGCGGTTGTTCTCGGCGCCGTCATGTCGGCCACGGAGGTCCGCGCGGAGACCGTCCTGAACGTCGCCAACTGGACAGATTATATCGACCAGAAAGCGCTGGAGGAATTCACCAAGGAGACAGGGATCAAGGTTCTCTACGACACCTACGATTCCAACGAGATTCTGGAAACCCGCCTCCTGGCGGGCGGCACGGGCTACGACATCGTCTTGCCGTCCGCGACCTTCCTGCAACGACAGATCAAAGCTGGCGTGTTCCAGAAGATCAACAAGGCGCTCGTCCCGAACCTGAAGGGCGTTTCAGCCGACATTGCCGCGCGGCTCGCGGCCTATGATCCCGGCAACGAGTATTCTGTGCCCTACATGTGGTTCACGACAGGCATCGCCTACAACGTGGCCAAGGTCAGGGAACGGCTGGGCGATAAGGCGATCGACACCTGGGACATCTCGTTCAAGCCTGAGAACATGCGGAAGCTTGCCGATTGCGGCGTCTATTTCCTCGACAGCCCCGAAGACATCATGGCGATCGCTGCAAAATATGCAGGCCTGTCGCCCGACCTTCGCGACGCCGACGGCATACGGCGTGCGGCACAGGTCGTTGCCCAAGTACGCTCGTCGGTGCGCAAGTTCCATTCGTCCGAATACATCAATGCGCTCGCCAATGGAGACATTTGCTTGGCCATCGGCTGGGCGGGCGACAGTTTTCAGGCGCGCAACCGGGCGCGAGAAGCAGGCGCCGGCATCGACATCGCCTATGTCGTTCCGCGCGAAGGAACGCTGATGTCGATCGACGCCATCGCCATTCCGAAGGACGCCCAGCATGTGGCGGAAGCGCACAAGTTCATCGACTTCCTGCTGCGCCCGGAAATTGCGGCGCGCAATTCCGGCGTGACGAATTTCGCCAATCCGGTTGCCGCGTCCAAGTTGCTGTTGCCTGCGGCACTTGCCGACAACAAGTCGATCTATCCGGATGAGGCGATGACGAAGAAATTATTCACCGTCTCGACCAAGGAAGCCGATCTGCAGAAGATCATCACCCGCGAATGGTCGCGTGTGAAGCTTGGACGCTGAGGCGGGTCAGAGCTTGCGCAGGGCGACCTGCTCGATCTTGTGGGAATCGCCCTTGGTCAGCACGAGGCTTGCACGGGCGCGGGTCGGAAAGATGTTCTCGTTCAGATTGCGCAGATTGATGCGAGACCAGATCGACGTAGCGACTTCCAGTGCTTCGCTATCGCTGAGATCGGCATATTTCCGGAAATAGGATTGCGGATCGCGGAAAGCCGTTTCGCGCAATCTCATGAAGCGGCTGACGTACCAGCGCTCGAGGATCGCCTCCTCGGCGTGCAGATAGACCGAAAAGTCGAAGAAGTCGGACACGAACGGGGTTTCGTTGGCGTCGCGCGAGAGCCGGCTCGGTTGCAGGACGTTCACGCCTTCGACAATCAGAATGTCCGGCCGATCGACTACGACTGTGTCGCCCGGAATGACGTCGTAGGTGAGATGCGAATAGACCGGGGCCTCGACACGCGGTTGACCTGCCTTGATCTGAGAGAGAAACCGGATCAGGGCGGTCTGGTCGTAACTCTCCGGAAAACCTTTCTTTTCCATCAGGCCATCCCGTTCGAGGACGGCGTTCGGCAAGAGGAAGCCATCCGTCGTGACGAGCTGCACCTTCGGCGTGTTCGGCCAGCGCGACAGCAGCGCCTGCAGCACGCGCGCCGTGGTCGATTTGCCGACAGCAACCGAACCCGCGACGCCGATGATGTAGGGCACCTTTCCGTCTTCGGCGCCCAGAAATCTCTGTGTTGCCTTGAACAGTCCTTGCGTCGCGGCAACGTAGAGAGCGAGCAGACGGGAAAGCGGCAGATAGATCGCGATCACCTCTTCGACGGAAATCGGATCGTTGATCGACTGGAGCTTCGTGAGATCTTCTATCGTCAGCGTCAGCGGCGTGTCCGCGCGCAAAGCCGCCCACTCGTTGCGGGTAAAATTGCGATAGGGCGACAAGGCGCCGTTCGCTTGAGCATGGCCAACCCGCTCGTCCATGGCGTTCCGCACTCTCAGCCCTGGCCCAACTGGGCCTTGCGCGCAGCTTTTTCCTGGAGGCCCGACTGCCGCGTGCGTCGCTGAAGTTCCGCGAAAATCTCTTCCAACGCAATGCCTTTGGCGTGCAGCAGGACCATCAAATGGTAGAGGACGTCCGCGCTTTCCGCGATCACGTCGCGCCGGTCGCCCGCGCACGCGGCGATAACGGTCTCGACGGCCTCCTCGCCGAATTTCTTGGAAATCCTCTGGATTCCTGCATCGACGAGGGCACGTGTATATGACCCCGTATCGTTCGAGGCAGCGCGGGCCGCAACGATTTCGCGCAGTCGTTCCAATGTGAACGTGTCGGAGGCTGACGCATCGAGCCGCATCGGAATGCCGGCCAGCGCCATGAAGTCCTTGGCCTCGCGCACGGTGAAGGTTCCAAAGTGGAAAATCGAGGCAGCCAGCACAGCCGACGCGTGACCTTCGCGTACGCCAGCGACGAGGTGCTCCAGTTCTCCGACGCCGCCGGAGGCGATTACTGGAACAGAAACCGCATCAGCGATCGCGCGCGTCAGCTCCAGATCAAAGCCACTCTTCGTGCCGTCGCGGTCCATCGACGTCAGCAGAATTTCGCCGGCGCCGAGCGAGACAACTTCTCGCGCATAGGCGACAGCGTCGATGCCCGTCGGCTTGCGGCCACCATGCGTGAAGATTTCCCAGTGGTCGCCGACGCGCTTGGCGTCAATCGCGACAACGATGCATTGGCTGCCAAACTTCTCTGCGGCGTCGCGCACGAAAGTGCGGTTGGAAACTGCCGCCGAGTTGATCGAGACCTTATCAGCTCCTGCGAGCAGAAGTTTACGGATATCGTCGGTGGCTCTGACGCCGCCGCCGACGGTCAGCGGCATGAAGCACGCCTCCGCCGTCCGCTGCACGACGTCGAAAATAATCCCGCGGTTCTCGTGGGTCGCGGTAATGTCGAGGAAGCAGAGTTCGTCGGCGCCAGCGCCGTCATAGGCGATGGCGCATTCCACCGGATCGCCGGCGTCGCGCAGGTCGACGAAGTTGACGCCCTTGACGACACGCCCGTCCTTGACGTCGAGACAGGGGATCAGACGCTTCTTAAGCACGGACGTTCTCGCGAGCCTGCCTGATCAGCGCGAGCGCTTCATCGGCGCGGAGACGGCCGTCGTAAAGCGCGCGTCCCGAAATGGCGCCCGCGAGACGAGCGCAATCGGGCATGAGCAATCGACGCACATCGTCGAGCGAGGCAAGTCCGCCCGAAGCAATCACAGGAATGGAGACGGCTTCGGCGAGCGCAAGCGTCGCTTCAATATTGAGACCGAGCATCACGCCGTCGCGCATGATGTCCGTGTAGATGATGGCGGCGACCCCCGCGTCCTCGAATCGGCGCCCGATATCGACCGCGGTCGCCGTGGACGTGCGCGCCCATCCTTCGATGGCGACCAGACCCTCGCGCGCGTCGATACCCACCGCGATGCGTCCGGGGTAGAGCCGCGACGCTTCGCGCACAAGGCTCGGGTCGCGCACTGCCGCCGTACCGATAATGACGCGGCTGACGCCTTTGCCGAGCCAAGCCTCGATCGTGCGCAGATCGCGGATGCCGCCGCCGAGCTGCACCGGAATCTTGAGGCGCGCCAGCATGCCTTCGACCGCCTGCGCGTTGACCGGCCGGCCAGCAAACGCGCCGTCGAGATCGACAACGTGCAGATATTCAAAACCGAGTTGCTCGAACTCGACGGCCTGCGCGACGGGATCGACATTGAAGACGGTCACCTGCTCCATGTCGCCATGCACGAGGCGGACACATTCGCCGTTCTTGAGATCGATGGCAGGGAACAGGATCACGGGGACCACCGAAGAAAGTTCGAGATGAGCTTCAGACCAAGCGACTGGCTCTTTTCAGGATGGAACTGCACGCCGGCGATATTGTCGCGCCCGATCATGGCGGTCAGAGGACCTCCGTAATCGACCTCGGCGACAACAGCGTCGGGGTTCGCCGGCCTGAAGTGATAGGAGTGCACAAAATAGGCGTGCAAGCCGGTCTCGCCGAGCGGCAGATCCTTCAGCAGGGCGTGGCGGCGGCGCGCGGTCACCGTATTCCACCCCATATGCGGGACCTTGAGCGTAGGATCGGTTGGTTCGATCTGAACGACGTCGCCGCCTATCCAGTCCAGCCCTGCGACCGTCTCGTGCTCAAGACCGCGCGTCGCCAGCAACTGCATGCCGACGCAGATGCCCAGAAATGGTCGAGCGCGACGTATAGCGCTCTCGCTAAGCGCTTCGGACATGCCCGATACAGCGGCAAGCCCGTTGCGGCAGTCCGCGAACGCGCCGACGCCGGGGAGAATCACGCGATCGGCAAGGCGCACGACGTCAGGATCGGCAGTCACTGTAATGCTCGAGGCAGACAGCCCGCATTCACGGGCCGCACGTTCGAAGGCCTTCCGCGCGGAATGCAGGTTTCCGGAACCATAATCGACCAGCGCGACGGTCACGGCGCCGCCTCGGCGCGCGGCGCACGGTCTGCGAAGGCAAGGCGCGCAAAGGCGTCAGTTTCGTCGGCGCCATATCCAAAACCCGCGACCGGCGCGCCGCGACGCGCGAGCGCACGGCGTCGCCATTCCTGGGCCTCGAGCCCCAATAAAATGGCGGACAGGAGGAACAGAAGCAGCGCCGCGCCGGGCGCCAGAGCGCCAGCCGCCAACCCGACAAGAACTGCCGCGTAGAAAACGAGGACAACCACCGCGGCAATCCACATGCGATGCCTCAGCAGCCACAAGGCGCCGAACCAATAAGCCGCCCAGCAAAAGCGGTGCGGCACGAGGCGCAGCGAATCGCTGGGGCCATCGGTCACGGCGTGAGCCGTGAAGATCGTCGGCGCGGCAGCCATCTTGTTACAGAACGCCTTTGGTCGAGGGGATAGCGTCGGCCTGACGCGGATCGATTTCGACAGCTTCACGCAAAGCCCGGGCCAAGGCCTTGAAGCAAGATTCGGCAATATGGTGGCTGTTTGCGCCGCGAATATTGTCGATGTGGACATTTGCGCCGCAATTGCCGGCCAGCGCCTGGAAGAATTCCCGCACGAGTTCTGTATCGAACGTGCCGATCTTGGGCGTCGGGAACTGCGCCTCGAAAACGAGGAAGGCGCGGCCAGACAGGTCGATCGCGGCGCGCGTCAGCGCCTCGTCCATCGGCACATAGGCCGTTGCGTAGCGGCGAATGCCCTTCCGGTCGCCGAGCGCCTGCTTGATCGCCTGTCCGAGCGCGATGCCGACATCCTCGACCGTGTGGTGGTCATCGATGTGGAGATCGCCCTTGGCGGAGATTTCCAGATCGAGCAGGCCGTGGCGCGCGATCTGGTCCAGCATGTGGTCGAAGAAGCCGACCCCGGTCGAAATCGTAGACTTTCCCGTCCCGTCGAGAACGACGGTGAGGGAAATGTCAGTTTCCTTGGTCTTGCGCTGAACCGTGGCGCGACGCATATCCGTAGCCCCGTGAATGCTCGGGCGCTCTTCTAGCCGGTATTTCCACCGTTTGCCACGCCGCTGGCGCATGGCGGGCGGCAGAATCAGGCAAATTGCGTAAACACTGGGCGGAATCGAACGACAGGCAGGCGCCATGACGAACGACCAGCTTCGCTGGCATGCAACGACGATCGTGCTGGTCCGCAAGGGTGGCCGCACGGCAATTGCGGGCGACGGGCAGGTGTCGCTCGGCCAGACCGTGATCAAGGGCAATGCCCGAAAGGTGCGCCGCCTCGGCAAGGGCAATGTCATTTCCGGTTTCGCTGGGGCGACGGCGGACGCCTTTACCCTGTTCGAGCGGCTGGAAGCCAAGCTTGAGCAATTTTCCGGGCAGTTGATGCGCGCCACGATCGAAATGGCCAAGGACTGGCGTACGGACCGCTATTTGCGCCGGCTGGAGGCGATGATGCTGGTCGCGGATTCCTCGTCGGCCTTCCTTCTTTCGGGCACGGGCGACGTGCTCGAACCCGAAGCCGGGCCTGACGGAGCCGTCATGGCGATCGGTTCCGGCGGCAATTATGCGCTGGCGGCTGCGCGCGCCCTGATCGACGGTCCGATGGACGCGGAGGCCATTGCCCGCCGGTCGCTCGAAATCGCCGCTGACATCTGCGTCTACACAAACCGGAACATTGTTGTCGAATCGCTCGATTCGATCTGAAAACAAGGGCTTGGCATGACCGACTTCTCGCCGCGCGAGATTGTTTCCGAACTCGACCGCTACATCGTCGGGCAGGCCAAGGCCAAGCGCGCGGTCGCGATCGCGCTGCGCAACCGCTGGCGTCGCTCGAAGCTGGAAGGGCAGATGCGCGAGGAGGTTCTCCCCAAGAACATCCTGATGATCGGCCCGACCGGCTGCGGGAAGACCGAAATCGCCCGCAGGCTGGCCAAGCTGGCGCAGGCGCCTTTTCTCAAGGTCGAAGCGACCAAGTTCACCGAAGTGGGCTATGTCGGCCGCGATGTTGAGCAGATCATCCGGGATTTGGTCGAAGTCGCCATCTCGCTCGGCAAGGAAAGGCAACGCGCCACAGTTCGCGCCCGCGCCGAGACGGCTGCCGAAGAGCGGATGGTGACGGCGCTGGTTGGGGCCGGGGCATCGCAGGCGACCCGGGATTCCTTTCGCAAGATGCTGCGATCGGGCGATCTCGAGGACAAAGACGTCGAGATCGAGACGACATCGTCCGGTTCATCCAGCCCGCTTCTCGAACTTCCCAACATGCCGGGCGCGGTTGGAGCCATTTCGCTGGGCGACCTGTTCGGAAAGAGCGCGAAGCCGACGCGGCGGCGCTTAAAGGTCCGCGAGGCGCGCGAACCCCTGATCGTCGACGAGGCTGAGAAGCTCGTCGATAACGATCAGATCGTGCAGGACGCGATCCGCGAGACCGAGAATCACGGGATCGTCTTTCTCGACGAAATCGACAAGATCTGTGTCCGCGAGGGCCGTGGCGGCGATGTCTCGCGCGAAGGCGTCCAGCGTGACCTCCTCCCCCTGATCGAAGGCACGACGGTGGCCACGAAGCATGGCGCCGTGAAGACCGACCACATCCTGTTCATAGGCTCTGGGGCCTTTCACATCTCCAAGCCATCGGACCTGCTGCCGGAACTCCAGGGCCGCCTGCCTATCCGCGTCGAGCTCGCATCCCTGACCGAAGCGGATTTCGTTCGAATCCTGACGGAAACCGAGGCGAGCCTGCCGAAGCAATATCGCGCGCTCATGGCCACTGAGGGCGTGACGGTCGACTTCCAGCCGGACGGAATAGCCTCGATTGCGTCGTTTGCGGCGCGTATCAATTCGACCGTCGAAAATATTGGCGCGCGCCGCCTTCAGACAGTGATGGAGCGCATTCTCGAAGAGGCGAGCTTCAACGCGCCCGACATTTCCGGCGAGACAGTTTCCGTCGACGCCGCCTACGTCGAGCGCAGCATCGGCGACCTCGCCCGAAACGTCGATCTCAGCCGCTACATTCTCTGACCCTCCCGGTTTGCTCCCCCGGCGCGCGTGGGATAAGACCCCTGCGCTTTTCTGGAGCTCGGATCTATGGCCGCATTTCCCCAACTCGTGTTTTCCGGCGTGCAGCCGACCGGCAATTTCCATCTTGGGAATTACCTCGGCGCGCTGGTTAAATTCGTGGAGATGCAGGCCAGCTACGACTGCATCTATTGCGTCGTCGATCTGCACGCGATTACGGTGCCGCAGGATCCTGCCGAACTGACCAAGCACACGCGGGAGGTGACGGCGGCCTTCATCGCCTCCGGTATCGACGCGAAGAAGAACATCGTCTTCAACCAGAGCCAGGTGGCCGAACACGCGGAACTCGCCTGGGTATTCAATTGCGTGTCGCGGCTCGGCTGGCTCAACCGCATGACCCAGTTCAAGGAGAAGGCCGGCAAGGATCGCGAAAACGCATCCGTTGGCCTCTATGCCTATCCGAATTTGATGGCGGCCGACATTCTGGTCTACCGCGCTACCCATGTGCCAGTTGGCGAAGACCAAAAGCAGCATCTGGAACTCACTCGCGACATTGCCCAAAAATTCAACACGGATTTTTCGGCCTCGATCGAGCGCTGCGGCTATGGCGAGGCGTTTTTCCCGCTGCCCGAGCCGATCATCCAGGGGCCAGCGACGCGTGTGATGAGCTTGCGGGACGGATCGAAGAAAATGTCCAAGTCCGATCCTTCGGATTATTCGCGAATCAACCTGTCTGACGACGCCGATCAGATCGCGCAGAAGTTCCGCAAGGCCAAGACCGACCCCGACGCGCTTCCCTCCGAGACGGCCGGCCTGACGGGCCGCCCGGAGGCCGACAATCTCGTCGGCATTTTCGCAGCGCTGCAGGGCTGCTCGAAGGAAGCGGTGCTTCAGGATTTCGGCGGGCAAAACTTTTCGAGTTTCAAAGCCGCGCTGGTGGATTTGGCGGCTGCCAAGCTCGGGCCGGTGGGGTCCGAGATGAAGCGGCTGCAGGCCGACCACGCCTATATCGACTCCATTCTACGGGACGGGGCGGAGCGGGCGCGGGCGATTGCGGCAAAGAACATGGCCTCCGTAAGGGACATTCTCGGATTTGTTCGCTAACCGGAGGCCGTTCGCGCCGGCAACCAATTGAAACCGACGCAAAAAGCCATATTTTCAGCAGCGACTGACGGCACACCGCGAAGGCAAGCCATGTTCATCCAGACCGAACCCACTCCGAATCCCGCAACCCTCAAGTTTCTGCCCGGCCGCATTGTCGCCGGCTCGAACCTGGCGGAGTTCCGGTCCGCATCTGAAGCGCAATCGTCGCCGCTGGCGGCGGCGCTGTTTTCCGTTGACGGCGTGTCGCAGGTGTTTCTGGGTAGCGACTTCATCTCGGTCACGAAGACAGAAGGCGAGTGGCAACACCTGAAGCCGAGTGTCCTCGGCGTGATCATGGAGCATTTCGTTTCCGGCGCGCCGGTTTTTTCGGAAGCCGATGCCCAGGGAGACGAGGAAAAGGAATTTTACGACGCGTCCGACGCCGACACGGTCGAGCAGATCAAGGACCTGCTCGAAACCCGCGTTCGTCCAGCAGTAGCTGGCGATGGCGGCGACATCACATTCCGCGGGTTCAAGGACGGCGTCGTCTATCTCGCGATGAAAGGGGCCTGCTCCGGCTGCCCGTCCTCGACCGCCACACTGAAGCACGGCATTCAGAACCTGCTGAAGCATTTCGTTCCGGACGTCCGGGCCGTAGAGCAGATCTGACCGGCGTTGATCGGGCGCGAGAATCTCGTCACCATAGCGCGATGAAGATCCTCGCCATCGATACGTCGCTCGGAGCCGCTTCCGCTTGCCTTTTTGACAGTTCGTCCGGCGAAGTAGTTTCGCGCGAAACCATCTGGCTGGATCGCGGGCATGACCTGACCATTGTCCCGTTGATAGACCGGGTCGTCGCTCAGGGGGGTGGACGGACAGCCATAGAGCGTATCGCGGTCACCGTCGGGCCCGGATCATTCACGGGCATAAGGGTTGGCGTATCGGCAGCGCGCGCAATCGGCTTGGCGACGGGCGCTCCGGTCGTCGGCGTCTCTTCCCTGTCCGCTTATGTCGCGCCGCTTCTGGTCGAATGGAGCGACGGCGTCGCCGCGGCCGCGATCGACGCCCGTCACGGACGGACCTACGTCTCGGCCTTCGCCAGCGGCAGTCCGATCATAGCGGCGAAGATCATGATGGCGCGCGAGGCCGCGCGCGCCATGGGTTCCGGGCCTCTTCGGCTTGCGGGTTCTGGGGCCGCAGCAATAGCGATCGAAGCCTGGTCGATGGGTTTCGCCGCCGAGGTCGTATCCGACGCGGCGGCGCCCGATATCGCCTTCGTCGCCCGGTTGGGCGCCGCGGCCGATCCCGCATCGGCGCCGCCCCGGCCGCTGTACCTCAGGGCCCCTGACGTCAAGACGCCGGAGCCCGCCGCCATTCCGGCTGCTTGAGGATGGCTCCCAGCCAGACCACGGTCCATCCCTGCCGTCCCCTGTCGGCCAGCACCGCTGCAGCTTGCGCGGCGATCCATCGAACCGCCTTTGCGACGCCATGGCCCGCGGGCGAATTCGAAAATCTCCTGTCGAGCAACGCGGTCATTGCGGACGGGATCGGCGAGCCCAATGCGCTTCGTGGCTTCGTGCTGTCGCGCCGCGCGGCCGACGAAGCCGAGATCCTGACCATCGCTGTGGAGAAGACCGCACGCAGCGCCGGGCTTGCGACGACGCTTCTCGGCGCTCACATCTCGCGCCTTGCCCGTTCGGGCGTGTCGACCCTCTTTCTCGAAGTGGACGAGGCTAACACACCTGCTTTGGCGCTCTACCGCCGGTATGGCTTCCAGCAGGTCGGCCGCCGTCCTGCCTATTACGCCAAGCTCGATGGGTCGCGGGCGAATGCGTTGATCCTGAAGCTGATTATCTAGCGTGGGCGTCGTGCATTCGTCATCAAGCTCGGGCAAGGCTCGACCATGGCGGCGCTGAGACTCGGCTCGATTGGCTTCTTGATCATTGTGGCGCTTGCGGTTGGCCTGCTCCTCGGCCTGCTGCCCGATCGGATTTCCCGATCGCTTTCAAACGCCTTGACCTGCGGCTTCTGCCGGCTGGCCTGCAAGGCGCTCGGAATCTCGGTCGAGGCCGTCGGCGCGCCGCCTGTCGACGGCCCGACATTGCTGGTTTCGAACCATATCTCCTGGACCGATGTGCTGGCGCTGGGCAGCCTGTCGCCGATGATTTTTCTTGCCCGGCATGATCTTGCGGGTTGGCCGCTGCTCGGGCGATTGGCGCGCGCATATGGCACCCTTTTCGTGGAGCGCGGCAGGCGGCGTCAGATACCGGAGGTCAACCGACAGATGGCCGAGCAAATGGCCAGCGCAAAGATCGTCGTTCTGTTTCCGGAGGGCACCACCGGCGACGGCACACGTCTTCAGAAATTCAACAGCTCCCATTTCGCGGCGCCAGCGACGCTTCTTGCGAATCATCCTCAGACCGAGGCGGTGACGGTGGCGCCCGTGGCGCTGGCCTATACGCGGCAGGGCGGCCTGCCACTGGGCAGGACCGGCAGGGCGGCCATCGCCTGGTATGGCGATACCGAATTTGTGCCGCATCTGCTTGATCTGGTTCGCGGCGGTAAAACTACCTGTCGAATCAGCTTCTTGCCGACGCGGTACTTCGATCGCGGAACTGATCGCAAGACTGTCGCGAGGCAGACGGCCCTGGTCATTCAGACGGCATTTCGATCAGAAATCATGAGCCGCGGCGCGGAACGCTCAACCACTTATGTTCAATCCACCCGACAGGTCGTATAACGCTAATTGAAAGGCCTTGGGGCTGTGGAATTCACGAGGAACGCAAAGGCGTGAGCGAAAGTTCGAAGGCAGCGGGAGGCGGCTACGTCAAATCCTACGGCTGCCAGATGAACGTCTACGATTCATCCCGGATCGCCGGTCTCCTGAATGGCCGCGGCCACGCGAGTGTCGACAATCCTGCCGATGCCGATGTCATCGTCCTCAACACCTGCCACATCCGGGAAAAAGCGGCGGACAAGGTCTTTTCCGAACTCGGCCAGATCCGGCAGTTGAAATTGGAACGAGCCGCCCAGAACAGGCCGTTGCTTGTCGGCGTGGCCGGATGCGTCGCCCAGGCTGAGGGCGCAGAAATCCTTCGCCGCGAAGGCGCGGTCGATTTCGTGCTGGGTCCGCAATCCTACCATCGCCTGCCAGAGGCCCTCGACAGGGCGCGGGCTGGCGAGCGCCCGCTCTACGTCGATTTCGAGACGGAAGAAAAGTTTCTCGGGCTACGCCAGCCGAGCGGCGAAGCGGACGCAGGCCGCGTCTCGGCTTTCGTCACGATCCAGGAGGGTTGTGACAAATTCTGCAGCTTTTGCGTCGTGCCCTACACGCGCGGCGCCGAGATTTCGCGCGCGGCGACCGATATCGTCGCAGAGGTCGAGCGGTTGGCCGCGAGCGGCGTGCGAGAGGTGACGCTGCTCGGGCAGAACGTGAACGCCTACCAATGGAATGGAGATGGCGGCGCATGGACGCTTGCCCGCCTGTTCGAGCGACTCTCCGAGATTCAGTGGATCTTGCGGCTGCGCTACACGACCAGCCATCCGCTCGACATGGGCGACGATCTGATCGCTGCGCATCGCGACCTGCCGAAGGTGATGCCCTATCTGCACCTGCCGGTGCAAAGCGGGTCCGATCGCATCTTGCGGGCGATGAACCGCCGCCACACGGCGCGCGATTATCTGGACATGATCGATCGTATCCGCGCCGCTCGCCCAGACATCGCCTTGTCATCCGACTTCATCGTCGGCTTTCCCGGCGAAAGCGACGACGACTTCGACGCCACCATGCGACTCGTCGAGCAGGTTGGCTTCGCAAGCGCCTATTCCTTCAAATATTCGAAGCGCCCAGGCACACCCGGCGCTGAGCTCGGCGATCAAGTCGCCGAGCCGATCAAGAAGGAGCGCCTTGCCGCGCTGCAGAAGCTGCTCGACGCGCAGGCGACGGCTTTCAACATGAGCGCGGTCGGCGAGACATTCGATGTTTTGTTCGAGAAGGCAGGCCGCCATCCGGGACAATTCGCTGGCCGCTCGCCCTATCTGCAGAGCGTACAGGTCGACGGTCCCGTCGAACTGATCGGGACCGTGCAGCGCGTCAAGATCGTCCGGCCCGGACCGCATTCATTGTTCGGGTCGCTCGTTGATCATCGCAAGGAGGCGCAGGTTTGAACGGAAGAGGCGGCGCTGGCCAGCGCAAGGAAGGCGTGCCGTTGAAATCCGTTTCTCTCGAGAACGATACGGAGATCACCCTGACGTTCGGGGACAATCGTCTCGCGTCGATGGTCTTCGGCCAATACGACCACAATCTCGCGCAAATCGAACGAAGGCTGAATATTGTCGCCGCCGCCAATGGAAACCACGTCACGCTGAAGGGCGGAGCCGCGGGCGTCGACCAGGCGCGCCGGACGCTGGAACGCCTGTATACGCGCGCGGCGGCCGGGCAGGCGATTTCCCTCGGCGAGGTCGATGGAGCGCTGGAAGAAACGTCCCTCCAGGGATCCTTGTTTCCGGATGAAGAGGCGTCAGCAGAAGGTCAGGGCTTTGAGGAGATTCGCACCCGCAAGCGGCCAAGCGTTCGCGCGCGCACAAGCGCGCAAAGCGCCTATCTGCGCGCGCTGAAGAAGTTCGAACTCGTTTTCGCCGAGGGGCCCGCCGGTACAGGCAAGACATGGCTTGCGGTCGGACACGCCGTCTCGCTCCTGGAGCAGGGAGCGGTCGAGCGCATCATTCTGTCGCGGCCCGCCGTTGAGGCCGGCGAGAGGCTCGGCTTCCTGCCTGGCGACATGCGCGAGAAGGTCGACCCCTATCTCCGGCCGATCTATGACGCGTTGCACGATTTCATGGACGCCCGGATGGTCGAACGCGGCATGCAGACCGGCATGATCGAAGTTGCGCCGCTTGCGTTCATGCGCGGGCGAACGTTGACTAACGCCTGCGTTCTGCTGGACGAGGCGCAAAACACGACCACGATGCAAATGAAGATGTTTCTGACGCGCCTCGGAGAAGGATCGCGGATGATCATCAACGGCGATTCCTCGCAGACGGATCTGCCGCCGGGCCAGAAGTCCGGCCTCAGTCAGGCGGTGCAGCTGCTCAGCGAAGTCGAGGGAATCGGCTACGCGCGCTTTCTTGAGGGCGACGTCGTGCGTCATGATCTCGTGCGTCGCATCGTGGACGCCTATTCCAAGGCGGAGCGTGCGCAGGCTCAACCGGCGGAACGCAAATGAGCGTGAAGGCGGAAATATCAGCGACGTCTTCACTCTGGCGGCAATCGCCGGACGCGGAAGAAATCGTGCGAAGAACCATCGAAGCCTGCGAAAGTGCCTTTGAGCCGGCCGAGGGCGAGGTCAGTATCCTACTCTGCGACGACGCGGAGATTCGCCGGCTGAATGCCCAGTGGCGCGGGAAAGATTCCGCAACGAACGTCCTGTCTTTTCCATCGGCGATGCAGAATCAGGTGGAACGCCATCTGGGCGATATCGCCATCGCGTATGAAACTGTCGCGCGCGAAGCTTCCGACGAGGGCAAGACGTTTGCCGATCATCTCGCGCATCTTGCCGCGCACGGTTATCTTCATCTGATAGGCTTTGATCACGAAACGGACGAAGACGCTGAAGAAATGGAAGCGCTCGAGCGCGAGATTCTGGCCGGTCTCGGGATCAGCGATCCCTATGCCGACAGCGCGCCGCTAAAGCAGGCTGCCCGATGAGCGACGCCAGACGCGACGGCGATCCGGCGCCCGCGCGCACCACGCTTCTCGATCGGATGCGGAACCTGCTCGGCCTATCTCCGGCCTCGCTGCGCGATGACATCGAGGATGCGCTCGAACAGCCGCAGAATGCGGATGATTTTTCGCCGCAGGAACGGATTATCCTTCGCAACGTGCTGGAACTGCACGAGCATCGCGTTCGCGACATCATGATTCCCCGCGCCGATATCGTCGCCGTAGCAATCAACTCCACACTCGCCGAAGTCTTGACTACGTTTCGCACGGCCGGGCATTCGCGATTGCCGGTTCATGGCGAAACGCTGGATGACCCGCGCGGCATGATTCATATCCGCGACTTCGTCGACTATCTCGCCGGCGCGGTTGAAGTCGGCATGCGCAAGCGCAAGCGCGCGACGCCGGAGGAAGCAACTTCAGCGGCAGAAGCCGAATCCGAAACGGCGAGCGAGAAGCGCAGCCAGCGGTTCGCCGCGGTCGGCGCTCTCGATCTGTCGACACAGCTGACGCATTCCAGCGTGATCCGTCCGGTGCTGTTCGTGCCCCCCTCCATGCCCGCGCTGGACTTGCTGGTGAAGATGCAGGCCAGCCGCACGCATATGGCGCTGGTGATCGACGAATACGGTGGCACCGAGGGCCTGGTGTCGATCGAGGACGTCGTCGAAATGATCGTCGGCGATATCGAGGACGAGCACGACTTCGAGGAAGAGCCGCGCATCGACGAGATCGCCGAACGCGAATTCATGGTCGATGCGCGCGCCGACCTGACCGTGGTTTCCGAACGCACCGGGGTCGATCTCGACAAGATCGCCGAGTCAGACGACGTGGAGACGATCGGTGGCCTGATTGCATCCATTGCCGGCCGCGTGCCGGCCCGCGGCGAGATTATCCGACTGCCGGACCGCGCGCTCGAATTCGAGATCGTCGATGCCGACCCACGACGGATCACGCGCGTTCGGATACGCTCGATCGAGCCTGATTCGAGCAGCGGCGCTGACGTATCGTCCAGCCGGGAAGCCGGCAAGGATTCCGCGTCGTAAGGCCGCGCGCGGGAAGGCCAGTGCAACTCGGGCTTAGTCCCCGCCTTTCTTGAGAACGATGCAAAGCACTTCCGACAGGTTGAGACGACTGGCGCATGTCGTCGTGCTTGCGGACGGCTGGCGGCGCTGCGCGATCGCTTTCGCCGCCGGAGCCATCGGCGCGCTCGCCATGCCGCCGGTCGGATTTTTTCCTGCGCTGATAGTCACCATGTCGGCCGCCGTATGGTTGCTCGATGGCTGCGGCGCCAAAAACGATGCGGGATTGCTGCGAACCCGGCTGCGCGCCGCAGCGGCGGCAGGCTGGTTTCTCGGTTTCGGCTATTTCGTCGGCGGATTTTACTGGCTTGGCGCAGCATTTCTGGTCGAACCCGACCGCTTTGCCTGGGCGTTGCCGCTCGGGGTACTTGGCCTGCCCGCTGTGCTCGCGATTTTTCCGGCGGTCGGTTTCGTGATTTCGTTGATGCTCTGGAGTTCGGGCGCAGCGCGCGTCCTGGCTCTGGCTTTCGGACTCGGCGTCGCGGAGCTCGCGCGTGGATATCTGTTCACCGGCTTTCCCTGGAACGATTTCGGGATGGCGTTGGGTCAGCATGTCACGCCGGCGCAGATCGCATCATTCGTTGGGCTGCACGGACTGACGCCGCTCGTGGTCGCGATCTGCGCGGCGCCTGCCACATTGGCCGATCCAGCCGGACGACGCTGGTTCTTTTCCCCTGTCGCAGTCGCGGCGGCCAGCCTCGCACTGATCGCCGGATACGGGTCTGTGCGCCTGAGCAACGCGGTCGTCGGGAACACGCCGAACGTCAAGCTTCGGATCATGCAGCCGAACCTGCCGCAAGATGCGAAATTCCGTCCCTCCGCCGGCCCGAGATC
>Ga0209023_10002892_pt1 | contig 20945 bp, 25 predicted proteins | sample LakOneMetagenome_FD_187468 | JGI IMG/M metagenome (GOLD analysis project Ga0209023, IMG submission 187468) | Freshwater and sediment microbial communities from Lake Erie, Canada (SPAdes) (version 2) | ecosystem: Environmental > Aquatic > Freshwater > Lentic | place: Lake Erie, Canada...
ACCGACCAACAGGGCGACCAGCCGCAGACCGACAGCGATCCGCAACCGACGCCTGCCGCCCAAGCCGCACTGGCGCAGTCCTTCGCCAGCGGGCGCGGCCAAGCTCAGGCCATTGCAGAGATGTGCCTGATCGCGGGCCAATCCCAACGCACGGCGGAATTCCTCGCAGCAGGCTTCTCGGAAGCGCAGGTGCGCCGCGCCTTGCTCGACGCCCGTGCCGACCAACCCGAAATTGCCTCGCGTATCACCGCCGAGGCAGGAACCAGCCAGCACCCGGAAAACAGTCCGGTGGTCGCTGCCGTCAAGAAACTCACCGCCAAGGAGTAAGCCATGCCCACTGTCTCTCAACCCAAGAATCTCGGCGACCTGTTGAAGTACGAAGCGCCGAATCTCTACTCGCGTGACCAGGACACCGTCGCGGCCGCGCAGAACCTGTCGCTGGGTACCGTGGTGGGCCGCGAAACGGCTACCGCCAAGCTCAAGGCCATCGACCCGAGCGCTTCGGACGGCACGGAAACCGCCGTCGGCGTGCTCGGCAATGACGTCGATGCGACGCTGATTGACCGTGAGGACGCGATCCTGATCGCCCGCCACGCCATCGTCGCGCGCGGCGCATTGATCTGGCCGACCGGCATCAGCACTGCGCACAAAGTGGCTGCCATCAAGCAACTCGCAGAACGTGGAGTCCTGGCCCGCGATAGCGCCTGACCCACTTCCAACGCTCCGTTTCACTCCCCCCGAAAACCCGCCGCTGGCGGGTTTCGTCATTTCTGGAGATCCCAAATGCAGAACCCTTTTGAAAACCCCGGCTTCTCGATGGCCAGCCTGACGGCCGCCATCAACCTCCTGCCCAACCGCTATGGGCGGCTGGAGCAACTCAACCTGTTCCCGGCCAAGCCGGTGCGCACCCGGCAGATCATCGTCGAGGAGTACGCCGGTCGTCTGAATCTGCTGCCCACCCGCGCGCCCGGTTCGCCCGGCACGGTGGGTGAACGTGGCAAGCGCAACCTGCGCTCCTTCGTGATCCCGCACATCCCCCACGACGACGTGGTGCTGCCCGAGGAAGTTCAAGGACTGCGCGCCTTCGGGTCCGAAACCGAGATGGAAGCCATTGGCGGTGTCATGGCCCGTCATCTGGAGACCATGCGCAACAAGCACGCGATCACCCTGGAGCATCTGCGCATGGGGGCGCTCAAGGGCAAGATCCTCGATGCTGATGGCAGTGAGCTTGTCGATCTGTTCGACGAGTTCGACATCACCGCGCAATCGGTGTCCTTCGAGTTTTCGACGGCGGCAGACAACGGGCAAATCAAGACTGCCTGCCTCGAGTTGCTGGGGCTCATGGAAGATGGGCTCACCGGCGAGTTCTCGACCGGCGTGCATGTGCTGTGCTCGACCGAGTTCTTCCGGGCGCTGACGACCCACAAGGAGGTCAAGACCGCCTACCAGAACTGGCAGCAGGGCGCAGTGCTGATCAACGATATGCGCTCGGGCTTCAGCTACAGCGGCATCACCTTCGAGGAATACCGGGGCCAGGCTTCCTTTGTGCAGGCCGACGGCACGCTGGGGTCGCGCCGCTTCATCGCCGCAGGGGAAGCCCATGCCTTCCCGGTCGGCACGGTGGATACCTTCGCGACCTACTTCGCGCCAGCGGACTTCAACGAGACCGTCAACACCATCGGCCAGCCGCTGTATGCCAAGCAGGAGCCACGCAAGTTCGACCGGGGTACCGATCTGCACACGCAGAGCAACCCGCTGCCGATGTGCCATCGCCCTGGCGTGCTGATCAAGCTCGTTGCTGCCTGATGGATGTCGCGACGTTGTACGAGGCGGCCCGCAGTGCAGGACTGCTGACCGCCGTCACGGTGGCGGGCAGCACCGTGCACTGCGCCTTCCGTGCCCCCGACGAAACCGTGCTGGATGGTTTTGCGCTGTCGCGGGACTACCAGATCGACTACCCGGCGTCCTGGCTGACGCTGGCAGCCGGGGACACGGTCGAGGTGGCAGGCAATACCTATCAGGTGCGCGACGTGCGCGCCATCGGCGACGGCACCGAGCGTCGCGCCTCGCTCTCCCAACTCTGAGGAACTCCCCATGAACTCCGTCCGCGAGCGCGTCTTGCGGGAGATCGTCGCACGCCTGTCATCTGCGATTGCCCCGACACCGGTGCTGCGCATGCCTGCCGTGCCGGTCACCCGCGAGGCCAGTCCAGCGCTGCTGCTGTTCGTTGATGGCGACAGCATCACCGCCCACGCCAACCACCTGGTCGACCGGCTGCTGGTCGTCCGGCTTGCCGTGGTGGCACGCGGTGCGGATGCCTTCGACGTCGCCGACCAGGCGCTGGTCGCGGCCCACGCGGCAATGCTCGCCGACCCGAATCTGGGCGGTCTGGCCATCGCCGTGCGCGAGATCGACTGCGAATGGGAGTTCGACGACGCCGACGCCGGGGCCGTCGCGCTGCCCGCCCGCTACGAGATCCGCTACCGCACCCACGCCATCGACCTCACCCAAACAGGATGAATCCCACATGCACATCGAACTACTGAAACCCCATACCCACGCAGGCAAGCGCCTCGCCGTAGGTGATCGCCTTGATCTGAATGACGCCAGCGCCCGTTGGCTGATCACACAAGGCACGGCCAAAGCGGCCACCCCAGCCACCGATTCCAAACCCACCCGCCGTGATGCCACGTCCGGTGTTTCCACAACTGCAGCCACCCAAGGAGACTGAACATGGCTTATTTTTCCGGACAAGGCCGCGTCTACATCGGCGCACGTGATGAACTCGGCAACCCGGCCGGACTGACCTTCGTCGGCAACGTGCCCGAGCTGAAGGTGTCGCTGTCGGTGGACACCATCGAGCACCAGGAAGCGCAGTCGGGTCAGCGCCTGACCGACCTGCAACTCATCAAGACCAAGAAAGGCGAGTTCGCCTGCACGTTGGAAGAGCTGATCGCCACCAACCTGGCGCTCGCGCTCTATGGCACCACGACCACGATCACCCCCGGTACGGTGACTGGCGAACTACTGCCCAACCCTGTCACGCCGGGCAGTCTGTATCCGTTGGCCATGCAAAACGTGTCCGCCGTGCAGATCCAGGACTCGGACGTCACGCCCAAGACGCTCCCGGTCAGCCAGTACAGCGTCAATGCCAAGCACGGTTCACTGGTGGTGCTGGATGCCACGTCGGGCGGCCCGTACACCGAGCCGTTCACCGTCGATTACGCCTATGGCGCGGCGCAGAGCACGGCGATGTTCACCCAGCCACTGCCCGAGCGCTGGATTCGCTTCGAGGGGCTCAATACCGCCGACGGCAACCGCGAGGTAGTGATTGACCTGTACCGCGTGGCCATCAACCCGGCGAAGGAACTCTCGATCATCACGGACGAACTGCTGAAGTTCGAGCTGTCGGGCCAGGTGCTGGCGGATCTGACCAAGCCAGTCGGCGGTGATCTCGGTCAGTTCGGACGTCTGGTGCTGCTGTGATGGACGGCTTCAAGACATTCCCCCCTGAGCCTGTGGTCGTGACGCTGTCCGGCACCGCGCTGGAACTGACGCCGATCCGGCTGGGTGAGCTGCCACGGCTGCTGGCCGTGGTGCGCCCGCTGGCCGAGGAAATCACCAGTGATCCGGACTGGATGGCGCTGCTGGGACGGCATGGAGATGCCGTGTTGGATTTGCTGGCCATCACCACCCGGCATGAACGCGCGTGGATCAACGACCTTCAGCTTGCGGACGCTGTGCAACTGGCCGCCGCCGTGTTCGAGGTGAACGCAGATTTTTTCGTGGCGCACGTCGTTCCGGCGATTCAGGGCGCGGCCCAACGACTCGCCCCGACGCTGCGCTCGCTGACGACCTCGGCTGGGACAGTGCCGTCGCCCGCCTGATCCGCGCCGGGCACCGCCTTGGCGACGTGATGGCCTACACGCTCACGCAGGCGCAAGCCTTTCTGGATGCCGACGGCCAGATCGAACGACAGCAGCTTGCCCAGCTGCTCGGCATTCATGCCGTGGCAGCCCAGGGCGAGAAGCGTGGCATCGAACAACTGCAACGCGATCTGCTCAAGGACTGACCCATGCGCCTCTCGCTCACCACCACCGGCTTGTTGGACCCGCGCCAGTTGGCGGCGTGGAGCACCGAGCGGCGTCGTGCTATCCACACCGCTGTCGCCAAGGGCATGCAATCGGGCGGGCGTGAAGTGCGTGATGCGGCGCGATCCGAGATGCGCAGTGCCTTCACCGTCAAGCGCAACAGCTTCATCTCCTCGATGGGCGTGAAGGTGTTCGACAAGAAGCCCGAATTGCTGCCCGCCTTGCTGGTGGGCAGCAAGATTCCTTGGCTCGGTCTGCATGAAAAAGGCGGCACGGTGAGCGGCAATTTGCTGATACCGCTGCTGCCCGGGCGCATCGGCCCCAAGCGTTTCAAGGCGGTCATCGATGGCCTGATGCGCTCGGGCAATGCCTTTTTCATCGAGAAGAACGGTCGCGTGCTGCTGATGGCCGAGAACATCAAAGAGAACGCCGGGCAGCTTGGCCGCTTCAAGCGTGCCGAGCGTGGTCGTACCGGGGCCAAGCAGATCAAGCGTGGCCAGGAGATTCCCATCGCCGTACTGGTCAAGCGCGTCGATCTCAAACGACGACTGAATCTGGCGGGTGGCGTGCAACGCGCACTACCTGCCTTGGCGCGGGCGATTCAACAAGAACTGGACAAAGTCTGATGGCAAGCAATCGTGCCCAAATCCTGATCAGTGCCGTCGACCAGACCAAGACCGCTTTCGATTCGATCAAGCGGGGCCTGGGTGGCCTGACCGACACCGCCAAGAGCGTCAACGGCGTGCTGGCCAACCTTGGTGTGGCCGTATCGGTGGCTGGACTGACTGCGATGGTCAAATCGGCCATCGACACTGGCGACGCGCTGGACGAGATGTCGCAACGTGTCGGTGTCAGCGTCGAGACACTGTCGGTATGGAAACCGGCAGCCGAGCAGTCCGGTGTGTCCGGCGAATCGTTCGAGAAGGGGCTGCGCAAGCTGTCCACCACGATGCTGGAAGCCGCGACCGGTTCGGAAGATGCAGCCCGCAACTTCGCGGCGGTGGGCGTCGAGTTCAAGAACCAGGACGGCACCCTGCGCGCCACCGATCAGGTGCTACTCGATCTGGCCGAGCGCTTCAAGGCCATGCCCGATGGCGCGGAAAAAACCGCGCTGGCCGTGCAACTGTTCGGCAAGTCAGGAGCCGAGCTGATCCCGTTCCTGAATCAGGGGCGCGACGGCATCAACGAGCTGGCTGCCGAAATGCAGGCGCTCGGCGTGCAGATGAGTAGTGAGACTGCGGCGCAGGCGGGCAACTTCAACGATGCGCTCGACAAGCTGAAACTGGCCACCACCAGCATCGGCAACCAGATCATCGCGTCCTTGCTGCCCGCCCTGAACGAGATGGCCGGTGGCATGGTCGAGTCGGCCAAGCAAGGCGGCACACTGCGCGCGATCCTGGATGGCGTGGTGCTGGTGCTCAAGACCCTGGCGCTCGGTGCTGCCACCGTTGGCAAGGCCTTCGTCGCCTTGGGTGAGGCCATTGGCGCCGGTGTCGCGGCGGCGGTTGAAGCGCTCAAGGGCAACACCGAAGGGGCCAAGGCCATCATTGCCGACCTCAAGGGCAATCTGGTCAAACGGCTGGATGAACTGGCGTCCTTTCGTGACAGCCTGTTCGACCCCAAGCCCATCGAGGTCAAGGCACCCAAGATCCAGGCCGATCCGGAACTGCTTCAACGCCTGACCAAGCCCAAAGCCGTCAAGCCAGCGCAGGACACGACCGGCGCGCAAACCACGCTGATGAAAGCGCAGCTAGACGCCGAGTTCGCGCTGCTCAAGGACGGTCTGAACCGGCAACAAACTGCGCTGGATGCTGCGCTCGAAGACCGTCTGGTCTCGGTGCGCGACTACTACACGCAGAAAACGGCCATCGAGCAGCGCGAGGTCGATGCCGAGATTGCCCGCAAGCAGCAGGAGCTGGCCCGCAGTCAGCAAGTCGCCACCACGGGCAAATCGGAAAACGACCGCCTGCGTGCCAAGGCCGAAGTGGCCAAGACGGAAGCGGACCTCATCACGCTCAATAACCGGCGCACGGACATCGAGCAGGCCAATGCGCGCAAGGCAGCGCAAGCCGAGCGTGAGCTGGCCGATGCCTTGGCGCAGGCGCGTGAGGAACTGGCACAGATCACAGGTACGGCCACAGATGCCGACCGGCAAGCTGCTATCGAGCGCAGCTACCGCGATCTACGGGCGCGACTGGCGGCAGAAAGCGATGCCGACGGCGTGTCGCTCATTGATCGGCTGATCAATGTGAAGGCTGCTCAGGCCAATCTTGCGGCCTTGGAAGCCCAATGGCGGCAGGTCACCGAGCGTCTGCGCAATGCGCAGGAGGCCATCCAGACCCAGCAGCAAGCTGGGCTGCTGACCGAAACACAGGCACGTCAGCAGATCGTGGCCCTGCAACAGCAATCGGCCACCGAGATGGAGCGCTTGTTGCCGACCATGCAGCAAGCCGCGCAGGCCATCGGGCCAGATGCGGTGATTCGGGTACAGGCGTGGCGCAACGAGCTGGACCGCACCAAGCTCACGGTCGATGAAATGGCTCCGCTGTGGAATCGCATCGGCGAGAGCTTCGGCGGTGCGCTCAACGGGATGATCACCGGCGCGCAGACCTGGCGCAGTGCCTTGGCGAGCATCTTCCAGCAGGTGGCCGATGCCTTCCTGCAGCAAATCGTGATCCAGCCGTTCCAGCAGTGGATCGCCATGCAGGCGCGGATGCTGGCGCTCAAAATCGGCTTCATCCAGCAGGAGCAGACCGTCGATGCGGCGGCCAGCGCCGCCAAGGTCGCGCAAAAGACCACCGAAACCACCGCCGTGGTGTCGATGGATGCAGCCAAGGCGGGAGCCGGTGCGGCGGCGTCGCAGGCTTCCATTCCCTACGTTGGGCCAGCCCTGGCGGTGGCCGCGATGGTAGCCATGGTCGCTGCGGTCATGGCGCTCTTGGGTGGCATCAAGAAATTCGCGGGTGGTGGTCTGGTTTCCGGGCCGGGCAGCGCCACCTCGGATTCGATCCCGGCGCGTCTGTCCGCAGGCGAGTACGTGGTGCGGGCGGCCGCCGTGCGCCAAGTCGGCGTGGCCTTCCTCGACTCGCTCAACGGCTTGTCGGCCGGCCCACGTTTCAAGGGTGGCGAGCTGGCCTTCGCAGCGGGCGGGCTGGTACCGGAGGTGAAAGTGCCGCCCGCGCAGCCGCAGATGAATCAGGCCGTGCGCATCGTCAACGCGGTCGATCCGGGTGTGACCCACGACCACCTGCAGTCGCCTGCCGGAGAGAAAGTCATCGTCAACATCATCGGGCGCAATGCACGGGCCATCCGTGCGGCGCTGCAAGGCTGAATTTCAGGGGAAAGTCCAATGGCACTTCTGTTCATCGACGGTTTCGATCACTACGACCCACAGGCCGTGGACAGCTTTGGCGATCCGTGGCTGGCACGAGGCAAGGCAGCGTATCTCTCGCCGCAGGCCACCCGGATCAATGGCCGTCGTCCGTCCTCCTATGCCCTGCGATTGCCAGAAGGTTTGGGCGGCGGTTACGTCAAGAACCTCGACGCCACCAAGACCAGCCTGATCGTCGGGGCAGCCATTCGTGTGGTGCCGTACCAAAACACCTACACCGAGCCACTGCTGCTGGGCGTGCGTGACGCCAACTCGCAAGTCGCGCACCTCGTGAAAATCGGCGAGGACGGTCGGCTGAAGCTCTACCGCTGGCAATACGGCTATGACCAGTTGATCTCTGTCTCAGTCGCCAGCGCTCCGGCGCGCGGCTGGCACTACATCGAGTTGCAGGTCACGCAGGGCACCAGCAACGGCATTCTGTCAGTGCGGATCAACGGCATCTTGGCCATCCAGATGACTGCGCAGAACACCATCCAGGGCGGTGGCCAACTGCTCACGGCATTCGTGGGTGCCGTGCCCGGCCAAAACTGCCCGCTCACCATCGACGTCGACGACTTCTACATCGCCGACACCAGCGGCACGATCAACAACACCTTCCTCGGTGATGTGCGCGTCGATGCCTTGCAGGCACAGGCCGATGGCAGCCTGAACCAGTGGACGGCCAGCCCGGTCGGTACCGCCGCATGGGAAGCCGTGAGCGATGAGGACGAGGCAACGGCGATCAGTGCAATCAGTGCTGGGCTGCGCCAGTCCTTCGATGTCGAGCCGCTGCCGGTGATGGCCACGCCCGCCATCTACGGCGTCCAGCTCACGATGCTGGCGCGCAAGACCGACGCCGGTCTGGGCAAGGTCAAAGGCCTCGTGGTCAGTGGTGCGCAGAGCGCCGTCAGCACCGACATCATTCTGCAGGAGCAACTGGCCTGGCAGAGCACGCTGTTCGAACGCAACCCGAACGGCAACGTGCAGTGGACGGAGGCCGCCTTCAATGCCGCTGAGTTCGGCGTGGAGTCGGCATGACGGATCGCGTCGTCGTTCAAGACCTCGCGGAGGTTTCCAGCAAGCCGACGCCTGGAAGCAAACTGCCCGTCTTCCAGAGTGAGGTGCTCTCGCGCGCCACCTTCGGGGCGAGCGCAGCCAACTTCACGCCGGAAACAGCTGTCGCTCCGCTGCCGCCCAATCTGACGGCCAGCCTGCTGGCGGAATCCTTGGCGGGCCCCTGGCCACCCATCGATACACCGATCTTTCTGGTCGAAGTGTTGCGCCGGGATACGGCCTCAAGCGCCATCGTCGCCACCGGTATGGATGCCTTCGGCGACCAGCCTTGGCCGGATGCGCAACGCGGCGTGTTTGCCTTCCGTCATGATTGGATGGAGCCCCTTGTGGAACGGCTGGAGTGGCAGACCAGCGTCACACGGCTGGCCAGTGGCAACGAATCCCGTCAGGCACGCCGACGTGTTCCTCGGCGCTGGCTCACCTACAAGGTGGGCAACGCCCGACAGACCGATGCCCTGGTGGCCGACTGGCTGGCCGATCATCTCGGTCAAATGGCGCTGTGGCCGCTGCCGCAGTACGCGGTGCACCTGACCGAGTCCTGCGAACGTGGCGCACTGGCACTCAATGTGACCGAAGCTGACGGGCGACAGTTCGGGCCACTCTCGGCCAATGTGCATCTGACCTATGACGGTGTGCAGGGCTGGCAGGAAACTGAGAACAATGGCCGCTGGATTTTGATCATCGCCGCCGATGGCTGGCAGATCGCCCAACTCAGCGATGTGGAAAGCGATCTGCTGTGGCTGACGGAGCCCTTGGCACGCGCCGCAGCCGTGGGCAGCACCATCATGCCCTTGGTGTGGGGCAAAGCCATCGACCCGGCGGATCTCACGCAGTGGGTACCCGGCATGGTCGGCGGCAACATTCCCACACAGATCCAGCCTGCGCCATTGCCCGACCAGGATGTTCTCGATGACCCGTGGCTCGATGAGATTCCGGTCTGGCCGGACGGCAACTGGCGGGACGATCCGACAGCCGCCGCGCAAGCCACGATCACCCGCCAGGATTTATCCCCTGCAGATCCGTGGGTGCGCCGGGACGATCCGTGGGCGACGACGACTTTGCAGCGGCGCTATCTGGCCAGCTCACTCGATGAAATCGAGCTCTGGCGGGCGCGGTTGTGGCGCACCCAAGGCCGTCTGGAAGCCTTCTGGCTGCCCGATGGCTTGGCCCCGATCCTGTGGGTAACCGTCGAAGCCGATCCCGAGGATGGCTTCCTGCGCGTGGATGGCAAAGACATCTCCGCGTTCTGGCATCGCCCCGCCGCCTGCTTGATCGTGCATCCAGACGGCTATCGGCAGTACGCCCTGACAGCGACATGCCATCTGGATCAAGGCAGTGTGCTGGTGCTGCGCTCAGGCCACGACGACTGGGTGCCCGCAGGCAGCCGCGTCATTCGCCTCGTGCGCTGCCGCCTCGACCACGACGCCATCGATCTGTACTGGCACAGCCCGACGCTGCTGGAGATCACCTTGACCGCGCGCCAGTTGCCCGAACCACGCGGAAATGACCGTCAAACCTACGAGGGAGAGTAAGCACGATGAGCCAGAACCCATTGCTGGAAGTCGAGCTATACGCCTTCGCCAGCAACAGCGCGCAGTTCTATCTGACGCCGCACGAATTCGACGTTGATCTCGATGGCAATCTTTACAAGAGCCTGGCCTTGGAACGCAACGAACTGGCGCTGGGTGCTGAAGCGGCGAAGGCTGGCTTGGATCTGAAACTGCCGCCGAACTGTGATTTGGTACGTCACCTGCTCGCCAACTCGCTGACCGGCGACACCACCTCGATCACCCTGCGCATAGGACGGCGCGACACCTGGGGCGACTACTGGTGGATCTCCGGCACGCGCTGGATGGGCCGGGTGCTGGGCGTCGAAGTGGCTGACGATGTCGCTCGCGTTCGCTGCGAGTCGGCGCAAGTCAGTCTCAAGCGCATCGGGTTGCGGCGGCTCTACAGCCGCAAGTGTTCCCACGTGCTGTATTCGGCTGCCTGTGGTGCCTCACCGATTTCTGCCAGCGCCTTGGTGAGCAACAGCAATGGTCGCAACGTCGATCTTGATGGTGGCACGCCCGGCAGTGTCAGTGGTGGCTTGGCCGGTGGCTGGCTGCAAACCCCGGAAGGTGCGCGCCACATGATCGTCAATGACTACGGTGGCGGCGTCGAGTTGCTCTATCCGGTCGCCATTGAAGTCGGTGCCGAGGTGCTGCTGACGGTCGGCTGCGATCACAGCACGGCCACGTGCGAGTCGCGCTTCGGCAACCTCGACAACTACGGCGGCTTTCCCGCCATCCCGAGCAAAAACCCGTTCTCGACGGGCGTGTTCTGAATCCTTCTAAGGAATTGCCATGTGGTACCTCGTCGTCATCGTGGTGGCGGCGCTGGTTTCGGTCGCGCTCGCGCCGAAACCGCCCGAACCCAAACCGGCGTCCCTGTCTGACGTCGATGCCCCCACCGCAGAAGAAGGCCGACCGATTCCCGTCGTGTTCGGCACCGTGCTACTGCGTGGCTCCAACGTCGTCTGGTACGGCGATCTGGAAGCCGACCCGATCAAGAAGAAAGGTGGCAAGAAATGACCACTCAGACCGTCATCACCATCGATCACGTGCGCGCCGTGGGCCTGTGCGTGAACGGCACGCGCACTTGGTTTGCGCGTCACGATCTGGATTTCCGGGCCTTCCTGCGCGATGGCTGTGACGCCGAAACCTTGCTGGCCACCGGCGATGCAATGGCACAACGTGTGGTCGAACACGTCCGCAATCGATCCAGCCAGCGGGAGCAAGACTGATGGGTGGCAGCAGCAAGAAGCAAACCGTCGGCTATCGCTACCGGATGGGCCTGCATCTGGCCTTGTGCCAGGGACCCGTCGATGCCGTGCAGGAAATCCAGATGGGCGACCGTACCGCGTGGGGTGATGCCGACCGTGCGCCGCTGTCCAGCGGGCATGGCCTGACCAGCCTCTCTATCAACAAGCCCACACTGTTTGGCGGCGACGAGCGCGAAGGCGGCGTGGTCGGCACCATCGATGTGCTTTCTGGTCATGCCGGACAAGGACGCAACGACTATCTGATGAGCCGCCTCGGCAGTTCCATTCCGGCATTTCGGGGCGTGCTGTCCTTGGTGGCACGCAAGATCCTGTTCGCGGCCAACAACCCCTACATCAAACCGTGGGCAGTGCGCGTCCGGCGCTTCACGGCGGGTTGGTTCGATGCGCCGTGGATGGAGTGGAATGCCGAAGTCCGCACCTGGGATGAGGACGAAGGCCGTGAGATCAGCATCGGCATGAACCCGGCGCACATCCTGGTGCAGTGCCTCACCGATCCGCACTGGGGCATGGGCTATCCGCAGAGCACCATCGGCTGGAGTTTCTGGAACGCGGCATGGGCTTTGTCGAGTGAGGGCTTCGGCCTCAATCTGATCTGGACACGGCAGCAGCCCATCGAGAGCTTCATCGGCCAGGTCATCGACCACATTGGCGGCATCCTCTACACCGATCCGGAGCAAGGCACGTTTGAGCTCAAGCTGCTGCGCGACGACTATTGGATCGACAGCCTGCCGCAGTTGGGGCCTGACGAAATCGTGCGGTTGGAACGCTTCGAGCGCGCCCAGTGGGGCGAGTTGCCCAATGAACTGACGGTGGTCTACACCGACTGGCAGACCGGCGGTGATGCTGCCGTTACGGTCGAGAACCTGGCCGCCATCCAGTTGCAAGGCGGCGTGATCAATCAGCGCCGCGACTACCCTGGCGTCAACTACGGGCCGCTGGCTGCCCGGCTGGCCTTGCGTGACCTACGTGCCTTGGGTTCACCACTGGCCCGGATGAGTCTGACCGTGGCACGCGACACCCTGGAACGTGCGCCATTGCCGGGTGATGTGTTCCTGCTGAACTGGCCACGCTTGGGTGTGGATCAGATGGTGGTGCGCGTCACCGGCATCGACACCGGCACCTTGGGAGCGGCCGAGTGGCGCATCGAAGCCATGGAAGATGTGTTCGGGATGAGTAACACCGTGCTGTCGCCCCCGCCACCGCACGTCGAGGAGCCGACCATCGAACCTTTGCCGCCTGCCGTGGTGCTGGCCGTCGAGGTGCCGTATTGGGAACTGGCCAGGCGTTTGTCGCGTGCAGATCTGGCCTACCTGACCGATACGGACACCTATCTCGGTGCGCTGGCCGCCGCCGGTGGCAGCGGGCAGTTGAATTGGCAACTGGCTACCGGCGCTTCAGGCGGCGACCTCACTGCCGTGGTGGGCGAAGACTACGCACCACTGCTGACGCTTGATGCAGCCTTGCCTGCCAGCGAGGTCGATGCCATCGGCGTGCCGGTGACGGCCATCAGCCAGCCGGAGAGACTGGCCGAGGGCGACTACGCCTATCTGGTGGATACCAGTGGAGCGATTGCAGAGGCCGTTGCCGTCCTGGCCTTCGATGCTGCCAACGCGACCATCGATCTTGCGCGCGGCGTGCTCGACACCACACCCCAAGCACATGCCTCGGGGACTCGGTTGATCGGTGTCGGCGAATGGCTGGCATCCGAAGGTGCGGAGCGGGCCCCGGGCGAATCGGTCTTCGTGGGCGCGATTCCACGCACGTCGACCGATCAGGGCGATCCTGTGTTGGCTGCCAATGGGCAGCCGATGGTGCTGGCCGGTCGGCAGGCTCTGCCGTATCCACCCGGTCGTATCCGCCTCAATGGCCAGACCGAGCCTGCCGTGGTGGCCGGTGATCTCACCGTCGCGTGGGCGCATCGCGACCGCACCCAGCAGACCGCCTATCTCGTGCAGCAAGACGAGGGCGATATCGGGCCGGAACTGGGCGTGACCTACACGCTACGCATCCGCAATCGCAATGGCGTGCTGGCCCACACCGAAACGGGACTGCTCGGCACAACCTTTATCTGGACGGCAGCAGTGGCCGCGCTGGACGCCGGTGCGCTGGGCGACCGCATCACGGTGGAGATCAGTGCCGAGCGCGATGGTTTGAGTAGCTGGCAGCCGCAGGTGCGAGTCATGGATCGCGCGGGCTACGGCCTGCGCTGGGGACAGTATTGGGGAGGTGTGTGATGGAGCCGCGCATCGATGTTCATCTGCTCACGCTAAACGAGCCCGCCGAATGGCGGGAGGCCTGCATCGCCAGCCTCGAGGACGCACCGATCCAGTTGCACGTTTTGCCCGGCATTCCGGGGCGTATCGGCGAGGCACGCGCGGCAGGCTATGCACAAGGCACGCTGCCGCTGGTGTCCTTCGTCGATCCCGACGATCTATACGAAGCCAGCGCTTTCACACAATTGGCCGATGCGCTGGATGCCTGCCCGCAGGCAGTGATGGCCTACACCGACGAAGCACTGACCGACGAAAACGGCCAGGACATCGCCGTGCGGCGTCTGGCCTACAGCCGTTGGCAACACGCCAACAGCGCCAGCCACGTGCACGGCCTGATCGTGATGCGGCGCTCCGCCGTGGAAGCCGTGCTCAAGGAAACCACCGACCTCAACAACTTTGCCGATTGGCTGCTGACCCTGCTCGTGGCCAAACGTGGCGGCGTGCTGTACCTGCCCATCGTCGGGCGTCATTGGCGACAACACCCGCAGCAAAGCCATCGCACCGGCGACCCGGAAGCAGTCCGGCGTATTCGCCACGCATCGAATCTCTGGAGATAAATCATGTCATCAACCGATCCGAACCTTGGACTCAACTATGGCTGGACGCTTGGCGAGAGCGGTTGGGACACCGGCATGGATGCCAATCTCAAGCGCCTCGGCGCTGTGGTCGGTCTGTCCGTGAAAGACCGTGACCTGACCACGCCACCGGCCAACCCCGCCAACGGCGACCGCTACCTCATTCCTGCCGCCGCCACCGGCGTGTGGGCCGGTAAAACCAACCAGATCGCCGCACGCATCGCCGATGTCTGGGAGTACCACACGCCCAAGATCGGCTGGCTTTGCTACATCGAGGATGAGGCCAAGCTCTCGGCCTACAAGTCCACCGGCTGGAGCGCAGGCATCGCCATCTGATTTCCCATCTTCGTACCCACCAGAAACCCGTCCACGAGGCGGGTTTCGCATTTCTGGAGACCGCAATGACCGAACCTGAACAACAACAGCCTGCGCTCGTCGAGAACATGCTCCTCTTGCGCCGCGAGGACTTCGACGAACTGCTGGACCGCGCCGCTGAACGCGGAGCCGAACGTGTCCTGACCCACCTTGGCCTGGAAAACGGCCACGCCGCGCGCGACATCCGCGAACTGCGCGACCTGCTGGAAGCCTGGCGCGATGCTCGCCGCACAGCCTGGCAGACCACCGTCAAGGTCATCACCACCGGCATCCTGGCCGCACTGCTGGTTGGTGCTGCCATCAAGCTCAAGCTGATGGGAGGCCCGCAATGACAGCCAACCGCAAGATCGGCCTGTTGGACGACTGGCGCCGTGTGTTGCGACGTGCCTGGAGCATTCGCTTTTCCCTGCTGGCCGCTGCTTTCACGGCGGCGGAGGTGGTGGTGCCGCTATTCGGGGACATACTGCCGCGCGGCGTGTTCGTGCTGCTGGCCTTTGCCGCTAGCATCGGCGCTACCGTGGCTCGTATCGTGGCGCAGCCGGAGATGCACCGATGACCCGGCCACCATCACCAGTGTTGCGCAGCACTGTAGCTGGACTGACGCTGTCTGCCGCCGCCCTGGTCGGCATCGTACTGCACGAGGGCTACACCGACCGCGCGGTGATTCCGGTCAAGGGCGATGTGCCGACCATCGGGTTCGGCACCACCACCGGGGTGAAGATCGGCGACACCACCACGCCGCCGAAGGCGCTGGCTCGGGCGCTCACCGACGTGCAGCAATTCGAGGGGGCGCTCAAGCAATGCGTGACCGTGCCCTTGGCCCAGCACGAGTACGACGCGCTGGTAAGTTTTTCTTACAACGTCGGCAGCCGCGCGTTCTGCCAGTCCACGCTGGTCAGGAAACTCAACGCCGAGGACTACGCGGGAGCCTGCGCTGAACTGTTGCGCTGGCGCTTCTTCCAGGGCAAGGACTGTGCACTGCCCACCAACGCACGGCTGTGCGGCGGGCTGACTACACGGCGAGAAGCCGAATACCGGCAGTGCATCGGGGAGGCGTCGTGAGCGTGATTCCGTGGCCGTACCGGCTGCTGGCCTTCGCGGCGATCGGCGTCGCCCTGGTCGGCTTCGGCTGGATCAAGGGTGCGAGCCACGTTCAAGTGCAATGGGATGCCGCCATCCAGCAACAAGCCCTGCATGTCGGCGCCGTCCGCGAGCGGCAGGCCCAAGCCACCGTCAAGGTTGTCACGCAGTACGTCGACCGCGTCCGCGTCGTCCGCGAGAAGGGCGAAATCATCATCAAGGAGGTTCCCGTCTATGTGCCCGTTCAAGCCGATGCTGCTTGCACTATCAACCGTGGCTTTGTGCGCCTGCACGACGCTGCCGCCGCCGGTGAACTGCCCGAGCCCGCCCGAGATGCTGATGCGGCCGCAGCAGGCATTGCGCTCTCTGCCGTCGCCGGAACCGTTGCCGCCAACTACCAGACCTGCCACGAGAATGCCGAGCAACTAAGGGCGTTGCAAGGGTGGGTCAGGGAGATGAAGGTCGCCACCAAGCAGTAGTGTTCAGCACGTCATCATGGATTGTTCCAGCAACCCGGGCTCTGCGAATCGAAGAACGTGAGCTTTGTGTCAGGTAAGGACCGGCCAGCAGCTTTGAGCACCTGGTGGCAGAACGCCTGCTGATCTCCATCTGGTTGCCCAGTGAACACTGAGACAGCCATTCGCTTCGGCGGATTCGCCGAGATGGCATCGAGCACGTGCTGATCCCTTTCGTCAAAGCTCCAGCCATACACGACCAGACTATCTCCGAGGCTGGGCAGAACCTCTTCATACACGTTCGTCAGGTATTGGCTCCGACGAATCGCGGCAACTTTCTGCTTACTGGTTCCTTCGCTAACGAACACGGGCACGTAGTTCCCGGACGACCACCTGCGGGTGATCGTGTAGAGCAGGTCACCCGCGGCTCCGGCACCAACAGAAATCTTTGTCTCATCACCCATGTAGTCGCGTGCAACTGCAAGACTGCCGTGAGGATAGAAAACCAATGTCGCTCCTGCGGCGTTCCCATAGGGCCGCCGCAGATACTCCCAATCTGTCTGGAATTCCCCGTCGTGAAATGCGTCTTTGAACCAACTCCCGTTCGCTGAGTTGAACAGCAACATGGACCAGTACAGGGTGAGGTCGTAGTTCAAGCTGACGACAGTCGGAAACACGCTGGCAAACGCACCCACACGCTGTAGGTCGGCGGCAACATCGGCATGCACCGGATGCACGCTGTGCACAGCTTCGATCAATGCTGTGCGTACTTCCGCATAGGCTGCAGAGATGTCGGCCGACGGAGTTCCCAAGGCCACGTTGACGTGCTCGGCATACCAGCATGCGAGCAGAACATGCTCAAAGTCGGTTGTCCCCAGCCTGGCGAAGATTGGCGCGGTGGTGGCGAGTAGTCCTTTTGCATCAGCAACGCCATGGAGTGTCGGGTATGCAAACTCTTTGTGAATAGCGATGCTCGCGCCGTTGCCAAGAAGAATGGCACTCCAGCCTTCCTGTTTTATGCTTTCCCATGTGTCGATTGCGATCCGGTCCATGCTCTTTAGGTGCCTGTGACTGGCTTGGTTGGGTCAACAAATCGCAGCAGCTGCGATCGAATATCTGCCGCCGAAGCAGTCAGATCTACGGTAGCGAATCGAATAGGGTTCCCCTGGATCACCACAGTCTCGTCAACGCTCTGGCCGATCGCGGGATGCAGCAACAATCCACTGGCGCAATCGGCAAGCGCGTCACCGCGCCCAACCTGAGAACGCAGGTAAGCGTAGATCTGGTAAACGTAACCACTACGCAGGGTTTCTTCACGGTACCAGCCGCTCGTCACTATCGATGTGAACTTGGTGTCAATGACGATTCGTCGGCCGGAAGGCGCATGATCGAGCACCACGTCGGTTCTCATCGTCGGCAAGATCTTGTCAATTCCCGATGTCTTCTGTTCGATCTGCCAGCCCAGCGTACCACCACACCGAACTCGCCATCCCTGCGGTTGCAGCACCACTTCATAGAAACCGCCTACGGCCTTTTCGAACAGTCGCCGGACCCAGGTGATCTCGCGATCCGGAAGAGTCAGCACGTTCGTCCCGGCCACTTCAGTTGGCAAGGCAAGATCAAAAGCCAGCTTCGCCGCAGCCACCATGAATCGGTCATCCACGTCGTTGCGGCCAAAGCGATCGGTGCTCATCTGCGCGCGAGTTGGCGCATCGCCTGAGACACCCATAGCCTTCATGCCGCTGGCAAGTGAGCGGCAGCGATGAGACACGTCCTCCCTCTGCACAATTCTGGAGATGCTCTCCAGTGCCGCACGGACAAAGCGATTGCGTGGCGTGTCGATGGTCAGCTCATCAAATCGACAGGCCACCAAGCCACGATCCAGCAATCGATGCCGTTCCGTATTCAGGACATCAATCCGTCCGCGCACGCGGTTGAGGACCGCATCCCGAGAACGGTAGCCCAGATTGAGGCGGCGACGCTGCCTGACTTCCACTGCGTGGGCCAGGATCTCGGCGACCAGATCGGGGAGATCGTCAGGGTTGTCCTCCAGGCCAACATTGCCGATGCCGCGAGTGCGGAACAATTCCGACGCATACAGCATCAGCAGCCACAGATTGCGCACCGGAATACGTCCGATGTAGCCATCTGCGTCGTCCGACGCGCTCTCGACTTGCTCCGCGACCACACCCATCACCAGCCCTGAAGCAGCCGTGCGCACGCCTTCTGCGCTTCGTCAGGGGCGTCAAACCAATACTCATCGAGCAGTGGCCCGATCTCAGTCTCGACCACCTGCTGGAACCACTCCTTTGTATCCCCAGCCTCAAGCCTATGGGCGGGCGTTACGTAGCTATGGCCGATCCGGAACTGCTTTCCAAGCCGAGCGTCAGCCGCGATCTGATCATTCAGCACAGCAATCCGTTGCTCGATATCCGCGACCAGAGCCGGATCGACAGCACACTCTTTGACCACCCAATCCCGCCACGCGGTACCAAGCCTTGGCTCCAGACCCACGAAGGCGAAACGCCGACGCAACGCGAGATCGACGAGGGCCAACGACCTGTCGGCGATATTCATCGTGCCGACGACGTAGAGGTTTTCCGGAATGTGGACGGGGCGACGTTTGCCATCCGCGTCCGGGTAGCACAGTTCCAGTGCCTCATTGGGCGTGCGCTTTCCAGCTTCAAGCAGCGTCAGGAGTTCTCCGAAGATCTGCGCCGGGTTGCCACGGTTGATCTCCTCGATCACCACGACGAACTTCGACGATGGGTCCTTCGACGCTGCCTTGATCGCTTCCATGAATACGCCGTCGGCTAGCGACAATTTCCCCTCGCCGGTCGGCCGCCATCCTCTGACGAAATCCTCGTAGGACAGGTTGGGGTGAAACTGCACCGCACGGACTTTGCTTTCGTCCTTTTGACCCATCAGCGCAAACGACAGGCGCTTCGCAAGCCACGTCTTGCCGGTGCCTGGTGGCCCCTGAAGGATCAGGTTCTTCTTGGTACGAAGGCGGTCTAGGAGGCGATCGATCTCGTTGCGTTCAAGGAAGCATCCGTCCTTGAGAATATCGTCGATCGAGTACGGCACGATCGGCACGGCAACTTGAACGTCCTCTGATGCAGTTGCCTCAGTGGCATCGTCGCCATCATCGGCGTCCCCCCCGTCGCCTTCGCCGACTGGCGATTTCTCATCGGAAGGGGCCTTGTACATCCATGCTTCTAACGAAAGCTCAGGATAGGAATGGACAGGGTAAGCGGTCTCCTGAAAGCGCGGCTCCAATGCATCCATCACGGCAAGGTAGTCTGCCGAATTGCAGCGTCTCTTCGGGCCGTGAAGGCCAATCGGCACACCGAGCTTCTTGCTGACATAGAGCTGAGAGTTGTGATCAAGGCTCAGGAACGCCCAAGGCCTGATCCAATACAGGCCGAACGTCAGATTCCATGCAACGCCTCGCCGACCGTTCGCGCTGTCGAAAGCCTTGGCGAACTCCTCGCGGGCAAGGTCATCGTCGGTATCTGCGTACGCGATACCCGCTGCGAAGACACCCCAAAGCGCGTCAATGTGGTCGGTGGCGCGATTGATCTCGAATGGGAAGTACCAGGACTTCAAGTTGTTCAGCAGCGGGATGCCTTCGAACGTCTCTGGAACCGGCTCGTCGACGCCTAGGAATTTGGCCAACTCGGTCGCGATGATCTTGCGGTTGGAGTCCTTGATGCCCCGATTGAACAGACCCATCGTCGTGAACGGGCAGATGTCCTTCACGAAGCCCGTAGTGCCGTCTGCATACTTGTCCTCTGCCAGATGGCCGAGTCCGTCGACGCGAACGGAAATCTCCCGGATTCCCTCCACAAGGGCTGCCCTGTTGGCGCGATAGGTGAGCAGCTTGTCCGCGATTGCTTCATAGAACTTTGTCCAGCCGAAGCGATGTTTGTCGGGCGCCACTGTCCCGAATCGCTCCCGCCAGTAGGGCGCGTTTCGGAAACGCTCGACGTCCTGCGGCTTGTTGTGGAAGGCGAAGCCGATCAAACCATCGGTCATCCATTCACCAGGCAGAACGCGCCACACTGTTCCCCGGTGGGTATAGAAATACCACTCACGCACCGGTTCGATTTTTGTCCAGTCAACCTTGACTCGTTGGCCATCATTCAGGTTCTCAGTGATCGTGCCAATTGCCTTGATCGCCATCACCGAAACCGCTTGTCCACGGCTGTCAAAGGGCAGCCCATGCTTGCGCGTGTAGGACGACTTGATGGCGATCTGATCTCCTGGTCGCATCGATCGCACCACGTCGAGATGCTTGTCCTCGTAGCCGTTCTCCCAAATCCCCTCGGACAGAAAGCGTGGCAACTGATCGTCCGTGCCCCCGTAGCTTGCGCCAACAAACCAGCTCGCCTGTGCGCTCGAGTTCTCTGTTTTTGTGTTCATGGATGTCCTCAGATAGTGCTGCGCAATGCGACGAACTGGTTATTCGGCCCCTCAGACCGGATGTCGAGGTGTGGATAATTCGACACCAAGTAGGCCAATGGCCTCGTCAAGCTGAACGGGAAGAGGACCGGTAACGATTGCAGGCTGTTCACCGAGACGGGCTTGCCGACATAGCGCACAGCCGCCTCGATCAGCCAAACGGTGAGTTCGTCACTGTGGATGTGCGTCGGTGCAAGGCGGATGACGCGCTTGCCTTTCTCGACTCGCTCAACCGCGCCCCAGCTTGCTTGTGTCTGGATGACCATATTGGTCATGCGGCGCGTGCCTTCGCGTTCGCCGTAGATCTCGCTCATACGGCGATGCACTTCAGCAGCAGCGCAATCGTCCTGGATGGCTGACAAGC
>Ga0209023_10002893_pt1 | contig 20930 bp, 25 predicted proteins | sample LakOneMetagenome_FD_187468 | JGI IMG/M metagenome (GOLD analysis project Ga0209023, IMG submission 187468) | Freshwater and sediment microbial communities from Lake Erie, Canada (SPAdes) (version 2) | ecosystem: Environmental > Aquatic > Freshwater > Lentic | place: Lake Erie, Canada...
CGGCCCCGGCGAGCCCGTCGACCCAGATCATCCGCTCCGCACCCAACAGTTCAAGCATCGACGCCTCGACCTCGGCCTCGCTGCGGCCGGGGTTGCGATTGTCGTTCACCCAACTCGACCGGCTCGCCAACACCGTCCCTTCGCCGTCGACCTCGAGTCCTCCGCCCTCGCCGAAAAGCCCGCTGTCGATCAACTCGATCCCCAGGTGTTGGGCCACGACGGCAGCGAGTTGGGTGTCTCCGTCGTGAACTTGCTTGCCGCCCCACCCGTTGAACGTGAACCGCCCTGCGGCGAGCTTCGTAGCCCCGGTCGCCTCGATTCGGGTGACGAAGCACGGGAGGGTGTCGCGGGCCCACAGATCGTCGACGGGAGCTGCGAGCAATTCGATGTCGCCACCGGTCCGTTCATCGAGTTCGTCGAGCTGATCGGGTCGGCAGAGCAGGGTGACGGGTTCGAACGCGGCGATCGCCAACGCGATCTGTTCGATCGTGTCCTGGACGGCTTCGAGGTCATCGCCCCACACGTCGGCGTTGGACGGCCAGCACATCCAGGTGCGCTCGTGCTCGGTCTCCTCGGCGGGCATGAACCAGCCGGAGCGTTTAGGGATCGAAGCGTTCGGGTCGGGTTTCGTGACCGGCGATGGTTCGGTGGTCGAACCCGCGTTATCGCCGTTGTCGTCTGGATCGGCGCACGAACTCCCAATCGCTCCGACGGTGAGCGCTCCGAGGACGAAATGGCGGCGTGGGATCGTGGGGCTCATTGGGGACCTCGTGAGAAGGAGACAGGTGGGTGCGCCACCCTCGGTGGCTGGTGGCGTGTCGACATGGGCGGAAGCGCGGGTCTATTGAACTTGATCATGGTGGCGGTGTGGGCAAGGCCAGCGAGTTGATCTTCCGGATAGAGGAAATCCCCGCAAGAGCTGCGCTCCTCGCGTCGGGCTTGGGGGCGGTTGAATTGGCGGTTGTCGTGGCGGCCGCGAAGCGGGAGCGGGAGGTCGCGCAGGTGCCCCGCAGGGGAACCTGCAAATGTGTGCGCGCTGGATCTGCGGTTCGACGAGCTGTTCGGGGTCGCTGCGCGACGGTTCGTGCGGGTGGGGGTGGGATGTCTGTTTCGTTGCGGGGCGGGGAGTGGTTGCTGCTGGTCCTGGGGTGGTGGTGAAGGCGTCGAGGGGCGGTTCAGCTGCTGGCGGCGGTGGCGCCCGGCAAGCGGCTGTGGGACCTTCGACCGGTGATTCGGTCGAACAAGCCGGCGAGATCACCTCGAAGAACGTGGAAGCAGTCTCGAAACGGGATGTCGAACGGGATGTCCAGCGGGATGTGTTGAGAGGATCGGCCGGTGCCTTCCGGCTTCGCCCGGCTGGCGAAAGTCCGGCTTTGGCGTCCCCGGAGACGGGTCGAAAGATCCGCGGGCCCTTGTCTGGAGCTCATCACATAAGGGCCGAAGTAGTGCGGGCTGCAACGGTGCCGACCACGCTCGAAGTGTTGCGCAGATTCGGCCTCACGGGGCTGGGTTGGTGATGGCTCCGAGGAGAGTGGCGATGGCAACTGTCTGGGTTGAGCCGACCAGCCAGAGCGCTTCGTAGTCGATCGTGACAGGCAGGCCGCGGTGGTGGAGTGCTCGCGTCTGCTGGGGGTCTTGGAATCGGGACTTGGGCATCAGCGCGCCGCCGAGTCCGAGCCGGGCCCATTCCTCGAGGCTGCGGTAGCTGTCGGCCTGACCTGGGTATCGAGTGAGTTCGGTTTTGCTTGTCTCGAACAGGGACCGAATGAAGGGAGTCAAGCCGCAGGCCTCGCCGACCATGACCTGCTGGTGGCGGGAGAGTTCACGGAGCTCGATCGGTTGATCGGGTGCCCATTGTGCCACCGAGGGCTCTGGTAGATAGTGGATTGGTTCGGTGTCGATGTGGAGGCGCTCGTAGCTCTCCTTCGTGGGAATGGCCGGAACCAAGATGAGGTCGAGTTGGCGGCCGCGAAGGTCGGTTCGTAGGTTCGCCAGGTCGTCTTCTTTGAGGGTGAGGGCGCCGGGCGGGCTTTGGCGTGCGGCTTGGAATGCTCGGGCAATGAGCCCTGGGTGAATGAGTGGCGACACGCCCATCCGCAGCGGTTGCTGCGTCCGGCCCGATGCGGCGCTGGCAACAACGAGAACAGCGTCGACGCTGGCCAACATCTGCTGTAAGTGGGGCAACATACGTTCGGCAAGTGCGGTGGGGGCGACACCAGTGGTCGACCGGTGGAACAGGGGAGCGCCCATTGTGCGTTCGAGTGTTGCGATGCCATGTGAGAGCGCTGGTTGGCTCACTCCGAGGACCTCGGCGGCCCGCGAGAACGACCCGAGTTCCGCTGCGCAGCACACGTAGTGAACCTGAGTGATCTTGATCGCATCGCCATACATAGCTCTTATGGCGGTCATGAGCCGATGCCAGCTACCGGTGAGGCGACAGTACGCCTAGCTTTGTCGGTGTCGGTGCAACACGCCCGTCTCATGTTCACGATCATAGGGAGAAGTTATGGCAATCCTCGAAATCACGTTGACGGTTTCCCCCGAGAACCGATCGGCCGCGGCCGCGGTCTACGCGAAGTACCGTCAACCGTTCCTCGACGGCGCGACTGGCGCACGGTCGAAGCAACTACTCGTTCGCGATCAGGACGTTCAGGTGCTCCACGGGTTTGGGTCGATGGCTGACGCAACGACCTATCTGTCGAGTTCGTTGTTCACAGCCGATGTTGTGGGAGAACTCGCTCCGCTTCTGGCCGCCGAACCCGAGATCCGCGTCTACGACGAACTGTGACCATGACCTTCCATCGGTCACCTCAACGAACCCCGCTGCTGTGACCGAGCGGCACGACGTCACGATCATCGGGGCTGGCATCGCCGGCCTCACCGTGGCCAGCGAGCTCGCTGCCGCCGGAGTCGACGTTGTGTGTTTCGAAGCACGGGACCGGGTCGGCGGACGACTGTTGTCTGTCGGCCTCGGTGCCGACGCGTTGGACCTGGGCGCGACCTGGTTCTGGCCGGGTGAGCATCGCGTGCGCCGCTTGTGCGAGGTGCTCGGCGTCGACTACTTCCAGTCGTACTCCGATGGCGATGCCCTGTACGAGGGTGCCAGCGGAACGCGACGACTGAGTGGGAACCCGATCAGCATGCCCGCCTATCGATTCATCGGAGGTGCACACGGCCTGACGCAAGCCCTCGCACAACGACTCGACCCTCAGACTCTGAAGCTGAACAGTCCAGTGATCTTGGTGGACCTCAGCGGGGAGGCGCTCGTGGTCACGACCAAGACAGCGTCGTTCCGTTCGAAGCACTTGGTGCTCGCCGTTCCGCCGGCACTTGCCGTGAGCGCAATGCGATTCATCCCGCCCTTTCCAGTGGAGGTCCATCGAATAGCTGCGAGTACTCCGGTGTGGATGGGCGGCACCGCGAAGATCGTCGTTCGCTACCGTGAGCCATTCTGGCGAAGAACAGGCCTCTCTGGCGCGGCCGTCAGTGCGATCGGCCCGCTCCGTGAGGTGCACGACCTTTGCGGCCCCGCGGGCCAACCTGCGGCCCTGTTCGGTTTCACCACCGGATTCGAAGCGCGCAGCGCGTCGACCGGCTCCATCGAAGAACGCGTGCTCACACAGCTCGTTCGGCTGTTCGGGCCCGAGGCCGCGAACCCAGTCGCGATCACTCCCCAGGATTGGAGCGCCGAGATCTACTCGTCACCGCCCGGCGTCGCAGACAACAACAACTACGCCTTGTTCGGCCACCCGCTCTACACCGACGTCTCGGCTGACCGTCGCCTGCACTGGGCATCGACTGAGACATCAACAGCGAGCGCTGGCCACATCGAAGGTGCCCTCGCCGCAGCCGAGCGAACGATTCGCCGCGTGCTCACCTGGCCCTGAGCGCAGCGAACCCACGAACACCTCATCGACGAAAGTGATCACCGACATGTACGACCTCACCGAACTACTCATCGAGTACGACCGATCCCGCCACTACAGCGACCTTCTCACTCTCGATCTCACCACCGAAGAACTGAACTGGCGGCCCGACGAACACGCCAGCGCCATTGCGTGGCACCTCGGACACCAGGCGCACGTAGCCCACTTCATGCTCCGCAATCTCACAGCCGCCGAACCAAGCCCAAACGGAAAAATCGATCGAGTCATGGATTCAGCCACTCCAGAGCCCGAACGGGATCACCTTCCTACTGTTACCGAGCTACGAGAGTTTCGATCAGTTGTCGCCGACCGCGTTCATGATCGAGTTAGAGCCATCGAAGCCGGCGAAGTCGCTGCACCCCAGCAACTGCGAGTTGTCGCCTGCCACCTCCTCATCACCATCATCAACCACGAGTACCAACATGACCAATGGATTGCCGAGGTTCGCGCAAACGCCCTCGCTCGCCCCCTCCCCGCCCTTCCCGACAGCCCAAACCTCACAACGGCCAACGGATACCTGATGCTCGCCTGACGCACCACGATGCCCCTTCAGCCCAGCCAAATAGAGTGACCTCGACTGCGACGGCCCACCTCAGGAGCGCACACTTCGCTCAACGCTGAGACCTGCCTGACCGCTCGTAACCGGCGATATGTAGGTGTCGGACTAGTTCTTGCACGAGAGAATTGGACCAGGCGATCGTCGACTGGCGCGAGACCTTTGCGGTCCTCGGCCTCATCTTCCCCAATCCAACCGGAATGCTGTCGCTAGTGACGCCATGCGCCAGGGCCTCGTTGGCGGCCATCGGAAGTCTGCTACAGGTCGCGAACCAGAGTGATGCGGTCGCTCGGGCCGGCGAACTCACCTCGGAATGTGCAGGGAATCTCGAAACGGGATGTCGAACGGGAGGTCCAGCGGGATGTTGGGAGCGGATCATCCAGTGCTGCGAGCGGTCCCGGGTGGCCCAGCGGCACGGTGTCGCTGTGGCACGGGCGGTGCTGCGGGTCCAGATTCGAATTCCCTGAGCCGATCGAGGGCGGTACCCTCGGCGACGCGTTGTCCGGCCGCTTCCCGACGGACCTCTCCTGGCAGCCTCGCGCTGCCTGTTCCGAGGAGTGGGCCATGGCACGTCAACGTCGTGCAGGGGGTGGGATCGATCCGCTCCCATCAGGGCGATATCGAGTCCGTGTTGTCACCGTCGATGGTCGGCGGTTGAGTCTTGGGACCTTTCCCACGTCCCGGGCCGCGGAGGTGGCGTATGCGCGAGCGGTTGCCGATCAGGTCGACGGCAAGCAGCCGGAGCCGGTTCACGCGGCGGCGCCGCTTTTGGCCGACTACGCCCCTCCTTGGGTGCGGACCCGGCTGACGGTCCGCGGTGAGCCGTTGCGACCCAGGGTCAGACATCTCTACGAGAATCAGCTCCGCCTCCACATCATCCCATGCATGGGATCCATGCGTCTCACGGACATCACGACCCCGGTCGTTCGCGAGTGGTGCGCGACTCTCCGCCGCCCGGACGGGCCGGGTGTGAGCACCGCAGCAAAGTGCTACCGCCTCCTGCGGTCAATTCTCACTACCGCGGTGGAGGACGGCCTCATCGCCGTCAACCCCTGCACGATCAAAGGCGCGGGCGTGGAACGGGCCGAGGAACGGCCAATACCGAGCGTCGCACAGGCCTTGGACCTGGCCGACGCCGTTGGTCCCCGCCTGCGCTGCGCCGTTCTGCTCGCCGCGTTCGTCGGGCTGCGAAAAGGTGAGCTCCTCGGTCTACGCCGCTGCGACGTCGATCTCGTCCGACGTGAGATATCGGTCGTGCAGCAGCGCCAGGTCGATCGGCACGGCCAACAACTGGTCGGCCCGCCGAAAACCGATGCGGGAGTGCGTTCGCTGGCGATTCCTTCGTCGCTGGTCGACGAACTCCAAGTTCATCTCGACGCGTACGCGCAGGTCGGCGGCGATGGCTACGTGTTCACAGGCGAACGGGGCGGTCCGCTCGCAGCGCATGTCATGCATTGCGCGTGGGCCAAGGCACGTGACGACATCGGTCTGCCAGAGCTTCACTTCCACGACCTTCGCCATCTGGCCGGGACCCTTGCCGCGAGCACGGGTGCTGGGACCAAGGAGCTGATGTACCGGCTGGGTCACGCCAGCCAGCAAGCAGCGCTCCGCTACCAACATGCGACAGCGGAGCGAGACCGCGCGATCGCAGATGCCCTGGATTCAATCATCTCTGCCGAGGTTGGCAAACCGGTCCAGTAAGCCCAGCTCGGTGCGACGAGTCGGCATTTCAGAGCGCCATTGCGAAGCTCAGGTAGGGGTGATCCTCGGGTGGCTGCGTTTCGTCCGCTTCAGGAAACACACTGCGGCTGAACTCGATCGACTGACGATTCGACGGATGCACCAGCCACTCGACCGATTCGCACCCTGTTGCTCGAAGCTCGGCGAGCGTGGACTCAATGAGCAGTCGGCCAAGTCCGCTGCGCTGATGTTCACCACAGATGGCGGCGACCATCAGGTAGCGATGATCGTTCCACACGCGCCGATTGTCGGCGATGAGACGTTCGTGCGCAGTGACGCCGACTACGCGGCCCTCGGCGACGGCGACGACCACTTGGCGATCTCGATCCGCAGCGTGAGGGTCGGAACGCCATTCGAGCAGTCCGCCAACGATTTCGGCGACCTCGTTCAGCCACAAACTCGAGCCGCCGATGTCGAACGATTCGAGCTGCTCGGCGTCGCTCGCGCGGGCGTGACGAATGATCACGCGTCAGATGATTCGATGGTTGCGATCGATCCCTTCGGTTTCCAGGCTCGAGTGGTTGGTTTCGGCGTCGATCGATTACGGCCGCCGTTGGCAAGGCTGCGCTTCGGCTCGACTCTTGTCGCTTCCAGAGCTGCCGAGAGTCTGTGAATGGTCGACCAGCGGGCGTCGAGGCGACCGTTCTCGATCCGCGAGATGTCGGCCTGGGCGACGCCGGCATGGGTGGCGAGCTCTGCTTGCGTCCAGCCAAGTTCGATCCGGCGTTCCCGGATCGAGTCTCCGGGGCGGGTGAGTCCGGCGATTGCGGCGAGTTGACTCATGGCCCCATTGTATGTGGTAATCCACATTATGCGCAAAGGAGTTTGCCGAACCTTCCGAGAGGTCCTCGACGCTGGAGTGGCACATCTCGACCCGATTGGAGTCGCTGGTCCCGGTAGCCAGATTGTGTAGATCGCAGACCATTCGCAGGTGCCGCGAGCCGGTGGCTCGTCGACGAGCTGGAGCCAATCTTTGCAGCGACCTCCCTGCGTGGGAGCACCAACCCGAACCATCACGTCGAGGACAGTCCCGTTTCGTAAGGTCACGCTAAGGTCACGCCGCTCGATTCGAGGCCCGTCGACCGAGACCGGAAACGACGAAACCCCCGCCGTAGCAGGGGTTTCGAGTGGAGCGGGTGAAGAGAATCGAACTCTCGTATGCAGCTTGGGAAGCTGCCCGAGGCTGAATACGGGAGACGCCCTGAGACGACATGAGCAGGTCAAGCGGTGAGGTGAGACAAGGGGAGACGCCTTGATCTGACCTGAGCCGCACGATGGACGCGCGATGGATCCTGGCGATTCTGGACGGACAACTAGCGCAACGAGAGCGTCGCGCTCGGCGGGCAAGCTTGTGTGCTCGTGGACCGGCACGAGAATCCCATCACCGAGAGCAGCAGCGAGGCGCTCCCTCGGCTGCTTCTGCGCCCGACGGAGGCCGCACTCGTTCTGGGTGTCTCGCGTGCCACCATCTACCGCCTCCTCGACGATGGGTCCCTCGGCTCCGTGTGGGTTCGCACCTCGCGCCGATTCCCAATGGCTGAGGCTGAGCGGTATGCCCGGGACTTGCGTCTTTCCGTCGCCGCTCCATGAGTGAGCACGGCCGGGGATTGGGTGCGGAGGTCGGCATGTCTGACCGGGAGCGAGCCACTACGTCCCTCCGTGCCGTGGCCGTCCGGGCGGGTCACCACGTCGAGACCGCAAGATCCGCACGGGTGATTCCCACAACGCGGTGAAGCAGGTGGGGGTTGGGGTCGATCTGCCCTTGCGGCTGACGGCCAGGATTGCCCATCAGGGCGTCAAGGAGGGCCGCTACGCCCAGCGCCGGGGCCCGGTCAAAGACGACGATGATCGAGCAGCAGCCAGCCGGAGCATCATCGAAGGCGTCGCTCGTAGCCTCCCTCTGCACACGTGGCCGACTGCGCAGGCTCGGAGGCGGTACCGCCTGCTCGTCGCTGCCCTGATGGCAGCCCACCATGCTGGCAAGGACCTCGTCGCCCTCTCGGTTCGGGAGTGGGCTGAGATCGCCGGGTGCGCCCACACCACCGTGTCAGAGCGAGGGACAGGCCCGCGGCGTCGCCCCTTCCTGCCTGGAGACTTCCGTCTCCCTGCTACGTTGCGAGGGCGTTGGCACGGCGTGACGGCGGCGGGAAGTCGGCGGTCGGATTGCGCTGCGACCATGGGAGAGATTCGTGCTCAAAGTTTGCGCTGCTTTGGCAGTTGCCTTCGGCTGTCTGCTGCTGGCCTCGTGTTCGAGCGCCGAAAGGTCCGAGGGCGGGAAGGAGACCTCCCCGACGGCACCTCCGGAGAACGGGAGTACCGTCGATTCTCAACTCGACACTCCCGACGCAGATGTCGGCAACGGTATCTGCGCTGATGGCAGCGGTAGCTGTACGTTGCGTGCCGCCCTTCAGGAGGCGAACGCTCACGCCGATGCTTCGACCATCCTGTTCAACATCTCCGGGACAGCCGACTTCACGAATGGCAGCCAGGATGGATACTCGATCCGACCGACCTCGCCGCTACCGAACATAACCTCACCTCTGACCATAGATGGCTATAGCCAACCCGGAGCTCGAGCTAACACTGCTACGGCTCCCAACCCACTCAATGGAACACTGCTGGTGGAGATCAACGGCACTCGTGTCGGTGACACGAGCGGGCTTTCATTTTCCCGCGGCAGCGATAACAGTGTTGTCGACGGATTGATCATCAACAACTTTGGCACTACACCTGGAGGGCAAGGCATCTCGTTAGGCGCGACGAATGTGAAGATCCAGGGCAACTACATCGGCACGAACTACGACGGCACCAGCGCAGCCCCCAACGGGGCCGGCATAGGTAGTGCCTCAGTAACCGGAAGTGCAAGAGCCAGAATTGGTGGGTTGTCGGCCGGTGAGCGAAACCTCATCTCTGGTAACCACGACTTTGGATTGTCACCCGGCAACGGCTGGGTCATCGAGGGCAATTACGTGGGCGTACGTGCGAGTGGAGTGACCGAAATGGGAAACAGTGCTCCCGATGGTTCAGGGGGCATCACCATCGACGATAACGACGGCGTAGTTGTCGGTGGGACGGTCCCGGGTGCAACAAATGTCATATCGGGCAACTTGATGTATGGCGTATCGCCCGTCAATACCACCAACTTGACCATTCAGGGCAACCTCATCGGGACTGACTACACGGGTACGAAATCGATACCCAATCTGTTCGTAGGCATTCTCGCTGGCGGCACCAACACCAATATCCAGATCGGCGGCACAACAGCTGCTGCCCGGAACCTTGTTTCTGGCAATGGTCTGATCGGCATCCTCGTTGCCGAAGGTACGACCGGCGTGGTCGAAGGCAACTACGTGGGTGTCGACAAATCAGGTCAACGTCCTGTATCCAACGGCCGAGTGGGCGTCGAACTCGGAATGGTACGGGGTGTTACCGTCGGGGGTACAACACCGAGTGCACGCAATGTTATCTCCGCAAACGGTGTCGCCAATGTCGTCATCGTAGGGATTACCGGCCCAGCAGATGACAATGTGATCGAAGGCAATTACATCGGTACTGATTCAACCGGCGCCGCCACCCAAGAGATATCTGCTCACAATGGTGGCGGAGTTCTGGTGTACGGATCTGCGCACAACAACCTCATAGGAGGAGCAGCTACCGGCTCGGCAAACAGAATCGCGGGGAACAAAGGCTACGGCGTTTCCGTCGCCCGGACGCTCATTCCGGCATTCGCGGTTGACGTGAGCCCGACGGGAACGGCCGTGATTGGTAATGTCATAGCTGGCAACGACGACGATACGAGCCATGCGATCGCCACGGGTTCGGGCATTGATCTCGCTCAAGTCTCCATCCAATCTCAAGCTCCGCAGTTTCCGTATCTTCCAGATATGTTCGGCCCCGGTTTCGGCCCCACCCCCAACGACGCCACCGACTCAGACTCCGGAGCAAACAACGCCATCAACTTCCCGGATCTCAAATCGGTCGCTCAATCGGGCAACCAGGCCATCATCACCTTCTCTCTCGATGCTGCGGAGAGCCCAACGGGGCGGTACCGAGTCGAGTTCTTTGCCAATGATTCGGGGGACCCATCTGGCCACGGTGAAGGTCAAACTTTCCTGGGCTACGCAACCGTATCGAACGGCAATGACCAACGCGCTACGATCTCCCTTCCTGCCGATGTGGACCTTGCAAAGAAGTCAATCTCCGCAACGACGACAGCTATTGATGCTTCCAGGGGCTCAGGCTTTGGTTCGACCAGTGAGTTCTCGGCAGAATTGCAGCTCAAGTGACGTTGGCCCGCTAGCACGTTCCCAAGAGTCGGTCCGCTCGCATCCGCGCTCGTGGGAGTGAATATGTTCGGAGCGGCGATGCGCCACGGCTCCACCACCCGAACGACGAAGGCCCCGGTCGTGTGACCAGGGCCTTCTTGCCGAGCGGGTGAGGAGAATCGAACTCCCGTATTCAGCTTGGGAAGATGCCGAGTGGGTGGCTTCGTTGGCCGTGCGGTTCATGGACGACTGGCAGCCGGTCAACAACACGGCACCGGAGTGGGGTCACTTCGCGCTCATGGCGGCCATCCACCAGACCGGCTACCTGGGGGAGTGGCTCGTCGAGGTGCACGACGCACACAACATCGACCTCGACGAGGCCCTCGGCACCGACGCCGGACGCTGGGTGCGCAGCGCATCCATGGCGTCCGCACGCAGGCGTACCGACCCCGGACTGCTGAACGCAGCGACCAGCGGAGCCATGCGTGCCCTGGCCGACCAGGGCATGGTGACCGTGACTGTCCCGCATCTGGCGATCGCTGCGCTCGTGCCGTTCGTCAAGTTCCCCAACGGCCCGAAGGCCAGGCGGCCGCCTCCCGGACTCCACGACCCCCTGCGGCTCTATGACACCGCTGTCGCAGCGCTCGCCTCTGCGGCCGACCCAGAAGGCAGACGGGTGGTCGTCGATGGGGAGGTCGTCGATCCCGACCTTGGCACCGCCATCGCACCAACAGTCCGGCCGGCCACTCTCGGCCCCGAGCTGGCCAGCCGCACGGCCGCGGCCTTCGAAGCGCCGTTCGCAGCGCTCTCCGCCGTGACGTTCGACGAGTCGGTGCCCGACTGGGACGCCGAGTTCGTCCGCAACACGCTCCAGCAGATCGCACTGTGGCGACAGCGAGACGACGCCAACCCCCAGATCCTCGAGCTGCTCATCGCAGACGTCGTGAAGCGGCTTCACGACCGCCTCACCAACACCGACGCTCTAAGCGCGTCGCTGCGAGCGCTGGGCGCCGACGAGGGCGTAGCGGCCGATGTAGCCGAACGCACCAGCGCAGCTCTCAGCCACATCGCAGAGCTCGGCCAGCCTGACCCCGACCAAGACGGCTGGCAGATCGACCGGATCGCTGAGGAGGCCGAGGAGCTCGCGCAGGCGGCCGCCGCCGGCCTCGCCGGCGTCGCCGATGTCGAGGGCGGGGGAGCAGCCTCTGATCGAGCCATCCATTACCGCTACGCCATCGTTGAAGGCGTAGCCGGGGGAGCGGCCAGCGTGGCCATCACGGCGTTGGCGACGTTCTCGGGGGATCACTGGAGCCAGATCCAGCTCGGGCTGGTCGCCGCGTGGACGGTAGTGCGCTCGGTCTGGCGCTGACTTTTCGGCGCGACTCGTCACCCCGTTCGGGTGGGAGAGAAGGGAACCGGCTGCCCGAAGGGCATCCTCTGCTAGTCCTCACTCTCCGTGTCCGAAGGGTTTGCAGCCATCGCTGCAGTAGATCACCGTGGTGATCGCCCGGTACCCACACGCTCGCCACGCTTCGCCTCTCGGCTCCACGCACCACGCTGCCTGTATCCCTGGCCTTTAGGGGGGTGGCCGGCCTCTGGAGCTACCCAGGTGCCGGAACCTGCGCCACACGGCTACGCGTACACACCGCCGTCCTGGTGGCCATCTGAGGTGATGGCCACCCGACTCACGCGGGCACTTGGACGCTCCGTCTGGACCCCAGGTCGCCCGACCTCCGATGGTGTCGCCGCTACCAGCGGCCTGCCAGCTCCTCGAGCACGTCGACGAGCTGGGTCTGACCTGAGCCCGGGCGCAAGCGCCAGGCCGGTCCCATCGTGGCCGGTCCCATGTCGTTGAGTGGTGACCACTCCTCTGCGGGGGATCGGGGTTTGATGTCATCCGGTCATACCGGGAACGGCCGCAAGGGCGCGTCGAACTAGAGCCGTTGGGCGAAGATCCTTCCCAGCGGACCTCGGGTCCGGTAGGGTGATCAGCGACGGCCAAGTCACTGATCTAGATGGATCTTCGCTACGGGCCCCCGGTTCCCGCCGGGGGTTCGTTCGCGTCTAGGGGCTAGCTCGCCTTGGCAACCTCCTCGGCGTCTGCTTCGACGATGGGGACGTGCCCGTGGCCGTCGCGAAGGGCGTAGCCCAGGTCGCGCATCAAGCCCAGGTGACGATCGACGTTGCCCCGGTGGATCCCCAGCGCATCGGCAAGTGCCTGGCTGCGGATGGGCCCGAGACCCGTGTACATCGAGCACAGCTCGCGGTACACCCGAGCGGCTGCTGTAGGCAGGGGAGGGCGGTCGGACCGCTGCTCCAGCTCCGCTCGGACCTCCGGGTCCTCGAGGAGCTTTCGCAGCGCGGCGTTGAACAGCTCACGCTCGTCGACGCCTCTGCGGCCGGCGAGCTCCTTCACCTGGTCGACAAGCTCGCTGTCGACGCCACCGATCCGGGTCTTCTGAATCACAGCCATGTAATTCAGGATCGCGCGCTGCGTGGATCGCGCGGTGGATGGTGCAGACCGCGCGATTCGGTGACCGACGGTCGCCCCCTCCGCGGAGTGGCTGGACCCTTGGTCTAGCTCTTCGAGCCTCGGCGCTTCGCCCGGAACGCTGCGCACTGCCAACCAGTTGCGGCTGGCGTGCCGAACTCCGCCTGCTCGAGTAGATCGAGCAGCTTCGACCACGTACGTGGATCGACACCGTAGGTCTCCGCTAGCTCCGTCGACGAGAAGGGCACGACGCGCGATGACGGGTCGCCCTCGACGAAGCGCATCAGACCCCACACGCCGAGCGCCGACCACCAGCGCCGGCCGTCGACGTCTAGCCGGGCGAGCCGCTGGACCCCGAGCCGGTACCGCATGGCGTCGACGGCGATCGCCCGAGTGAGCGGAGTCTTCACCCCGACCGGAAGCCGGTCGAGCGCCGGCAGCTCGAAGCCACCGGCGACCTCCGACAGCACGCCAGCCTCCTCGAGGATTGCCCGCCACGTGTCCCAGGTGCGCATGGTCCCGAGGCCCCATGCCTCCGCGAACTCCCGGCCGTTCATCGGCACGAGCCCACGAGCGTCTGCCTCGATGATCCGCAGCACGTCGAAGCAGCCGATCACCGACAGCCACCGGCCACGCGTCGTCGTGTCGGCCTTCCGGATGCGCGCTGCGACCAATCGGTAGTCGCCCCGATCGACCAGCACCGCTGGTCGAAGGTCCGAGTCTCCTTGGTCGCTCACGGCGATGATTCTGACTCAAAGACGGCGCGTAGGTCGCAAAGACAGGTTCGCGACCTGCTGCCCTATGTGCCTCCACAGACGTCATGATCGCGCCGACCGTACCGCGTAACGACCTGTCTAGGCACGGATACCGCGCAATTACCCGGCTAGTGACAGGTGTCCAGAATGCGCCAAACCCGTCATAATTCGGTGTCTAGAGCCTCTATAGGGGCATGAACGATCGGCGGATCACCGAGCTGATGCTGGCGCTGCACCGAGCCGGAGGGTCCACGCCTGACAGGCCGGGAAGGGTGCCCCGTGGATTCGCCGGGACGGACGAGCTGGAGGACCTGGCGCAGATCGCTGCCACCATCACCGGTGCGATCGACGGTGCTGACGTGGATCCCGCACTCCTCGAGCTCTGGCGCGAGCTTCGCAACGCCTGGCACGCCAGCGCCGCCTGACCCTCGGCCGCAGCACCCGGTCCCGGTGAGGCCGGTAGCATCCTGTTACCAGTCTCTTTGTGCAGGAAGTGAGCAGAGATGTCCCACTCGTCTGCTCGCCGGGCTGTGCTCGTCATCGTCGCTGTCTTTGTGTCCGCTGGGGTCAGCGGTTGCAGCGCCGATTCGGAGCCAACACCACGGCGGCAACCCGTAACCACGACCAGCGCGCCCGCGTCGACGACGTCGACGACCGAGCAGCCGCCCGAGGAACGAGCACCAGATCCGAACCCCGACGCCCGGTCCTGGCCGCTCCCGAAGCTCGGTCAGCCCCGCATCGACCAGGCCCCCGACCCGGACGACGCCGAGGCCGTCGCCGCCGCGTGGGTCCAGCTCGTCGCCACCCGCACCGGGAATCGGGCGAAGGACGCCGAGTTCGCAGCCGAAGCCCGCCGCTGGTCGGTCAGCGACGACACGCTGCGCGTGCAGCTCCTCGGCGCCGATGCCGAGCAGACCGCCCGGATCGTCGACGCCACCGAGCTGGTGCCGAGCGCCAGCGGGGGAGTGGTCGTCGCCGTCGTCGTCGACGTCGGCCCACCCGGCTCCCGGCCGACCGTGGCCACCGTCCGACTGCGGCTCGAGCGCACCGACCGCTGGCTCGTCGCCGAGGTACTGGTGTGAAGAAGGCAGTCGCAGTCCTCGCCGCGGTCTTCATTCTCCCGGTCGTGTTCATCCTCGCCTTCGGCGGAGCCGCCACGAACCCGGCCGGCGCCTGCCCGACCGCGACGGCCGTGGCCACCGGCACGATCGCCGCCCCGGCGACGGCCAGCGGCGGCCTCTCGATCCTCGGGCCCTCGACGCTCACCGCCGCGCAGCTCTCGGCCTACTGGGACGCCAGGGACGGCAGCCAGCCGTCCAAGCTGACCGTCCCGATCGACACCTTGATCAAGGCGTACATCGACGCCGGCACCGCGGAGGGCGTGCGCGGCGACGTCGCCTTCGTCCAGTCGCTCATCGAGACCGGCTGGTTCACCAACGGCGACACCGCCCGCAACAACTTCGCCGGCATCGCCCACTACGACAACTCGCCGGCCGGCATGGACTTCCCGAGCGCCGCGGCCGGCGCCACCGGCCAGATCCAGCTCCTCAAGCGCTACGCCTCCGGCAACGACGTCCCGCTGGCCCTCACCGACTACGCCCCGAAGGCCGGCGCAAGCGCCACCACCTTCGAGCAGCTCGCCGGCACATGGGCCACCGACACCACCTACGGCTCCAAGATCACCGCCCAGTACCAGCGCGTCCTCGCCGCCGCTGGTGCGGCCGGGCCGGCCGCCGGCACCTGCCCCGAAGGGTCGCCGTCACCGATCACCGTCAACGGCGAGCTCGCAACCGTCGGCGGCATCACCGTCGCCGCCGAAGTCGCACCCCAGGTCCAGTCGATGCTCGCAGCGGCCTCCGCCGACGGCGTCACCCTCACCGGAGGCGGCTACCGCGACCCCGCCGAGCAGATCGCACTCCGCCGAGCGCACTGCGGCACCAGCTACGAGGCCATCTACCTCATGGCCTCCAGCTCCTGCCACCCACCGACCGCACGCCCTGGAACCTCCAACCACGAGCAGGGACTGGCCATCGACTTCGACAACTGCTCGTCGCACGGAACCGCCTGCTACCAGTGGCTCGCCCAGCACGCAGCCACCTACGGCTTCAAGAACCTCCCCTCGGAGGCCTGGCACTGGTCGACCGGTCCCCGAGCCGGCTCGTGACCCCCGCCGGTCACGAGCCGGTCGCCCGCCGACGGACAGACCGCCACCGCCACCCAGCTCCAGCCCTCCTCTTGCCGGCGACGCCTGCACCGCCCACCCGCACCGACAGCGGCTCCGCCGTTGTCGGAACCCAACGAGCGCAGCGAGGCGGGAGCCTGCAGACCCGGCGACGCACCACAGCGGACTTGGTCGACGACACCGACGCCGAGCGGGTGGTGCTGGAGTCCTCCGCCAGCTCCACGGCGGGGGAGTCCCCTGCTAGGTGGGCGGCGCCTTCGGCGCCTCGGATCTTGGGACCTCGCCGTCCTCTGCGGCGCAAGGCCGCTCCCGCCCCGTTGGGGTGCTGCAGCTCGCGCAGCTCGCTTCGCAGACTTCCTGGCTGCTCCCTTCGGGCGCCGGCAAGCCGGCGACGCAGCCACCAAGTCCGTCCGGACCTTGCGCCTCGGACGGCGACCGGGCCTAGCGGCCACTGGTCCCTACGGACCGCCACAGCAGGGCACACCGCCCCCGAACAAGGAGCAACACCGATGGACAACAACGTCACCCTCGCCGGGAACGTCACCCGAGATCCCGAGATCCGCTACACGCCGGCCGGCCAGACGGTCGTCACCTTCGGGCTCGCAGTCAACCGACGCTGGCAGAACCGCCAGACCAACGAGTGGGAGGAGCAGGTCAGCTTCTTCGACGTGAAGTGCTGGAGCCAGATGGCCGAGAACGTCTCCGAGTCCATCACCAAGGGCACCAGGGTCGTCGTGACCGGCCGGCTCGAGCAGCGCTCCTGGGAGACCGACAACGGCGACAAGCGGTCCAAGATCGAGGTGGTCGCTGACGAGGTGGCCCCCAGCCTGCGCTGGGCGACCGCCCAGGTGGCAAAGATCGAGCGCACCAGCACCGACACCACGCGGGCCGAGGACGCCAACTACGACGGCGAGGAGCCCTTCTAGGGACGGCGGCCGCCCCACGGGGGCGGAACCCAGCTGAACACCATCCGATGTGGCCCCGGCTCCCCTGGCCGGGGCCACAGCCCGTCTACGGCCGGGAACGACCCAGCGGTGGAGGAGGCCGGTTGACTCAGCGCCGCCGGCACCATGCGCGACCGGGATCGAACCGGGCTGCGCCCTGCTCCGATCCCGTCGGTTGACGGTTGAGGCGGGCCATCAAAGACCACGCCGTGGTGAGCGTCGTCTGCCTCCTCGCGCGCGTCCTGGTCGATCGGGGTGGGGGGATCAGCGTCTGTTCGCTAGCACCGCCCCGGTGGGGACGCCTTCGGCGGGCTCCGCCACAAAACCTCTCCACCGAACTTCGGCACCCACTCCGCTGCGCTCCGTTAGGGCGAGCCGGGCTGCGCCCGGTGCCTGCCAGTCCGGCTCCGAGATTTTGTTCCCCACCGGCCCGGTACTGGCTGTGGCTTCCCGAAGGGAGCAGCAGATGCTGCCCCCTCGGAGAGGGGACCACCCCGGAAGGATCACCGATGCCAGCACCCGTCCAGCTCCGCCTCGACCTCCCGATTCCGCTCGCGGGGATCGCCGCCGTCGAACCGACGATCTCGATGCTCGAGGGAACCAGCCGCCTGGTGCAGTGCGCCCGCTGCGGCGTGGCCATGGCCGTCCCCGACTGCGGACCCGTCTACCGGCACAACGACCGCCTCGGCCCCTGCCCGCGCTGCGAGCACCCGAAGTGGTGGAACGAGAACGGCACCGACCTCGGCCCATTCAACCGGACCACCGAAGCGGCGGACTTCGCCTGGGACCACATCGTCGCCCCCCACCTCGCAGGCCAGGACCGATGACCGCCACCCAGCTCACCCTCGCCGGCAGCACCGTGCACCGCTCCCACGGAGCCACCACCTACGAGATCACGATCCCGCTCGGAGATCCCGACCCCTTCGCAGCACCCACCAGCCACCAGGTCCACCCCGCCCAGGACGCCCGCGGCACCTGGTGGCCATGCCCCCACTGCGGAACCGCCACCGAAGCCCACTGGTACCTCCACCGCGACACCTGCACCGCCAACACCATCGGCCCCATCCCGCTCCACCCGCGTGACTGCCGGTGCCGCTGGTGCGCCCACGCCATCGAGTGGCGGAGCTGCCCCGGAGCCAACGACCGGGACCGCTGCGGCGCAGGAGCGCACACCCAAGGCCCCGACACCCCAGACACCACCTGGTGCCGCCACTGCGGCCCCGTCACCACCAAGGAGACCCGATGATCACCCAGACCGACGCCACCGAGACCGCCACCACCGAGCAGCTGACCGAGCTGGTCGACGCCACCGCCGCCGACCTGGCCACCGCCGCCCGCCACGGGTGGATCGTCCAGGACCGAGACGGCCTGTGCTGGTGGGCCGACAGCGACGGCCTCTGGTACCCGCAGGGGGAGTTCACCGACCTGGTGCGCCTCACCATGCTCACCGCGGGCGACGAGAAGTGACCGCCACCGTGAGCGCCCCGACCCACCACGACCTGCTCGCCGCCGCAGCACGGTCCTACGTCAACGCCGGAGCCATCGGCCGGGTCCACGCCGGACAGGAGCCGACCTGGCCCGTGTCCGCCGGAGGATCCGGCAACGGCTTCAGCCACTCCACCGACCGCCGCGGCGTCACCTTCCGCACCAGCTTCACCGGCCCGGTCATCGACACGGTCACCTGGGCCGAGCTGGCCGACGTCGTCCGACACGGCGTCACCGACCACATCGCCGCCGAGCTGAGCGCCGCCTACGCCAGCTACTGCCACCGGGCCGACAGCGAGATCGGCCTGGTCATCGGACCCCGAGACCGAGACGGATGGCAACGAGACATCGCCACCATGCACCGCCTCGAGCAGCTCGTCATCGAGCGCGGCCTCGACGCCACCCCCGACCAGCTCGACCTGTTCGCGATCGGAGCCTGACCATGCAGCTCGACCTCCTCGCCCTCCTCGAACCCACCCCCGACGAGATCCTCCAGGACCTCCTGGCCCCCGGCGAGCTGCGCGGCCCCGCCAACCGCGAGCGCACCGTCGCCGCCTGGCGTGCCGCCCACGGCGCCTACATCGTGCCTAGCCGTCACCAGCACCCCTGGTGGCTCTGGGAGCTGTGCACCACCGCTCCCGGCGGGCACCTCACCGTCGACGAGCTCGCAGCCTGGCCAACCGACAACCCCGGAGCGCACGAGCCGACGATCCTCTACGTCGACCGCCGCAACGCCCACGACGAAGCCCCGGTCGACGTCGACGAGGAACACCTTTGGTACCGGGCGGCCTGCCTCGGCTGCGACTTCGAGGGCGACCCCACCACCAGCGAGAACAAGGCCACCGAAGACGCCCACGACCACACCCACCCCTGGTGGCGAGACCTCCCCCTCACCAAGCGACTGCGCTACGACGCATCGCCCAAGGCCCGTGCCGCAGCCGTGGCCAAGGCGCTCGCCGCCGCTGAACAAGCCGTCCCCGGCTGCACCGCCAGCGGCCGACCGATCCCGGTCCGCACCGTCCGAGAGCCGGGAGGAACCCGCCACCACAGCAGCGGCCTGCTCGGCGGCTACGACCTGTGCGGAGCCGTGGAGGCAGCATGACTGCCCAGCACGCCCTGGCCCTCGACCGGTGGCAACCGGTGGCCGCACCGGCCACCGTCGACCAGTACCGCCAGCTCCTCGTCGACCTCGCGGGCCGGCCCCTGGTCGCACGCGACTGCCCTCACTGCCCGACCTCGACGGTGGGGGAGACGTGCCCCCAGTCGCTGCCCTGCCCGAGCTGCGCAGCAGCTCCCGGAAAGCCGTGCCGCAGGCCATCCGAACACGCCCTGTCGGCCGCGTTCGCCGGGTGGCACGCCGAGCGCTCCGCCGCGGCCGAGCTGGTCGACGACGCCCGCCAGGCCCGCAACGACCCGTCGCTCCCAGCGCCGTGGCCACCACGACCGACAGCGCGGCGACGACCCTCGCCGTAGCGTCACCGCCGTGACCCCGAGCGGGAGGGATCTCAGCGCCACCGAGAAGGCCACGCTTCGCGCCGGCATCGACCAGGCCCGAGCTGCGCTGCGGACCGCCCGTGGCCTCCAACCGATCGACTCAGCCCCGGCCCCACCGCCGCTGTCACCACCTCGCCGTACCATCGCACCAGGAGACGAACCCATGCCCTACGACGATCCCGAAGAACCGATCCTCCTGGCCGCCCAGCAGGAACTCGAGCGCCGCTACCGCCAGGCCGACGCCGATGGCGACGGGCACGAGCGCTGGTTCCTCCACGACCTCGTCGACGTCGCTGATTACACGCGCCGCTTGGCGCTGCCGACCACCAGCGCCCACTACCGAGCCGAGAAGTCCGGCGCCCTCGCTGCGGCCGCCGACGAGGTCCAGAAGGTCGCCATCATCGGTTTCGCCGGCTGGCCCGAGAACACCGACACCGAGGACACCCGCCCCCATCCCACCGAGCAGGCCATCACCGACGCGTTCGAGATCCTCGGTGACGTCCGCGCTGCGGTCCGGACCGGCGCATGGCTCGCCGCGTCAGGCGGCGAGCTCTACGAGTCCGACGCTCAGAGGATCCGCCGCGCAGCCCGCGAGTTCAGCGCGTGGGCCGACCGCCTGGCCGATACCGCGGTCCCAGACCCCACCGAGTGACAGAGCCGACCACCGGCCCACCGACCCTCTGGGTCGACGTCGTCGACGACGGCCGCTGGGCGTGGGGGAGGGGCGACCAGGCCGTTGGCCACCTGGTGGCCAACGACCTCGGCGGGATCGAGCCGGTCGACGCGCTCGAGGACCTCGACCTGGTGACCGCGTTGCTCATGGCCCGCGGCGGCCTGAGCGCCTACGACCCCTCCCCGACAGCGCGGCCGCTCACCCCACCTCGACCGCCGACCAGCCCGCCACCCTGGAAGCGGGCAACGGCCGGCAGGGGCAAGGGGACCGGCGACGGCCCGACCCTGGCCGAGCGGGCACGCCACCCCGAGAACGGTCCCGGCTGACCCCACAGGAGCGCTCAGACCCGCCTGGTGCGGCCGTAGCGACGCGTCAGCCGCCACCGCCCCCGCACGGGTCGCCCGTGCGTCTCCTGCTCC
>Ga0209023_10002895_pt1 | contig 20921 bp, 27 predicted proteins | sample LakOneMetagenome_FD_187468 | JGI IMG/M metagenome (GOLD analysis project Ga0209023, IMG submission 187468) | Freshwater and sediment microbial communities from Lake Erie, Canada (SPAdes) (version 2) | ecosystem: Environmental > Aquatic > Freshwater > Lentic | place: Lake Erie, Canada...
CGTTGTAACCGCGTCTGGAATCTGGAGATTAGTAAATTAAGCGGTAGTTGGGGCTTTCTTAGTCGGTATTTTATGTAGTCTATCCTTATGCTACAGAATCAAGATAAGAATAACGATCTCTACTTCACCTCCGACTTTGGCTGCTGCGTTGCACTGGTTAGTCGTGGTTTTAAAGTCACTGACTTAAACAGAGAGGTGAAGAAGGTCAAGTTTGGTTTTGAAAGAAGCCAGGAGCTACTTGACGCCGTTGATAGCTATCGTCGTTTTGAGCTTCAAGTTGATGCTCGTGTATATTTTGAGGCTTCAAAGATGGTTAAAGGGCTGATCTACGGGGATGAACTATGATTGTTACTCAGTCGGATCTTCGAATCTTTCGCAGTCTATTCAAGATTCATTTTGGAATTGAGATTAGTGACGAAACGGCTCGAGCGAAACTGATAGCACTCGTACGACAACTGGAGGCTGTGTATAGCCCGGATACATTACCAAAGCCACACGAAGAATTCAATGAAGATATGAATAAAGACAACGACCATGTCAAAGACCGATCTAAGATTTATTAGCGGAATTTTAGGATCCAGGTACACCTCTTACTATCCCCAAATGGTTGATGAGCTTGGCTTGCCAGCATCGCTCATCCTAGGGAAGTTAATATATTGGAATAAAAATAAAGAGAATCAGCTCAATGGCTACTTCTTTAAAACTTTTGAAAAACTAAAGCAGGAAACGGGTGTTGGTGAAAGTGCCCAAAAAAGTGCAGTGAAGATATTGGTCAACAAACAGCTCATTTTTCCTGTCGAGTATGACCATCGGCACAGACGGATGTTTAAAGTGAATATGGATGTAGTTATAAGTTTCTGTGCATCGGTTACATCAAACAGACCAAAGGCTCGTAAACCGCCGATCCGGTCTGTTGATTATCAACAGACAGAGAAGGGTCAAGAAGGTTTTATAAGAAAAGAGTCTCAAGATTCAAGCCAAACAAGAGCACCATAGGGTACACATTTAATAACAGTGATTGTATACTAATAGATGTTCACACAAACCGTAATCAAGCACAAAGTTTTTCTATTTCTGGCCTATATTGGGCGGCTTGGTATCAGAAAGTGGCTTTGTGCTATGGACTGTGTGAACAATCAAGCCGTCCTTTTAGTTAGGAGAAATATGAAGAAAACGAACTCATTGAGGTACATAGCTTACGTTCGTAAATCAGAAGAACGTAAGGAGCGACAAGAGTTGTCGCACCCAGCTCAGATCAGAAAAATCAAAGAGCAATTCTCAGATCTTAATATTGTTAAGTGGATGGACTCCGAAAGTCAGAGTGCATTCAAGCCAGGCCGGCCGCTCTTTAATCAAATGATGGATATGATTGAAGCCGGTCAAGCAGATGCAATCGTTGGCTATCACCCAAACCGTATCTCTCGTAATGAGCACGATAGTGCACGAGTGACTTACGATCTACGAGGCCCATTAAAGGATTTGAGGTTCTGCACTTATAACTTCGATAACTCACCTGAGGGTATCATGATGCTTCAAATGGTCATGAACCAAGGTCAGTACGAATCATCAAAGCAGGGCATTGTAGTGAAGCGTGGTATGGAAGAAAAAGCCATGGGCGGTGAACGGCCAGGCGTCGTACCCCTTGGTTACATGAAAGTACCGACTAGTGATGTAAACGGCAATATGATTATCAAGAAAGATAAGATTGTTACCCATACTGAGAATGATCCTGATCGATTTGAACAGGTAAAGCGTATGTGGCGTATGCTGGTCTATGAAAACTACACACCGAGCCAGATACGAAAGATCGCTCACGAACAGTGGGCCTTCACCACCAAGCCATCAAAGCACGAGACCAAGATCAAGAAAATGGGTGGTGGTCCAATTGGCCTGAGTTCCATCTACCGCGTCTTCACCAACCCATTCTACGCGGGATATATCACCCACAATGGTGAGCTATACGAGGGTCATCACAATCCAATGATTACACTTAAAGAATTTGATTATGCCCAAAAACTGCTCAAAGTAAAAGGTAAACCACGCATTGGCCATGTCAACGACCATCCCTATGGCAGTATCATGATTTGTGGTGAGTGCGGATGCCAGATCGTTGCCAAGACTACGACTAAGCATATAAAGTCCACGGATAGCCTCAAGACATATGTTCACTACTTTTGTACTAGAAGAAGCTTGAATCGCCCTTGTAAGCAGGTTAGGTATACGACAATCGAGTACTTAGAGGAGCAGGTTGATGCAGAGCTTGCAAAATTCACTATTATCCCTGAGTTTTACGAAATAGCCTTAAAGGTGCTGAGGAGGCAGCACAAAAATGAAGTAAGAGATCGTACCACGCTCTACAGAGACCAGCAGAAACGCCGAAACGAGATCCAGCAACAGATTGATGAACTCGTTGATATGCGAACCCGTAGTCTGCTCGATGATGAAGAATACAAGCTGAACCGAAATAAATTGAAGCTGAAGCTAGGTGCTTTAGATGAAGATCTGCATAACACTGAAGCGAGAGCGAGCGACTGGCTGAAACAGGCTGAGGATATTTTCGACTTCGCTGCCCACGCAAGAGAACGCCTGGCAACTACCAAAGATCCTAAAGTAAAACGAGACATACTGCTTGGCCTAGGTGAGAACTTTGTCTTAACGGATAACCAGTTAACATTCACCCCTCATCAATGGTTTGTTGACATGGAAAAAAGCTATCCGCCATTGCACAGGGCATTTGAGCGGGTACGAACTGACAAAAAAGCCACTTCCCAGGAGCGAGAAGCGGCAATTGCGTTGATTTTCGATAAGTGGAGGGCCAGGAGGGACTTGAACCCTCGACACCCTGCTTAAGAGGCAGGTGCTCTAACCAGCTGAGCTACTGGCCCTTATTGGAATTTACACATCTATTTCGACCTGATGCTATGTTCATCCACTCAAATCTTCAAAGAGTTGGAATTTCTGCATGGAAGAACATCGTAAATACAGGAGTGATCATAGCATTTTTAGTGAGTCCTGGCAAGATTGATAGAACTTAATTTACCAGAAAATAGGTGTTACGTTTCCCTATTGACACTACCTGTGGTGTCGGTCTATGATTCAGATAGTATTAACAAGGAGGTCTTATGGACACAGCAGAATATTATAAACGTAATTGGTGGATGTACCTAGTAGGTGGCATCGTGACGTTGCTCGTTGGATTGATTACCGTTATCAACCCTGCAGTTACTGCACTTTCTCTTTCATTCTTCTTCGGGCTTTTCTTGCTCATTACAGGTGTCATGGATGTTGTAATTGCGTTTAGTAGCGTTCGAACAAAAAAACTTTGGTTCCTCGAACTCGCTTTTGGCGCACTACTAGCCGTCATTGGTATTTACTTACTGCAACGTCCTGGTCTTGTACTTGCAACTTTCGTAGTTTATGTTGCCATCGCATTGCTGGTGCGGGCAGTACTCCACTTAATTGAGGCTTTTGACTCGAGTTATGATGGAATGTACCGGACTTGGCAGGTTATTGCTGCAGTTGTTGCAGCACTAGCAAGTGTGTTTGTCTGGAGATATCCAGTTAAGGGTACTCTTGCATTCGTATGGGTCATCGGCGTCTTCGCGCTCATCAACGGCCCTCTCATGATTGCCTTTGCGCTTGAAGCAAAGCACGGTTTCGCTGATAAAAAGCGAAAGTAAGGAAAACTCTACAGAGCAAAAAGCACAGGACGGTACCTGTGCTTTTTGTATAGGCTCTTTAATGATAAAAACCTGTGTTATCCTTTAGGAATTACCTCCCCGTGGCCTCTGGCTTTTCTGAGTTCAGGCGAGTAGTCGACTACACCACTTCTTGGAGTACTGAGAGAATATTGCCTGCGGGATCTTTAAACCACGCTATATCTGGTCCCCGATTCACAGATAATCCTCGCGCAATCCCCTTCTCATCCGTCATCCCGTCGTACTGTTCAAAAACGACACCCTTCTCGAGCAAAGCATCGACTGCTTCATCAATGTTTTTAACCGGAAAATTAAGTACTGTATAGGTTGCTGGTTGATGATCATCCTTCGGGTAAATGATTACACCTCCACCAGTTGCCAGGCGCAGTGTCAGCATATCCATATCATTAGTTTGTTCTTCTACCTGAAGTCCGAGTAGGTCCCTATAGAATTCCGTTGCTTTGACAAGATCATTCGTCGAAAAACCACTAAACGCTTTTGAATCTCCAAACATATCACCTCCTTATGTATTCTCATTAAACGCTTATCTCGATGTTTTGCAAGTGTTAGCTATGAGTTTAATTTTACTGCGAATTGATCAAGCGACTGAATAATCGGTAAAGCTTCTTTTCCAAGACTCGTTAAGGTATACGAGACCGATATTTTATCCTGAGCTGACTCACTGCGTTTAACCAACATGGCACGCTCAAGTTTCTTCAGTCGATTTGTTAAGGTTACGGGATTTAGCCCCTCAAGTCTTCGTTGAAGTTCACAAAAACGGAGTTCCCCATGCTTAAGAGAATCGATTACTTTAAGTGTCCAGTAATCTCCCATGAGTTTCATGGTGCTGTTACAGGTAGTCAATTCCAATTCGGTTCTGTTCATACTAAAATGTCTGCTTGCTATAAATTTTATAGTATTCTATACTGATACTTACTACATAAATTATAGCACTCAACGAGAGGGGATACAATGAAGGCAGCACAAATAAATGAGTACGGCGATGCATCAGTTGTGAAGATTAACGAGATTGAACAACCGACGCCATCTAAAGATCAAGTATTAGTTGAGGTTCATAATTCAAGCCTTAACCCTTTTGATACCGTCATCCGCGCTGGGTACATGCAGGAAATGATTCCATTAGAATTCCCTGTAACGCTCGGTGGTGATATTGCAGGTGTGGTGACAGCAATCGGCGAGGATGTAACAGATTTCACGGTTGGTGAGGCAGTCTATGGCCAGGCAAACGTGGTTGCAGGAAATACTGGAGCATTTGCAGAGTATGCGGCGACTCAAAAAGGACAGATTGCAAAAATGCCCGCCAATCTTGATTTTGCAGAGGCCGGGTCATTGCCCCTCGTTGGAATATCTGCCCTACAAGCACTGACTGAGTATCTCGACCTACAAACCGGTCAGAAGATATTTATTCACGGTGGTGCTGGCGGTATCGGCACGATTGCAATACAGATTGCAAAAAATACCGGTGCCTACGTTGCAACCACAGCTAAGGCTGAGGATACCGAGTTTGTGAAGGAGCGAGGTGCCGACCAAGTCATCGATTACAGGACACAGAATTTTGCAGACGTTCTGAGTGAGTACGACGCGGTATTTGATCTTGTTGGCGGAGATGACTTTAATAAGGCGCTCACCATTCTAAAGCGTGGTGGCAAAGCGGTTTCAATGATCGCTCAAGCCGATGAGGCTAAAGCCACTGAACTTGGTGTTACGGCATTGTCTCAGGCAACTCAGGTAACAACTGATGCGCTCAACATACTTACGAAGCTTATAGAGGATGGAATCGTTACCCCACAAATTGGCAAAACTTTCTCACTAGATCAGATAAAAGAAGCCTTCGAAGCGCGTGAGAGCGGCTCTATTCGTGGCAAAGTATCCCTTGTGATCAAGGCTTAAATCCGCCTGAGTTAAATGAAAACTATCTCTTCGTACCATAAGCACAAGAATTAAAAAGTAGGCTACTATTATTGTGGCCTAGGCTTGTTTGATATTTCTGTTTCTTATCTGTAAATAAGTAGAATAACCATAAACATTTACATTGAATACAATTTACTTTACAAATTGTCATATCTGTGTATAATTATTAAATGACGGGTCTGGGGATTAGGCGTTTGGGTAATGGGTCTGTAAGAGATCCTGTTACTTGAGTACCAAAAACCATCCCGACTTTTTATTAATTACAAGAGAGGCAAGTGATTATGTACGGACGAGGCGCAATGCTTGGTGCTGCTACAACTACTACTGCAACTGTTGCGGCGGTAACGCTCCCAAAAACTGGTAGTAACATACTTGTTAGTTTGGCGATTTCTGTTGCAAGTGGCTTAGTGATGTGGGGAATTCTCTACACGCGAGCTAACTTAGCTAAGTAGTTATAACAAGCCTATTATTTTGTTATGAGGAAATCTAACTCACAGCGTGAGCGTACTATTCGTAGTACGCTCGCAACACTCTGTGCGTGCGCAATTGTTATTGGCGTGCCTATACTTTCTGTACGACAGTATAGTCATTTTATTAACATAGATCATCGAAACAGTACCCCATTGGCACCTCTCCAAGTTCGAACACAGGACAAGAGTCAGACCCCATATCAGCTGTTTAAGGAGCCTCTCATTAGCGTTACTTTTGATGACGGCTGGGAAGTGACCTATGCAGACGCAATGCCACTACTCCAGAAGTATGGTATCCGTACAACACAGTACGTCCTAAGTGGTGTCGAAAAAGATCAGAAGTATCTCAGCTGGAAACAAATTCAGGCTATACACAATGCTGGTCACGAAATAGGCTGTCACAGCGAAACCCATCCTGACCTACGACTACTTGACGACAAAGACCTCACTCAGCAGGTACATGGTTGCAAGGTAGAGTTAAGTAAGCAAATTGGAACTGTGTCCAGTTTCGCCAGTCCATACGGTGCGGCCGATCAACGAACACTCGCGAAAATCAGTACAGATTTTTCAAGCCAGAGAAACACGAACGGTGACTCAAGTAATGGTGTAACTGAAGATGATGTCAATCTTGAAGACGGTTTCAACCCACTTAATATTATCGGCATGACTATTAAGCACGACACCTCAATAACGGAAATTAAAAATCTTATCAACTATACCACTGCTCATAATGGCTGGCTTGTGCTTACCTACCACCAAGCAGATGATGGCAGTACAAAATATGGAATCGATGCGGCCGATCTCGAAGCTCAACTTCGATTAATCAATCAAGCACCAGCTCGAGTTGTTACTATCGATCAAGTAATTCGATCGAGGAGTCAGACGAAATGAAAAAAATAGCCTACAGTTTACCAAAGCCACGACGCAAACTTGCACTTCTCATTGCTGCTCACAACGAAGAGCTTGTGATTGAACAGACTATCAGGTCAGCCATCCGAGCAGGCATGAAACGTGAGTATATTTATGTCGTTGATGACAACTCTTCTGATGCGACGAGTAAGATTGTTCGTAGCCTTATAGGAAAAGAAAATGTGCTTCGAGTTCGCAGAAGCGGTAAAGGTCTTGCGCTCACTAAAGCAGCAAAAAAGTTTAAACTGGCCGAGAGATACCAGTGGATCCATATTGCCGATGCCGATGGTGGCTTCGCTCGTGACTATTTCTGGGTATTCCGTCGACGACTTAATCCAAAATACGCAGCAGCGACGGGCTACATTCGTAGTCTTCCCGGGGCCTACATTAGCCAGTACCGAGTCGTAGAATACACACTCGGTATGGAGATACAGCGACGTTTCCAGGCTGCAACCCACACTGTTTCGGTCATACCTGGCCCGACTTCCTGCTTTCGATACGATGTCTTTAAGCAAGTTAACTTTGCAAACAAATCGCTCACTGAGGATTTTGATGTAACGCTCCAACTCCACCGTAAAAAACTCGGGAGAGTCCAGTTTATCCCAGAGGCAATCGCCTACACCCAGGATCCACTTCACTTTAAAGATTTCATAAAACAGATCACCCGCTGGAACCGGGGTATCATGCAGGGTATGCAACGACACCGAGTGGGTCTCAGGCTTAACCGTATCGATGCCTACCTTTCATATCAGGTGTTTCAGAACTTTCTATTCTTCATAAACTACTTCGTGCTTCTGCCGATCTTGGCTATACATCGAAACCCAAGTGAGGTTATCGCTACAACCTTTATTATGGATGTCGTAATCACTCTAGGCATTGTTACAGCAGTTGCGCTCAAAACACGACGCTGGGACATCCTGAGTGCCTATCCCCTTATTTACGCTATGCGCTGGGTCAGCCTATATGTATTTATGCGTGCCTTTTTTGAAGTGGTTATCCTCAGAAGATTTAGAGCTGATGTGGATGACGGGGTCTGGGGCACTGCCGGTCGGCGCTACGCATCAAATGTTGCACTCGTTACCGGTAGCCGCTAGGCATGCGGATCTAGCTCAATTTAAGCTTACTTTGGTAGTGTACCAGCAGTCACCGTACGAGTGGCTGCATCATCGATTGCTTTAATGGTAGCGGGGTCAGGTGAAACCTGAAGGGCATGTACGACAAGACGATTTTTACTGGTACCGACTGGCGTACAGGTAATTAGTGTTAGTTGCGTAGTACTCGTCTGCTGAACAACACTAAAGTCTGTAGGTGGTACAACTGTACTGTCTGCTACTTTATAGGTGTATCGTACTCCTTTGAAGTTTACAGAAATAAGATCGTTCGTCTTGAGAGCATTCAGTCGTGTAAAGACAAACTTATAGTCTCCTGCTGACCACACAAGTCCACTGGAGTGTCCAAATAGAACGACGTTGCCCTTCTGTCCAGGGTAGGCAGTATTGGCATAGTGAACAACACCCCGTTTAAGTGAATTTTGAATATCGGACTCCTGTACGCTCGGTTCGTCGATAATCGGCGCAACGATACCGAGTTGAGGGAGCGTGAGTGCTGGCGGGTCGTTAACGTTAGAATGAGTACTCCTCGATATTACCTGACTCTGAGCCGGGACACTCGTTACCCGTGTCCTCTGCACGATCTGTGCAGCAATAAGCTGGCTATTGAGCAGACCGAAGCCCAAGACCATTACTAAGATACCAGCCAGAGGAGCAAGTATGCTCTTCTTGGGCGTTGTTTTACTGGCTTTCGCTCGATTCTTCGGGAGCTTACGAGTCTTACCGGTCTTACCAACTTTAGTGGTCTTTAAAGCCTGGGTCATAATGTATAAATTATAGCATAATGTTGATTTTAAAACAATAATTTATACTGCTATTCAACTGTTTCACCAGGATAAGAGGTAAGCTGTTCTTTCCAAGGTCCATATGGAACTTGATTAGCTGAGATGAACGTCCAAGCAGTTCGGCTCACATCCGAAACACCAAGATACTCTTTTACTGCTGGTGATATATCGAGTCCCGCTTTTTGATCACGCTGATTCTTTGGTTGGGCAGTACCAAACACGTATGAGGCATCGTCTTCCTCGAAAGGGCCCACATCCTCCCACTGCGCGTAGACAATCGTATCTTTGTACTTAATAGCGACCCAGCTATTTTTGAACCACGGGTAGCTTGTAGTGGACACAAACGCGGTACTAATATAACCGCTCGCCTGCGACTTTCTCGCACCATCGTTATTAAGGTCGTTATATGGCAAGGCGATATAAAATGGATTTTCATTTGGTGTGAAGCCTGCGGGCTTGTAACCATTCCTGTTTGAGGGATTATCGACGCCTCCGTAGTGTTGCTGCCAATGCTCGTCCCAGGCGCTCGCTTTATTGGCGATACCTCCATTATCCCGCCCAGCTGTTTCGCCTACCCAAAATACTGTTGTTACGACATTGTCGTGTGCAAACAATACGCTCTGCGTCGACTGTGTTGTGGCTCTCTTTGAACCGCTGGCAATTGATAGCTCAGGACTCCTCGCCTCAAAACTCGGAGTTGGTAGGAGCGGTTTCTGCTTACTATGGTTCGAGAAAGAAACATGTCTGAGTGGTGTAGCAAAAAAGAGGATCGAGATAGCTCCTGCGAGCACCAGCGAGAGTGTAAAGTACTTTAATTTTCTCAGAGTAGCGAGACTAGAATTATTACCTTTTTTAGAGCTGTGCAAGTATTTCATCGAGTGCGCTATCAACCGTCTGGACAGAGATGCCACTTTGCTTAATGCCACTGAGTTCTGCGTCAAGATTAGTTGGTGTTACCGCGTACGTTGAGTCCTCGGGTGTGTTACTCACTTCGTGGTATACCAGTACTAACCATGTCTTCTCAAGGTTCGCCTGATTTACCCAAGCCTGAACCTGAGCGGGCGTTGTAGTATTCGTGATATTTTGGACCTTGATGTTGTATATATCAAAGTTGTCTTTACTATTAAATCCAACATCTGTCGAACGGTGCGATCGATAATATTTTTGAATCTCAGTGATAACTGTCTGATTATATTCGCCATACGGGGTTGCAAAGTTTTTAGCGGTAGTCGCACCGAACCAGCTACGAAGCGTGTTCTGTGATGCCGTCAGTTCTGTAGTAAGTGCAGTAGCACTTAGCTGTGTAAGATGATCGTGATCAACAGTGTGTGAGGCAATCTCGCTGCCTTGGTCTTTGAAAGCCTGCATCATTGCAACCGTCATGTAATCTGGATAGTCGATCGTATCAGTTAATAAGTACTGCGTTGAGAGGAAGTTATACTTTTTGAGTGCTGGTAGACCGTTCGTATAAATAGAGCGCCATCCATCATCAAATGTAAGTGACACCAGGCCACGATTTAGTTGGGCGGGAGTGTATGGCGCCAGGCTGAAGTCATCTGTTTGAACATATCCCACACCTGCAAGCGCCTGGAACACTGAGACAGTTTTTGCGCCGACGGGAACCGAAATTTGTGCGGTAACTTTTTGCCATGCGCTCGGGCTTGCAGCCGCAGTTGTTAGATATAACCATTGGATTGTGCCATCATTCATCGTTACCATCGCATCAAGTTCAGTGGGGATGTTTGACTGATAGTAATTACTATATTGATAGGTACCACTTGAAACAGCAACTGGATTAAATAACCACTTTACATCGCCATCTGTGTAACTTGTTATCTGCGTCTTTAAGCTATGAGCGCTGTTATGACCGCTAGCTTCGTAGGTAAGTGCATGAGCATTGGTGCCCCAACTGCCATCAATCCACTCGCTCGGTACATTGTTCGCGGCTGTTTCGACAGAAGGATTGGGTATCAAGTTGTTTGGCACTACTACAGGTGGTGGAGTCACTACTGTGTTATTAACTACTACATTAACCGAACTACTTGTCGTAGAAAGACCGGATGTATTTGTTGCGACTGCACTTACTGTGTGTGCCCCATTTATACTAGTGAGTGTGTTCCACGATGTGGTGAATGGTGCGGCAGTATCCGCGGCACCGAAGTTCACACCGTCAAGTTTAAACTGAACACTAGCGATACCTTTAGTGTCTGTTGCATCTGCTGAAATTGCAGTGGAACCTGAAACCGAGACGTCGCTCGTGGGAGCAGTTACTGCAACTATGGGTGGCGTTGGTGCTACCTGGTTATGCACCGTCACACTCACCGGCAAGGATGTAGTCGTTAGATTTGAAGCGTTCGTCGCAACAGCGGTGAGTGCGTGTGCACCATCTGCTATTTGCGTTGTATTCCAGCTGACACTGTATGGACTCGTTGTATCTGCAACCCCGAGATTACTACCATCCAATTTAAATTGAACGCTAGCGACCGCCTGAGCATCTGTTGCATTTGCAGTCACGGCAGTAGTGCCACTAACAGTGGCGCTCGCGCTTGGCGCTGAGAGAGATACTGTTGGCGCCGTTGCGGGTGGAGTCACGACTGTGCCAACTTCATTCAAGCTGGCATCATCAAGTGTCAGTTGTCCAACTTTCTCTATGTAGTGAAAAACCGTAACGGTCGATGCATCTGCTGGCGTTTTAAAGGTATACTTTGACTGCTTCCAAGCTGCACTCGCCGCCTGATCACCTTGCCAAAGATATTTTGTTTTATTCGCGGTAGTCTTTACCACTACATCAACGCTTGACGGAGCAGTCCCCTGAAACCAATCACTGAAGTTATAGCTCGTGTTAGGCTTCACAGCGACTGGCGTAAAGAACCACTTTGCATCACCACTCGTATATTTAGTAATTTCAACCTTGGCACTTCTAGCTCCTGTGTGGCCGCTGCTCAGATAAGTAAATGCCTTTGTGTTTGTACCCCATGAATCAGATGACCATGAATCTGGCGTTGTGCCTTTAGCGCTTGACTCGAAAGATGCGTTTGCAATTAAATTTGTGCCTTCAGCAGTAGCTGCCAACGGGGACAGTGTAGCAAAAATAAGTATTAAACTCGTGAGTAGTAGAACCAGTCTCTTCATAATAATCCTTCAAGCCCACTACTTGCTTAATATATTGTTACCCCCTATTGAATCACCAACAAGTATATTAGTCAATGAATTATTAGTTTTGTAAATACGCTTGTGTTTAGTGTGTGCACATCGCCTATTGCGTTGGTCATATCTCGGAGGTTAGTATTAAGGATACGTATGGATACAACCGCCCAGCAAAATACCGAGCAGCCTGCCCCGCCCCGTGAGCCTAAACCCTGGGACTCAGTTTGTGTAGGATTGGGAGCCTTAGGCATGAGCTACGGCGTCAACCTAATAGGCAAGCTTCCCGAGATTGCAAAAGATGTGACGCTTAGTTTTCCAAATAAGATAGTATCCGCTGTATGTCTCGGAGGAATCTCCGCCATAATCACTACATATAGCGCTCACACAGTATGGTCTGCCCTCAAACGATCACCTGGACTTGGTCCAATCGAAAGACCCGAACTTAGACCGCACGAAACCCCTCGTGCTCAACAGATCTGATTTAGTAAAAAACTCAAAGCTGACAGCTTACTGTACAACCACCTTATCAAGTTTCGCCCTGGCACCCCTGAGTAGTGCATAGGTCACTTTGTCCATCCTTGTCCCATCAAAAACAGTTTCTTTAACATCGGAGTGGTGGAACGACACATCATGGAGCGTTGCATTCTTGAAACTCGTATTTTTAAGTGATGTACTATCAAACTTTGTATTGATGAGTGTCTGATCTTCGAACGAGACATCCCTCAGGTCTGAGTGACTAAAGTTTGTATTATTTAGCACAGCTTTTTTAAAAGACGCTTCTCGAAGCCCCGAAGCCTTAAATTTTGCATCAGTTAGATCAGCAGTATCGAAACAGACCTCCTGCAGATCACTACCGGCAAAAATTGCGTTGGTCAGGTTTGCTCCCTTGAATGAACTTTTTCTGAGAGCAGAGCCACTAAATGTCGTTCTGCTCATTTCAGATTTATCAAAGTTAGTTTCAGCCAATGAACTGTAACTAAAATCTGCCTCTGTAAGATCCGTTCCGCTCAGATCACTCTGTTTTAACTCAGACGATGAAAACTTTGAACGGCTATGCTTAGCATGTGCAAATGCCTCCTTTAAGTACTTGCGCACGGAAGGCTCTGCTTCAAATTCCTTCTTAGTAGAGTACTGGACTTGCTCCATAATCTCAGCAACATCACCAAACGATTCAATGGTTGCCACGTATGCGTCATCTTCACTTTTACCGCCATCTTTTAGATCTTTGTATTTTTCCAGTAAGTTTGCGAGGAGTTCCTGCTGTACATCTCTACGAGCTGGAAAGTTCCCGTATGGCTTAAATACCTCGTCTAAAAATGCATTTAATTTCGCTTCCATATTCATTTCTCCTATATTAATTTATCCAGGATTTTCTTAGCATCATCCCAGTTTCGTTTATTAACTTTATATAAATCGCGACCACTAGACGTAATTCGATAGTACTTTCGTCTTCCACCCTGCGTCTCGTCTCCCCAATACGAAGTGATGTGACCCTCATGTTCGAGGCGCTTAAAACTTGAGTACATAGTCGCCTCTTTCAGTTCATACGAATAGTCCGACTGCCCAGCCACTAATTTGGCAATCTCGTAGCCATACTTATCTCCATCCATCAGAAATTTCAGGATGATAGTATCGGTATGACCGCGGAGTAAATCTGACGACAATTTTTTATCTACCATAAGTACAGCGTACAGCAGATTACTATGTCTGTCAATGTAATATTTTATAACCTCCCGGGTAGTTAGTATCTGTTGTGTTGCGGAACTGCCTACCCACTTGGCAGTACTCTAGTAGTTCCACCTGCGTCTGGTTTATACTTAAGATTAAGGAAATTTTTACCATGTTTGATACTTGGCAGTTGAATCTCATACTATTCTACCTATCTGTAGTTATATTCATCCAGTGCTATAAAGTTGCGATCAAAAATGTAACCAATGATGGTGCAGCAACCATGCTTATACAATCTATCGCTGGAATCAGTGTGCTCGCACTTGTACCATTCCTACCGCTCCAAAAACCCGAGAAGCTAGGCACCTTTTTTCTGCTCGGCGCGGCATGCATTTTTTATGCTATTAATGATCGGCTTCAGATGACAGCCCGCAAAAACTTAGACGTCTCCACCTTTTCGGTCATAGGTCAGCTCACGACGGTTTTTGTAATCATTTATGGACTTACCATCTTTCGGGAGCCAACATCACTCATGAAGTTAGCTGGTGCCACTCTTATTATCGTGGCGAACGCATTAATTTTTTACAGGCCAGGCAAGCACAAAATTGAGATTAACAAGTATTCCATCTTAGCAATGTGTGCCGCGCTAGCGTTTGCAACAGCACTCTCGATTGATATAAATATCTCCAAAGACTTTAACTTGCCTCTGTATATCAGCTTAACAATGCTCATACCTGCAGTAATAATCGGCATGAGTGGGCGTATTAGCCCACTTGCATCAGTCAGCGAGCTGAAGAAAGGTAACCCGGCACTTTTTGTAATAACAGGCGTTGCTTGGAGTCTCTCAATTTTCTTCTCATTAAGAGCATTCCGGTTCGGTCATGTTAATTCCATTATTACGCTTGAGGCAGTAGCGGTTATATTAAACGTTTTAGCAGCATACATATTTTTAAAAGAAAGAGATAAACCGTTCAGAAAAATATCTGCCGCAATCTTAATAATCATCGGCGTTCTTCTAACAACCCTGTGATTGATAAGGCTAGAACCTTACTCAGACTGAATAACATATCCGAGTACATCAATGTCAGAGTGTGAAAGCTCTAACATGGCAGTACCGTGCGCATTGTAAACGGGCTTAGCGCACTCTTGGTTTTCAGCAGTAATTTTTTCTATAAAAGCAGGCAGGTCATCTACAAAGAAATCACCACAACCAATGTAGGGTTTTTTGGGATCTGGCCTTCTGACACCAAGTAGTGTTATTGGAGTATCAGAAATAGTTAGACCACTGTTTACCTCAACATAAAAGCTGTTATCTGAACTAATCGGAGATTGAATACCCTCTGATTCAACCAGCTTTCTTAATGCGGCATAGTCTTCCTCATCGCGTGCAAAGAGCTTGAGTATTGGAACTTCAACATCTAATCCACAGATACCGTCAGCAAGCTGTCTAACACCCTGCGACACATAAGCTAGAGTCGTTTTGAATTTCTCTAAGGCTTCTGGATTAGGGTTTTGTGCTTCAGTCATAGCACAATGATAGCAAATTTGATTCTGACCTGCTTTGGTCTAGTTTGATTCTAAGAGACAAAACACCTCTGTTTTTGATGTCGCTGTGCTTATGCTTGGTACGGCGTGGCTGAGGAGGTTAGGAACTCAGTCTTATGCTATTCTGCAAACCCATGAAACCTGGTTATAATTTCGTCCACGTCTGGAGGTAGCTCCAGTCCTAATATTTCTCCGAGGCAATCCCGAAAATATTCTCCTGAAAATTCTTGTGGTCCGCTTGCTTCCGAATACGCCGAGGTCTTACCTAACGCTCCTGATATACCGTCAATGATGTCCTTGTCCGAAAAACCTGGATTGGATGATATACCTAAAATGTGCAGGGCCTGTCTTGATTCAACTCTCAATTTTCTGTAATCTTCAGGATTTAGTAAAACACTTCCAGTCATGAGAATAATTATCTATGTTCGTTAAAATTATTACAAGTATAAGTAGACAAAAAATACCTCTGTTTATTAGAGGTCATTGTGCATATGGTTGGTACAGTATTGTTTGTGAGGTTAGAACTATAATAGCGTAGTTTAGTTTATAATAATAAAGCTATGCTTAAGGTCATTAAAAAAGTGTCGTTCATAATTTTATCAATACTAACAGTGCTCCTGGGTTTATTGGTGATACTGGTATCTAGTGAGCTGGTGTTTAATAAGTCGTATATACAAACTCAGCATGCACTAGGGTCTTCCACTGCAATACTTCAATTAAGGATCTTCTTTGTATTTGGAATTATTATTTCTGCACTAGGAATAATCATGTTGGTCTCCAAGATCAGAAAGTTACTTAAATCGATTAATTAACCTATCACGAACAGTGTTTAATTGTGCTTATGCTTGGTACAGCGTGGTGTGCGTGGTTGGAAAATGGTTGGGATAGCCGTTGACTAGATATATATTATAACTTTGTTATAATAGGGATAGAGAAAGGATTCTACATTATGGCACAAAAAGTAATTAAAATTGGTAGTTCTTTAGGAGTTACTATTCCTAAAAAAGAACTGAGTGAGCTTAATATCATTGCTGGTGACGAGGTTGAGATCTCAATTCGAAAAAAGTCTACGAAGGCTATTAAGCATGAGCAGCTATTGAAGAATCTCGAAGGTTTCATGAAAACCTACGATCAAGATCTTAAGAATTTAGCCAAAAGGTGATGCAGTACATTGAAGCGGAAGAAATTCTACTAATACATCACCAGCTTATTGAACGCTATGGTGGTTCGCATGGCACACGTAACTTATCTAGAATTGAGTCAGTTGTCTTGGCTCCGTCTCAACATGTGTACGGAGATGAGCAATATAAAACAATTTTTGAAAAAGCAGCAGTCTATGCTCGTAATATAATTGCCGATCATCCCTTTTACGACGGGAACAAACGTACTGGAATAACAACTACTGCTATGTTTTTGGAGAAGAATGGATATTGCCTAAAAGCCAAGAAAGGTGAGATAGAAAACTTCGCTGTCGAAATAGCTATAAGTAAGTTAAGTATTAATGATATTGCAAGGTGGCTAGAAACACATACAACTAAGGCTAGTGAACGATAGGCAAGATATGCAGATTTACTGTTGAAGTTAGAACTCTCTTCGAAGCTGATACTATACTTAAAAGTCTTCTATTGTGCTTATGTTTGGTACGGCGTGGTTTATGAGGTTAGAACTTTAGTTATTTGCTTAACCTAGTTTGCTTTGAGTACCATTTCAATTTCAGGTAACAATTTTATTCCCTGCTCGTCGTCAAACTCTTGTGGAAAATCTACACCTGTTTTTTGGAAACCATGTTGTTCATAAAAACCTACAGCAGTATTGTAGCTAACTACATGTACGAAAATATTCTGATCCGTACCATGCCATTTAACTGCTGCTTTTAGTAATTTAGAGCCTACGCCTTTACCCTGTACGTCAGGACTAACATAGAGTGCTCCGAGTCGCCGTTGACCATCTTCGGTGCAAGGTGAAGTATAGCCCACTACTTTTCCATCTATTCGGGCAACAAATGTTGCCCTCTCGTCCGTACCATGCTCACTCATAATACCCTTTTGCCAATTTTCAATTGCATTAGGCAAAGAGTCTTCTGGGAATTTCTTTTCTATATCTTCAGTGGAGATTTCATAATCTTCGCTCACATAGGCTTTGAGCCATGCTTGGCGCTTTAGGCTCATTATTGCTTCTGCATCTTCAGGTACTGCACGTTTGATTTCAATGATTTCGGTATCAGGCACAGAAGATTTTGTTTTTTCAGTCATATACCTATAGTAACAAATTTGGTTCGAATCCACTTTGATCTAGTGATTTTGAGGAATAACAATGACCTCTGTTTTGTGAGGTCATTGTGCTTATGCTTGGTACAGCGTAGTGAAAGAAGTTGTAACCTTAATTCAAATGTCGTTAGGAAATACTTAAGATTTTTTCTAGATCAGCTTTAAACGAAACTGTATCTGTAAAGATAAGGCTCTTTATACCAAGATCTTCAGCTGCATCAGTATTGTCTTTTCTGTCGTCAACGAAAATACATTTAGAAGGTTCTGCCTTAAGTACTTCGAGCGTATGAAGATAAATTCTTGGGTCTGGCTTCACAATTCCCAAGTCGCTTGATATTACGATTTCTTTGAATAGTGGTTGCAGGTTGTATTTCTCGATTGCGTAGGTTGTCCACTCATGCGACCCGTTAGATAAGCAAGCAAGCGTAAAGCCTCGGTTTATTAAATTTCGTGCGTACTTTACCAAACTTTCGTTAACCTGCAATTGAGCTTCTATGCCAGCTTCAACCCGCTCAATTGGGACACCTGCCAGCTTAGAAGCTTTGATATTAAATTCAGCCTTGGATAATTCTCCAAGATCGCTTTGGGTGCAGAGTGTTTGAAATTGCTTGAGTCCTTCTGGTGTTGCAGCCGAAGTCGTTTTGAACCAGCCAGTCGCCATTGAGCTAGCAAAAACACCAAAGAAGTCAAAGATAATTACTTTGTACAAAACTTTATAACCTACTCAGAGTTTCCATGTTACTATCAGTTAACTCTAAATCTAACGCACCTAAGTTTTCGTCTATGTGGGGTTTTTGCACTGCCTTCGGAATAGGCACAGTGCCTTTTGCTAACAACCAAGCTAGGGCAACCTGCGTAGGTGTAGCGTTGTGCATATTTGCGATTTCCTGGATAGTCTCATTATGCAGTACCTCCTGACGTTCGATAGGTCGATATGCGATTATCTCAATGTCGTTTTGTTGGCAGAAAGTAACGAACTCTTCATTAACCTCGTCTTTGTAAAGCACATTGTAGTGCATTTGGTTTGCAAGAATAGGATGGCTGCTTAATTCGAGTGCCCTCTTCATTTGTTCTACCGTGAAGTTACTAACTGCAAGCCCTCCTACTATACCTTCGTCAATAAGCTCATCAATTTGAGGTAAAGCTTCTTCCCAGACTACGTCTTCCCAAGGTGCATGAATATACAACATGTCGAGATACTCAGTTCCGAGTTTCTTGAGCATTTGTTTTACTGTGGCTCGTACTCTGCCTGTACCAACACTTGTTTTCCAAAGCTTATCAGCAATAAATAGGTCCTCACGATTCAAACCTGCAATTGCTCGCCCAACGACTTCGTCAGTATAGAAGCCTCCGTACATTTCGGCACAATCAAGATGGTTTTGACCTTTTGAAATCGAGTATCGAATTGCTTCTATCTCGCTCTCTTCGTTACCATAAGCTGGCTCTACGCCCCTATACTTACTTTCAGCATTCGCTGTATTATTGAAACTGCTAATACCCCATGTACCGACTCCGATTGGGTGAACTGCTTTATTTGATCTAGTTTTCATGCTCTTACTATATCAATTAGCGTAAAAGATTAGCAATGAAGATACAGGTTAGTCCAAGGAAAGCAATTATGCTGGCGATAATCTTACGATTAAGATAGTCTTTTTCACCCAGAAGCATTGCACCGAGGATAACTATTATGACGACTCCTAAACTTGAAATGTATGTACTAACACTAAGCAGCCCACCCATGCTAAACGCTAGGATAAAGCCGAATGCTGAAATCGCCCTTAGCACCATGAGGCTTATCATACGAGGTTCTATAAATACCGATGGTTTAATTCTCTGACCTCTAGCAAATAGGATGACCCACATCATGATTGCTGCAAGAATCATTACAGGAATTGCATATCCCAAGAATCCAAACTGAGCAATAATTTGCTTCTCGTTAAGATTTAAGACACTTATGACTACTGAGGCAAATAAACCCCATTTTATTCCCGTAGCAGTGAGATCTTTCCTACCCTTTTGTTTAACAGCAATAATTGAAGCAAAGATCAAAAGACCACCGAGTATTTGAAGAGGCACAAGTTGCTCATTTAAGAATAGTACGCCAAGAATAGTGGTGAATATAATTCGGAGGTTATAGAGAACTGAGTATACACCTGCCTCTAGGTACTGGAGTGCTTTAACATTTGATAGGTGAAGTAGTACAATCAGACACGCCGTAATAAACATGTGAGCAAGTACAGCAGGTGTAAATATAGAAAAATCAGGGAACTTAAATGGTGCTAGAAATAGCAAGGGCAGTGCAATACCAGTCTGCATAACAGTTGCGAGCGTCCACTTGTCCACCTTCTCAACAATTGATTTACGAAGAATAAGATTGTAGCCGACTAAACCCACTAAATGCAGTGCCAGAAAGAGAATCCACATGTTTAAGACTTCAATTCTACCTGAACGGTTTCAACAACCGTGTCACCCACATTCTTCACACCATGTGAGCTTTCAATTGAGTTTGTGACTTGACCTTCTGCAAGATCAACCACGACTGTACTTCCATCTTGCTTCTCAAAACTGAGCGTGCCAGAAGACAATATGTAGTTAATATTATGTGGGTGCCAGTGCATATCTGCCGTCTCGCCTGGCTTTACCGATACTTTAAGCACCCTTAATTTGTCATCCTCAAAAAGAACTGTATGTAAATGCGGAGCTATGTTGACCGCGTCGTCTGTGTGCTTATCTTGTATATTCATATTTGAAGTATAACAAAAGAGCCTAAACCTTTACATTAAGGTGCAGGGTTAAGATTTTTATTAGAGATTCACTTTCCGTCGAGCACGCTAGAATAAGCCGTAAGCCTATTTAAGGAAGATATTGGCAATAACTTAAATACGATTCTCGCAGTAACAAGCCTGATTAGCTTGCCTCTTTGATCTCACTAAATTTATCAACAAAGTAACGACTATCCACGTAGTCAATCGCATCAAGGTTATTAAAGCCATAATAAAACCCCGGTGCCTCTAGGTGCTGATTTTCTGGCTTTGCCCTCTCCGCATCAAGTTCAGCGGCAATATCTTCTTTTTGTTGAACAACTTTATACTTGAATCTTTCAAGCTCATCAATATCATTAAATATAATGAAATGGCCTTCGATTGCTCCGCGATAACGCGAAAGGTCTGTACTGTAAATTTTTGCCCAAATAAATTCATATAAAAAGTAGCGTAAAGTCCGTTTTACTAGGTAGAAATAACGATAGTATTTATTGTCGCTCATTTGAATACTACCGAGTTCTGGCATTATTGAATGACCCCTCCCGTCATCTAGGGATGCATAACGGTAGTCGCTTGATAGAACAAGTCCGTTCCATTTAATTTCGATGTCCTGAAGACTGTTATTTCTA
>Ga0209023_10002896_pt1 | contig 20919 bp, 20 predicted proteins | sample LakOneMetagenome_FD_187468 | JGI IMG/M metagenome (GOLD analysis project Ga0209023, IMG submission 187468) | Freshwater and sediment microbial communities from Lake Erie, Canada (SPAdes) (version 2) | ecosystem: Environmental > Aquatic > Freshwater > Lentic | place: Lake Erie, Canada...
TGGGCGCCGGCCTTGGCTTCCAGATCCTGCCGCACGAGGTCGAGCATGGTCCCGGCGCCGTCAGGGCTGCGCTGGCCGGTCAGCCGCTCGCGCACCAGCAGGGCCACGGCCTCGGCCATCGGCACCCGCTCGGCTTCGGCGCGCAGGGCGCCCATCCGCTCCAGCCGGGTCAGCAGGGCCGCGTTCATGTTGGCACGAACGCCTGCCAGCGCGCTGGACCCCACCGCCTCGACCCGGGCCTGTTCGACGGCGTCGAAGACCTCGGCGGCCTGACTGTCGGCCGGTCGCAGCTTCGCGTTCACGGCCTCGTCGTGATTGGCCAGCCTGAGCGCCAGCCGGTCGGCCTGTCCCCGGATCGTGGCGCTATCGCCGCTGGAAGGATCGCGCGGCGGGTGCGGCAGGGTCAGCAGGCCGTTCGACAGTTTGGGGCCGTCCGAGCCGAACACGACCTCAAGCTCCGACTGCTCGGCCAGGGCCCGGGCCGCATGGGCCAGGGCGCGTTTGAAGGTTTCTGCGGGAGTTTCGGGAGCGGCCATTTCCTCCGTCATAGCAAGGGTTCGCGGCGAGGGAAGGGCATAGACGCCCCCGGGTGCGTGTTCCCGTTCCGTTTCTGACCCGGAATCGCTATCTATCGGGGGTGCCGCCCGAATCCGTCATCTCCCCGTCGACCGTCACCGGCGCTGAACCGTGGCTGGTCCTGCCTCCGGCGCTCGCCGTGCCGCCCGGTGCGGGCGCGATCTGTGACGACGAGGGCGCGCGCAAGATCGGCCGGGGCGCCGCCGAAGGCGCCTTCACCACCGCTCCCGTGCTTGTCGCCCACGCCAGTCTGACCGCGCGGCGTCTGGGCCTCAGCCCGCCGCCGCGGTCGCCCGACATCCTGGACGTGCTGGAGCTCTACGCCTTCGTGCGGCCGGCCCGGTTCTGCGCCCCGTCGCCCAGCGGCCTCGCCCTCGCGCTCGGCCTGTCGGAGCCGAAAGGGGCGGAGGCCCAGGCCGAGGCCCTGCGTCACGCCGCCGGCGCCCTGCTGAGGGAGCTGGCCGATCCCGCCTATCCGGGCCGCGAGGACGCCTTCACCCTGGTGGAAACGCTTGGCAAGGCGCCGTCCGGCGCCTGGGGTTGGGCGTGGCGGGTGGCCGGCGCCTTGCAGCACAGCCCCATGCGGGACCGCCGCTATCGCGGTTCGGGTCTCGACGCCTGGTCGCGTCTGCCCGAGTGGGAGGACGAGGCCCCGCGCGGCGAGGCCGGCTCGGCGCCCGTCGACTCCGAGTCCGCCCGCATCCGGCTGGCGAAACTGCTTCAGGCCTCGGGTCTGGACGAGACCCGCCCGACCCAGTCCGACTATGCCGCCGAGGCCGCCTTCGCCTTCTCGCCCCGCAACGAGGAGGGCCGTCCGCGCGTCCTGCTGGCCGAAGCCGGGACCGGAACGGGCAAGACGCTGGGCTATCTGGCCGCCGCCTCGGTCTGGGCCGAACGCAACCAGGGCGCCGCCTGGGTCTCGACCTATACCCGGGCCCTGCAGCGCCAGATCGATCGTGAAAGCGCCAGCCTGTGGCCCGATCCCGCCGAGCGCAAACGCAAGACCGTGGTCAGGAAGGGGCGCGAAAACTACCTCTGCCTGCTCAATCTTCAGGACATGGTCCAGGCGGCCCAGCTCGGCAACGGCGACCTGATCGGTCTGGCCCTGACCAGCCGCTGGGCGCTGCACACCCGCGACGGCGACATGACCGGCGGCGACTTCCCCGGCTGGCTGCCCGGCCTGTTCGCGACGCCGGCGAGCAACCAGGCCAGCGCCGCCAACCTCGTCGACCGGCGCGGCGAATGCGTCCATGCGGCCTGTCCCCACTACCGCACCTGTTTCGTCGAGAAGACCATCCGGGCCAGTCGCCGGGCCGACCTCGTCGTCGCCAACCACGCCCTGGTCATGACCCAGGCCGCCTTCGACGGCGCCCGCTCGGCGCGCGGCCTGAAACAGGACGGAGAAACGGCCGCCCTGAAGCGCATCGTCTTCGACGAGGGGCACCACCTGTTCGACGCCGCCGACAGCGCCTTCTCCGCCTGTTTGTCGGGGCAGGAGGCGGCCGAGCTGCGCCGCTGGATCCGGGGCCCCGAAGGCCGTGGCCGTCGCGGACGCGGGCTGGAACAACGGCTCGGCGATCTCGTCGGCGACGACACGGGCGCGCAAAAGGCGCTGCAGGACGCCATCCGCGCCGCCGCCGCCTTCCCGGGCGAGGGCATCTCGGGGCGGATCGCGCCGCCGTCGGGCGAGGTCAACCCGGTCGGCCCCATCGAACAGTTCCTGATGGCGGCGCTGGAGCAGATCCGCGCCCGCACCTCGGAGGCCGCGTCTTCGGCGTCATCCGAGTTCGGCACCGAATGCGCCGTCCGTCCGGCCACCGAACCCCTGCTGGAGTCCGCCCGCGGCGCCGCCCAGGCCATCGCCGCGCTCGAGGCGCCCCTGCTGGCCCTCGCCCGTCATCTGGAGGACATCCTCGACGAGGAGTCGGCCGAGCTCGAACCCTCGGCCCGGGCCCGCATCGAGGGGGCGTTGCGCGGTCTTGATCGTCGCGCCCGCATGACGCTTCCCGGCTGGCGCTCGATGCTGGCGGCGCTGCAGGACGGCGGCGACCAGCCGGACCCTGACTTTGTCGACTGGCTTTCGGTCGAGACCGCCTTCGGCCGTATCCACGACGTGGCCCTGCGCCGTCACTGGATCGACCCGACCGTGCCGCTGGAGGCGGCCGTCATCCTGCCCTCGCACGGCGTGCTGGTGACCTCGGCGACCCTCAGCGACCCGATCGCGGCGGCGGCCGGCGGCGACCCGTTCGACATGGCCCGGATGCGCACCGGCTCGTCGCGCCTGATCGAGGCCCCCCGGACCCTCAAGGTCGAGAGCCCGTTCGACTATGAGGCCAACAGCCGGGTCATCGTCGTCACCGACGTGGCCAAGGACGATCCGCGCCAGACCGCAGCGGCGATGCGTGAGCTCTTCCTCGCCGCCGGGGGCGGATCGCTCGGCCTGTTCACCGCCATCCGCCGGCTGAAGGCCGTCTATGAGCGGCTCGGCCCCGATCTCGCAAAGGCCCAGATCCCGCTCTACGCCCAGCACGTCGATCCGCTGGAGGTCGGCGCCCTGGTCGACATCTTCCGCGCCGAACAGGACAGCTGCCTGCTGGGCACAGACGCCGTCAGGGACGGCGTTGACGTGCCGGGCCGGTCGCTGCGCCTGTTGGCCTTCGACCGCGTCCCCTGGCCGCGCCCCGACCTGCTGCACAAGGCGCGCCGTCTGAAATTCGGCGGCGAGTCGGCCGCCGGGCGTGGTTACGACGACAGCCTCGCCCGGGCCCGCATCGCCCAGGCGTTCGGCCGTCTGATCCGCCGCGCCGACGACAAGGGCGTCTTCGTCATGCTCGACGCCGCCACCCCGACCCGCCTGTTCGCCAGCCTGCCCCCCGGCGCGGAGATCATGCGCATGGGTCTGGTCGAGGCGGTGGAACTGACGAAGGGGTTTTTGGGGGAATGAGGCGCGACGCATCTGGTCCCGCGTTCATTTCCCGACCCCGCTGCTGTAACAGGGCCCTATGAGCGACACCGCCCCCAAGAAGAAACACAGCCGCGCCGGACTGTTCGGCCCCTTTATCCTGCTGCTGATCGTGGTCGCGGGATGGACCGGATGGTGGTTCTATCTCGCCGATCAGGTGAAGACCCGGCTGGAGGCCCAGGTCGGCGGCATGCGCGCCGCCGGCTGGTCGGTCACCTATACGAAACTGGGCATGAGCGGCTGGCCGTTCCGCCTCAGGGCCCAGGCCGATCATGTCGCCTTCGACGCGCCCTCGGGTCACGGGGTCGCCGGACCGCTGCTGGTCGCCCAGGCCACGGCCTGGAACCCCGACAAATGGGTGCTGATCGCGCCCGACGGCCTGACCGTCACCCGCGCCGGCAAGGGCAAGGTCGCCGTACGCGGCGAGGCCATTCGCATGAGCGTCCACGGCCTGACCCAGCGCTGGCCCAATGTGGCGATCGAACTGGCGAAGCCCGAGTTCACCATCCTGCCGGGCGCCGACCCCTTCCCGATCGCGCGCGCGAAACTGATCCAGCTCTATCTGCGGCCGCATCTGGCGCCGGCGGGAACGCCCGGCGTGGAGACCAGCGTCGACGTCCTGTTCCGTCTGGTGGATGCGCAGGGGCGTCCGAACGGACCGGTCCAGGGCATGACCCGCGACGGCCTGCTGAGCGCCCAGATCGAGACGGTGGTCGCGCGTGCTGACCAGCTGACCGGCGCCGATGCGGCCGGTGTCTTCAGCGCCTGGACCCGTGCGGGCGGCCGGTTCACCGACATTCACGGCGAGCTGCAGGCCGGCGACAGCCGCGCCGTCCTGTCCAGCGACGTCCTCTCGGCCCAGCCGGACGGCCGCCTGCAGGGCCTGCTGGCGCTCAAGGCTGAGAAGCCGCTGCCGGCCATCGCCGGTCTGGCCCGGTCGAACTCGGGCGCGGTCAATCAGGCGGGCGCGATGGGCGCGGCCGCCGCGACCGCCGTGGCGGGCGGCTCGGGGGACACCATCGATCTGACGCTCGTCTTCAAGGGCGGCCGCACCTTCCTCGGCCCCTTCGCCCTGGCCCCCGCGCCGAAGCTGTTCTGATCCGCCGATGCTTGTCGAGCCGGACATGGACGGCGACACCGGGGCGCTGGATCTGGCCCTCGCCGAGGCCCTGAAGGCGCGTCTGGACGTCGGCGGGCGGTCGGGGCCCGACGCCGAGGCCCTCGCCCTGCGCGCCCTGCTGGATCACACCAGAACGGTCGATCAGGCGGCGCTGATGCAGGCGGTCTGGGGCCGGATCGCCGCCGATACCGGACCCGTCCTGTTCGCCGCCGGCCCGACCGCCCATCTGCTGGCCGCGGACCGCTTCGGCCTGCCGGTGCGCACTGCGGCCGATCCCGAGGCCGCGCTCGTCGAAGCCGGGCGCGGCGCCCGGGCCCTGATCGATCTGGACGGTCCGCGTCCGTGGTGGGGCAGGCTGCTGGCCAGGCCCGACCTGCGCATCGTCTCCGCCCTGCCGGATGATCGCTACGGCAGACCCCGGGCCGTCATGGTCTCCCGCGAGACCTCGGGCCCGACCGGCGAGGACCGGACCTTCTGGATCACCGACAGCCGCGAGCCGGACGGGCGCATCTCTGACGCGCTCGCTAATGTCGGCCTGCTGGCCCAGTCGCTCGTTTCGGCGGGCGGCTTGAAGCTGTTCATGCTGGCGGGCTATGTGCAGCCCGAGGACGGGCGGCTGATCGATGCGCCCGGCTCCCTCAAGGGCGTGATCGGCGCCGCACCCGTATTCTGAGATTGCCTGAATGACTGACGTCACCGGACGCGACCCCCAAAAACCTTGGCCCAAGCCCGGCATCCTCGACATCGCCCCCTATGTGGGCGGCAAGTCGGCCATCGCCGGCGTCGCCGAGCCGATGAAGCTGTCGTCCAACGAGAACGCCCTCGGCGCCGGCGAAAAGGCGCGCGAAGCCTATGTCGCGGCGCTGAAGAATATTCACATCTATCCCGACGGCCGGGCCACGAAGCTGCGCGCCGCCGTCGCGGAACACCATGGGCTGGAGCCCGAGCGGCTGATCTTCGGCAACGGTTCGGACGAGGTCTTCGCCCTGTTGAACCAGGCCTATCTGACGGCGGGCGACAACATCGTCTGCGGCCAGTACGGCTTCCTTGCCTATCAGATCAGCGCGAAGGCCTGCGAGGCGTCCGTCAAACAGGCGCCCGAGCCCGGCTTCAAGGCCGAGGTCGACGCCCTGCTGGCCGAGGTCGATGAGCGGACGAAGATCGTCTACGTCTCCAACCCGTCCAACCCGACCGGCAGCTACAACACGGGCGAGGAAATCCGCCGCCTGCACGCCGCCCTGCCGTCGAACATCCTTCTGGTCATCGACGAGGCCTACGCCGAGTTCGTCACCGAGAGCGACTGGGAGACCGCCCTGCCGCTGGCCAAGGACGCGCCCAACATCGTCGTCACCCGCACCTTCTCCAAGATCCACGGCCTCGGCGGCCTGCGCATCGGCTTCGGCTATGCGCCGCTGGCCGTCGAGCAGGCCATCGATCGCATCCGCCTGCCGTTCAACGTCTCGGTCGCCGGCCTCGCCGCCGCCGAGGCCGCGCTCGGCGACGAAGCGCACCAGCAGGCCTCGCGCGATCTGGTCGAGACCTGGCGTCCGCGCCTGACCCAGGCCATCCGCGGCTTCGGCTTCGACGTCCTGCCCTCGGCCGGCAATTTCGTGCTGGTCCTGTTCGACGGCGAGACACACAGCGCCGCCGCCGCCAACGACTGGCTGAACGGCAAGGGCATCATCGTCCGCCCGGTCGGCGGCTACGGCCTGCCCAACGCCCTGCGCATCACCATTGGCACGGAAGACCAGAACCGCGCCGTCATCGACGCCCTCAGCGAGTTCGCGGCTTCCTAGGGGCGCTATCGCGAGCGACGCGGTCGCGCGCTGCTTGAGCGCTTTGAGGGGGCTAACGCCGGCGACGCGGTCGTCGGCTGCCTGAGCGCGGACCGGGATCGGGGTCCGCTGCGGCCCTAGTGCTGGCGCTCTTCCTGAAGCAGCGCCAGCGAGGCCGGTTCGATCCGGCCTTCCAGCAGGCTCATGAAGGCGCCGCGTTTGAGCCCGGCCGGGGCCGGCGGCAGGAACTCGAACACCACCTTGCCCGGATAACGTCTGAAGCCGTGCGCCGGCCAGTGGACGCCGGAGTTGGTCGCGACCAAGGCGCAACTGGCCTCGAGATCGCGATAGATGGCCGCGACGCCGGGCTTGTAGTGGCCGGGCTCGCCGGGCGTGGTGCGGGTGCCTTCGGGGAAGATGATGATCTGTCGGCCCTCGGCCAGCCGCTCCCGGGCCTGACGGGCCATGTCGCGCAGCGCCGTCGAATGGCCGGCGCGGTCCACGGCGATCATCTTCGTCTTCCAGGCGAACCAGCCGAAGAAGGGCAGGACCATCAGCTCCTTCTTCAGCACGAAACAGGGCTCCGGCAGCACGGCCAGCAGGGCCACGATGTCCAGCATCCCCTGATGTTTCGACGCGACGAGGGCGGAGCCCTTCGGGCGATACTCCAGCCCGCGCACCTCGACCCGAACGCCGGCGATATGGCGCAGGCCGAACAGCACCGTCCGGGCCCAGGCCTTGACCACCCACATCGCTACGGGGACCGGCATCAGCAGGGCGGGCGACAGGCCGACCGCGAACAGGGCCATCGACAGATAGGTCCACAGGGTGAACAGCAGCGAACGCAGGGTCGTCAACCGGCCGTCTCCGTCACGCGGTCCGAAGCCGCGGTCGTCTCCGGGAAGATCGGGTCCCGCTCGGGATGTTTGCGCGTCAGCCGGTGCAGGCCCTCGCGGCCCAGAACGGCGAGGTATTTCATATATTCCAGCGTCATCCGCCGCGCCGTGACGGCCGCCTTCCACCAGCGGGAATTGTCCAGAGACGGCGTCTCGACCGCATAGGGGACCAGCTTGATGTCCGGCGCCACGCTGTGAATCTCGAGCAGCGAGCGCGGCATGTGATAGTCGGAGGTCACCACGATCAGCCGGTCGTACTCATGCGACCTGGCCCACGCGGCGATCTCCTGGGCGTTGCCCACGGTGTTTTCGGCCTCGAACCCCAGGTCGACGCAGCAGTTGAACAGCCTGTCCGAACCGGGCGTCAGGGCGCGCAGTTCCTGCCGGCGAACCTCGGGATTCACGCCGGAAATCAGCACGCGGTCGCCCTTGTCGTGTTCCAGCAGGCGCAGGGCCGCATTGACCCGCTCGGCCGAGGGGCCGGTCAGGGCGACAATGGCGTCGGCGCGATCCGGTTCGGCCGCCGGGGTCAGTCCGCGCACGCGATCGGCGAACACGAACAACCCCACAAGCCACATCAGGGCGACGATGCCGATAAGCGTCAGAAACTTCATCTGAACCTCCTATCGTCGCGAACGGCGTCCGCCAAGCGTCCTTAAGGCCGCGATTCTGGCCGCGACAAGCGCCACCGTAGCCGCCAGCAGCGGACATGGCGAGAGCAGCAGGATGTCGCTCCACGCCAGCGGCAAGGCGGTGGTCAGTCCTCCGGCTCCGCCCAGGGCCCGCAAGCCCGCGATCAACACCGCCGCCGCCCCGGCTCCGGCGGCTCCGGCGCCCAAGGCCAACAGGCCGAACCGGGTCTGGAACAGGCCGGCGATATAGCCCTCGGTCGCCCCGGACAGGCTCAGGGTATCGATGACCGCGCGCTGGGCCGCCAGCCCGGCCCGGGTCGCATAGACGATGGCCGCCGCGGCCGCGCAGGCGATCAGCAGGAAGCCCGCCAGGCTCAGGGCGGTGATCAGGGCGGCCGAGCGCTCGACCTCGCCGCGCCAGAGTTCGTGGTCGTCGACGCTGGCGTCCAGACCGGCCTCGGCCAGGGCGCGGCTGAGGACCAGGTTGCTGGCCGGCGCCTTCCGATCCAGCCGCACGGTCACCAGAAAGGGCAGGGGCAGGTCGGGCAGGACGGCCTCGCCCAGCCAGGGCCGCAGCAGGTCCTCGGCGGTCTTCCTGTCCATGACGGCGGCCTCGGACACGCCCGGCACGCCCGACAGGGTCTCGGCGGCGCGCCCGGCGGCGGCCAGACCGGTCTCGCCCACGCGGGGCCGCACCTGCACGGTCGCCTCGGCCCGCAACTGACCCGCCCAGCCGTGGGCGGCGCGGTCGGCGGCGACCGCCCCGATGCAGGCCAGGCAGGCGATGAAACACAGGACGGCGATCACCGCCGCCAGCCAGGTCTCGCCCGCCGCGTCACGGGGCAGCAGGCCGGCGGATTGTCCGGGGAAGGGCGCTTTCATCCGACGCTTCCCGTCAGCCGGCCACGATCCAGCCGCAGCCGTCGCGCGCCCGATTGTTCGGCCAGGGCCTCGTCGTGGCTGGCGATCAGCACGGTGGCGCCCAACCTGTTCAAGGACTGGAACAGATTCAGCAGCTTGTCGGCCATGGCCTTGTCGACGCTGCCGGTCGGCTCGTCGGCGATGATCAGCTCGGGCCGGCTCATCACCGCCCGGGCGATGGCCAGTCGCTGCTTCTCCCCGCCCGACAGGGAGGAGGGACGCGCGTCCATCCGCGCGCCCAGTCCGACCCAGCGCAGCATTTCCTCGACGTCAGGGGCGTACTCGGCCCGCTTCCTGCCGGCCAGCCGCAGCGGCAGGGCCGCGTTCTCGAACAGGTCCAGATGATCCAGCAGGCGGAAATCCTGAAACACGACGCCCATGCGCCGCCTCAGCATCGGGGCCGCCGACCGGCTCAGATCGGTGACGTCCTGCCCGAACAGGCCGATCCGGCCGTGCGTCGGCCGTTCCGCTAGGGTGAGCAGCCGCAGCAGTGACGACTTTCCCGCGCCGGAGGGGCCGGTAAGGAAGTGGAAAGAGCCGCGCGGCAATATGAGGTTAACGTCCCGAAGCACGTCGGGCGAATCGGCATAGCCGAAACCCACGCCCGCGAGGCGGACGGTTTCGGGCGCGGATTCGGAAGCGACGGCGCGGCGGGGCGGAGCAGACATGGATTTTCTTTGGGACCGGGGCGCGCGCGCCTCGACGGGAGGGGGCGGATCACGCCCCGCAGTCAGACCGCATGATACTGACCTGTCCGTCCTGCGCCACCAGCTATTTCACGCCTGACGAGGCGATCGGTCCCAATGGCCGCAAGGTGCGTTGCAAGACCTGCGCCCACGTCTGGCACGCCTCCCTCGCCGACGAACCGCTCGAGCTGAACGCTCCGCCCGAGGCCGCCCTGGTCGACATGGTCGCCAACGGGATGGTCGGCGCCTCCGCAGGCGGTTTCGGCAAGCGCGATGACGGCCCCGAGAGCCTCGCCGAGACCCCCGCGCCCGAACTGCCCAAGGCCTTCCGGGCCCGGGCCGAGGAACAACGCCGCGTGCGCCGCGCGGCGACCCACGGCGCCGTCTGGGCCGGTCTGGCCAGCGCCTTCGTCGCCATCCTCGGCGCGGCCTGGCTGTTTCGGGTCGAGGTCGTCGACATCTACCCGCGCGCCGCCGCCGCCTATGCCGCCGTCGGCTCGCCGGTGAACGCCACGGGGCTTAATTTCGAGGCCATGACCATCAAGGTCGCCCCCTATGATCCCGGCAAGGTGATCGTCTCGGGCGCCGTCAGGAATATCCGCGATCACGAGATCGTCACGCCCCCCGTCCGCGTCGCCCTGCTGGACGCCCACGGCGCCGAGATCGGCTTTCACCTGATCCCCATCGACGCCGCCCCGGTCCTGCCGGGCGGGGTCCAGGGCTTTGCCGCCGTGATCGCCGATCCGGGCGCGAAGATCGTCGGCATCGGCGTCGACTTCGTCGCTGCGCCCAAGGTCAGACCCGGTCACGAGGCCGAAGACGCCCATGAGGCCTCCGCCCATGGATCGGACCACGCCCCCGCCGTCCGTCAGCCGCCCCAGGCCGGCCACGAGGCCGGTCAAGACGCCGGCCACGACGCCGGGCAGGGGGGCGCTCCCGGCCCCCACGCTTCCGCTCCCCTGACCGGCAAGGCGGTCGAAAGCGGTCTGCGTCCGGCGGCGGACCACGACGTCGGCGCCCCGGCCCTGACCCCCGTGGACGCACACCCTGTGGACAGCGGGCATGGCGGGGCGGTATCCGCTTCGCATCATGGCTGACACCCCCTCCCCATCGTCGCCTTCAACGACGCCTCCCAAACCTGAAGTCCTGTTGTCCGAGGCCGAGATCGCCCGGATCGTGGCGGAGCTCGCCGAAAGGATCGCCCCGGCGATCGACGACGACACCGTCGCCGCCGTCCTTCTGACCGGAGGGCTGTGGTTCGCCGCCGATTTGACGCGCGCCCTGTCGCGGGTCGGTCGCAACGTCCGCTTCGACGCCCTGTGGCTGGCCTCCTATGGCGATGAGAAGACCAGCCGGGGCCGGATCGACGTCTATGCCCCGTTCCAGCGCTCGCTCGAGGGCCGCAAGGTCCTGATCGTCGACGACGTCTTCGACACGGGCCTGTCGCTGGCCGAGGCGGTCCGGATCGCGAAAGACAAGGGCGCCACGGACGTTCTGACCTGCGTCTTCGCCCGCAAGCCCTTCCCCCTGCCCAGCGCGCCCGAGCCCGACTTCTTCGGCTGGCAGGCCCCCGACCGCTTCCTCGTCGGCTACGGCCTCGACAACGGCGGCGCCCTGCGCGGCCTGCCGGACATCTGCGCCCTGGATTGAGGGGCTAAAGCCACGCCGCCATCGGTTCGCGGGCCAGCATCTCTTCGTAGGTCGGGCGGGGGCGGATGACGGTCCAGCGCTCGCCGTCGACCAGCACCTCGGGGACCAGCGGCCGGGTATTGTATTCGCTCGACATCACTGCCCCATAGGCTCCGGCGCCGGTGAAGACGACCAGATCGCCGGCCTGCAGCGGCGGCAGGTCCCGGCCCCGGGCGAAGGTGTCGCCGGTCTCGCAGATCGGCCCGACGACGTCGTAGGCGGTGGGGGCGTTGTCGCCGCCCACAGGACGCGGTCGGACCGGCTGGATCTCGTGGAAGCTGTCGTACATGGCCGGGCGGATCAGGTCGTTCATGGCCGCGTCGAGAACAAGGAAGCGCCGTCCGTCCGCCCGTTCGGTGATCTGGATCACCCGGCTGAGCAGCACGCCGGCATTGGCCGCCAGCAGCCGCCCCGGCTCGAACGCCGCCTCGACGTCGAGTCCGTCCAGCACCCTTGCCGCCATGGCCACATAGTCGGCCGGAGACGCCGTGAGGGCGCCGCCGACGTAGGGCACGCCCAGACCGCCGCCCAGATCGAGCCGGGTCACGGTCTGTCCCCTGGCGCGCAAGGCCTCCGTCATCGACCGCAGCAGGCGGAACGCGGCCTCAAGCGGCGTCAGGTCGGTGATCTGGCTGCCGATGTGGCAGGCCAGACCCACGGGCGTCACATGAGGCGAGGCGGCGGCGCGGACATAGAGGTCGATCGCCTCGTCCGCGGGGATGCCGAACTTGTCGCCCTCGCCGCCGGTGGTGATCTTGGCGTGGCCGCCGGCGCCGATTCTGGGATTCACCCGGATGGCGATCTCCGGAGTCTTGCCCAGGCGCCCGGCGATCGGAATGAGCCGGTCCAGCTCGGCCGGGCTCTCGACATTGATCTGGCGCACACCGGCGTCGATGGCGAAGGCCAGTTCGGCGTCGGTCTTGCCCACGCCGGAGAAGATGATCTTCGAGGCCGGAACGCCCGCCGCCAGCGCGCGGCGGATCTCGCCCTCGGACACGGTGTCAGCGCCGCAGCCCAGCCGCGCCAGGGTCGCCAGCACCGACAGGTTGGAGTTGGCCTTGACTGCATAGGCGATCAGGGCGTCGCCGAGCGCGCTACGATGCGCGTCCGCCGCCTCGCGCAGCACGCCGTAGTGCCGCGTCAGGGTGGCGCTGGAATAGACATAGGCCGGGGTGCCGACGGCGTCGGCCAGGGCTTCCAGAGACACGCCCTCGGCGTGGAGGGCGCCGTCCGTCAGATCGAAATGGTGCAAGGCGTCTCTACTGGGGGTCGCGCCCGGCGGCGGGGGCGCCGAGGGGGTTCGAGGGGCCGCCGTCGATCGGCACCTGGCTGGACGGACGATTGACCGTCGCGGGGTCGGGCAGGTGCGGGGCCCAGGCGTCGCGCGGGGCGCGTTCGGTCGTGCGCGGCTCCCCGTTGCGAGGTTGGGGCGCCTCCAGATCGGCCATCCGGCCGCAGGCGGCGGCCGAGGCGGCCAGAAGGGCGAGAACCCCGACGGTGATCAGCTTTTTCATTTGAGACGCGTCTTCCAATCGGCGATGCGCGCACGGACCTGTTCCGGAGCGGTTCCCCCGAAACTCTGGCGGCTGGCGCAGGAGGCCTCGGGAGTGAGCACCTTGTAAATGGCTTCGGTGATCCCGGGTTCAAGCGATTGCAATTCCGCCTGCGACAGTTGCGCCAGACCCACGCCCCTGGCCTCGGCCATCTTCACCGCGGCGCCCGTCACATGGTGCGCCTTGCGGAACGGCAGGTTCAGCTCGCGCACCAGCCAGTCGGCCAGGTCGGTGGCGGTCGAGAAGCCCGCGCCCGCCGCCGCCGCCATCCGTTCCGTGTTTGGAATCAGGGCCGCGACCATGGCCGTCATGGCGGTCAGGGCCAGATCGAGGGCGTCGAAGGCCTCGAACACCGGCGGCTTGTCTTCCTGCATGTCCTTGGAATAGGCCAGCGGCAGACCCTTCATGACGGTCGACAGGGCGACGAACGAGCCGATGATCCGGCCCGTCTTGGCCCGCACCAGTTCGGCGGCGTCGGGATTGCGCTTCTGCGGCATGATCGATGAGCCGGTGGTCAGGTCGTCGGGCAGGCTCGCGAAGCCGAACATCGGCGTCATCCAGATCACGATCTCCTCGGCCAGCCGCGACAGATGGCCCGCCGTGATCGAGGCGGCGGAGAGGCTTTCCAGCGCGAAGTCCCGGTCCGACACCGCGTCCAGCGAATTGGCCATCGGCCGGTCGAAGCCGAGGTCGGCCGCCGTCGCATGACGATCGATGGGAAACGGCGAGCCGGCCAGGGCCGCGGCGCCCAGCGGGTTCTCGTTCATCCGTTTGCGGGCGTCGGCGAAGCGGGAGGCGTCGCGCCCGAACATCTCGACATAGGCCATCAGGTGATGGCCGAACGTCACCGGCTGGGCGGTCTGCAGATGGGTGAAGCCCGGCATCAGGTCGCCCGCATGCTGCTCGGCCCGCGCCAGCAGCGCCGTCTGCAGAGCGGTCAGCTGGTGGCCGGTGCGGTCGCAGGCGTCGCGGACCCACAGGCGGAAATCGGTGGCGACCTGGTCGTTGCGGCTGCGCGCCGTGTGCAGACGGCCCGAGGGCTCGCCGATCAGCTCCGACAGCCGCGCCTCCACATTCATGTGGATGTCCTCGAAACGGTCGCGGAACGGGAAGGCGCCGTCGCGGATCTCGCCCTCGATCGCGTCCAGCCCGCCCAGAATGGCCGCGCCGTCGTCGGCGCCGATGATCCCCTGTTTGATCAGCATGCGGCAATGGGCCCGCGATCCGGCCAGATCCTGGGCCCACAGACGCTGGTCCACGCCGATGGAAACATTGATCGCCTGCATGATGTCGGCCGGCTTCGACGAGAAGCGGCCGCCCCACATGTCTTGACCGGCGGGCTTTTGATCCGCTTTGGTCTTTTCTACGGGGGTGGAACGGTCTGTCATGAGCGGCTCGAAGACGGCGATAGGCGTGATTGCGGGCGTGCTGCTGGTCGGAGCGATCGGCGGCGGCGCGTTCCTATACGCCAAGCCTGACGGCGCCACCAAGGTTTCCGCGCCCGCCGACGCGCCGAAAAGCGCCCTGGCCCGGTTTGCGGTCGGCGCTCTGGCGTCGCTGGAGACCCCCGCCGCCACGCCGGCCGCGCCCGACTATGTGTTCAAGACCGCCGAGGGAGCCGACACCCGTTTCGCCGCCTTCCGGGGCAAGGTCGTGCTGGTCAATCTCTGGGCCATGTGGTGCTCGCCGTGCCGCACCGAGATGCCCACCCTCGCGGCGCTGGCCCGGTCCTATGAGGGCAAGGACCTGAGGGTCGTGCCGATCAATGTCGACGTCGAGCCGGACAAGCTGGCCGACGCGAAGAGCTTCATCGGGGTCCACGAGCCCCTGCCGCTCTACAGCGACCCGAAATTCCAGCTGCCGTTCGAGTTTCCCGGCAAGGGCAAGATGCCCCAGACCATCCTGCTGGACCGTCAGGGCCGAATCCGCGCGACCTTCGCCGGCGAGGCCGACTGGAACAGCCCCGAGGCGAAGGCCCTGATCGACGCAGTGCTGGCGGAGGGTTAGTTCGCCGGCGCGGGGACGCGCTTGCCGGTTGCCGGGTCGATCGCGCCGGGTTTGCCCTCGGCGGCGGCCTCAGCCTGGTTGGCCTCCAGATGGTCGGCGACCTTTCCGGCGCCGGTCTGGACAGCCTGGGCGGCCTTCATGGCTCCGCCCTCGATGACCTCGCCGGTCTGGGCGGTGGCGTCCTTGACCTGTTCGCCGGCGACGGCGGCGTCGGACTTCGCCTCGTTGGTTTCCGACTTCGTACAGGCGGCGGCGCCCAGGGTCAGGGCGGCGACGGCGATCAGGGCGACAGGGGTGCGAACAGACATGGTGATGCTCCGGCAGAGGTGAACCTTGGCTGGAGGAACGCGGGCCGCGAACCCGGGTTGCGAAGCGCCGCGAAATGCCGCGTCTGGCCGGCTTTCGGATGGGCCGGGACCGGTCGGGGCGGGAGGCGGGCATCGGCCTGCCCCACATGTCCGGCGCTCCGTTTCAGCCTCTGGTCGCACACGAAGGGCGCTATCGGACGTCGGCGGAGCGCGGAAGTCCGGAATGTCCGCTATGGGGGAAAGCGGACATCCTGTCGTGCATCAATCCAGTTGGACACGAGGCTTACCTTGCACCGCAATTTCGAGTTCGAAGGTTTCTCAGTCGTGCGTTGGGGTGAGCGATTCATCGACCTGCACAACGCCTATGATCTCGAGAACTTTGGAACCGATCCGAGCGGGAAAGAGGTCAAGCTGACCTTCACGCAGAACGAATATGCGATCCTCCCGGACACTCTGCCGTCAAGAGTGATGCTAGCCTGCACGGGAAACGTGAAGCTCGCTTTCAATGACCTCAACGCCATCGCTGCACCTCTCAACGACGAGGGCATCGAAATCGCTTATTTCAATGAGGCGTGTGATTGGCTGTCGTTTTTGTCGGAGGAGCAGGCCCGGGTGCAAAAGCCGCAGGGTTTGGACGTCCGCTTCGTCAACGGCTTGGTCGTCCGCATCTTTTGCGATGAGGCTACGCTCACAACGGCTTGAAGCGCCAAGGTCTGCAATGGGTCGATTTGCGAAGTTGGCGCTCTGCCGAAAGCAGACCTTGGCGGCCCTTGCCGTGCGCGACGTTTCGGACTTCGGCTAGCGGTGGCTATCAGACCCTACCTATGTCTGCGACGGGGCATCATCTGAAGGCGATACATTATCGTCCCTGCCAGCGAACTGTTTCTCAATCTTCGTCATCGCCCGGTCCATGCCGTCAACGGGACGAACGACGAGGCCCTTCCGGGCAAGGGCGGCTGACGCTTTCCACATACCGAGGGCGATGAGCAGGGCGCACGGGACGGCGATGAGAAACTGGAGCCAAGTCGCCATCCGCCCACCTAATCATTTCCACGTACGGTCCGCTATGGGTGGTAAGCAGACCCTGGCGGCGTGGCGAAGGGCGGACCATGGGACCGTCGACGGTCGGCCCCGAAGGGCAGTCTCGACGGGGGGGACCGATTGGTGGCTGGAGGCGGGCTCGAACCGCCGACCTGTGGGTTATGAATCCACCGCTCTAACCAGCTGAGCTACCCAGCCACGCTATCGGTCGCCCGACGGGGCCTGACGGCCGCGCGCGGGAGAGGCGTGCCTATATAGAGGGCCGGGCGGCGGTTCAAGTCGCTTCGAAAAAAGGTCTGGCGGCGTCTCCCGCCGTTCCGGTGGACGATCGGTCGCAGCGACAGGCCCAGCGTCGGCTGGAACGGTCGGGATCGGCCTTTCGTTGTTACGCAGGCTGTCTGAAATCGTTCCCGAAAGGTCCCGCCCTATGCGCGTCATCGCCCTCGCCTCCACCGTCTCCCTGATGGTCCTGGCCGCCGCCTGCGGAGCGCGGGGCGAGAGCGACGCGACGACCGCCTCCGGCGCCCAGCTCGAGACCCGGCCCGCCAACGGTCAGGGCCAGACGCCCGCCTTCGCCGGCCAGACCCGGGCTCCGGGCGTGAGGACCGAGGCGACGCTGGTCTCGACCGTGGTCGCCGCCGGACTGGAGCATCCGTGGAGCCTCGCCCTCCTGCCCGACGGTCGCTGGCTGGTGACCGAACGGCCCGGGCGCCTGCGCATCATCACCGCCGACGGTCAGAAGGGCGAGCCGGTCACGGGCCTGCCCGCTGTGTCCGCCAGGGGGCAGGGCGGCCTGTTCGAGGTCGCGGTGGGGCCGACGTTCGCCAGCGATCGGCTGATCTACTGGGCCTATGCCGAGCCCCGCGAGGGCGGCAACGCCACCGCGGTCGCGCGCGGCCGCCTCTCGGACGACGGGGCAAAGGTCGAGACCGTCCAGGTCATCTTCCGCGCCATGCCGACTTATGACGTCGACAAACATTTCGGCGGCGCCCTGGCCTTCGCCCCCGACGGCAAGCTGTTCATCACCCTGGGCGAACGCTCCGACGCCCCGATGCGGCCCCAGGCCCAGGACCTCGGCTCGCACATGGGCAAGGTGATCCGGATCAACGCCGACGGCTCGGTTCCGGCCGACAATCCCTTCGTCCAGACGGCCGGCGCGCGGCCCGAGATCTGGAGCCTGGGCCACCGCAACGTCCAGGGCGTCGCCATCCGCCCGGACGGCCAGGTCTGGACCATCGAGCACGGCACGCGCGGCGGCGACGAGGTCAATCACGACCGCGCGGGCGTCAACTACGGCTGGCCGATCATCGCCTACGGGATCGAATACGCGGGCGGCGCGATCAACGGCGGGATCACCGCCCGCGACGGGCTGGAGCAGCCGGTCTACTACTGGGACCCGGTGATCGCCCCCGGCGGCGCGACCTTCTATGAGGGCGCGATGTTCCCCGGCTGGCGCGGAAACCTGCTGGTCGCGGGCCTGAAGGAGAAACACATCGCCCGGCTGGTGCTCGAGAACGACCGCGTGGTCGGCGAGGAGCGGCTGCTGACCGATCAGGGCGAACGCATCCGCGACGTCGCGGTCGGCCCCGACGGCGCCGTCTGGGCCATCACCGACGAGACCGACGGCAAGCTGGTCCGGCTCGCCAAAGCGCCCTAGGTCCGGCGGAACAGACGCGAGGCGCCGTAGCCGGTGGCCGCCGCCAGCAGGACGCAGAGAATTCCGTACAGCCACGGACTGCGGTGGGCGAACTCATAGATGTCGCGTTCGAACCCGACCTTCTCGACGGTCAGGGTCAGGTTCGACACCGACTGCGGCTCCCCGTCCCGGAACAGCCAGACGTCGGCGTGATACTCGCCGGTCGGGGCCACGGCGGGCAGGTTGATCTCGGCGCGGAACAGCCCCTTGTCGACGAAGCGCACGCCCTCCGGGTCGGTGTCGTAAAGGGCCGCGGCCTCCTTCAGCCGGATCACCGCGCGGCGCCAGTCGAGGTAGTCGTCGCCGAGCCGGGAGACGACCACGTCGCGCACGCCGTAGCGGGTGACGGTGCGCTGCTCGTCCGGCGCCCCGATCCTCAGATGGTCGACGCCGACGCCCAGCCGGCGCAACTGGCCGAAGTCGGCGATGTCGCTCAGCGGCCGGGTGGAGGCGGTCATGTAGAAACCGGGCGCGCCCTCGAACAGCACCGGCCGGCTGTTCAGCCAGACGCCAAGATTGCGGGTTTTCTTCACGAGCCGCACAGGCGCATTCGGACCGCGCATCACCACGACCACGTCGGTCGGCGTGGTCGATGGATTGAACACCGCGCCGTACAGGACGATCGAGGCGCCGCGGAAGCCGGAGTCGACCCGGATCCGGGCGTCGGTCAGCGCGGCGGCGACGCGCAGTTCGCCGTTGGTCGCGGCGGACTGGTCGGACGGCGGGATCGCCGGCCCCGGGCCCGGGCCTTCGGGGATCAGCGGCGCCGAGATCGCGGGCGGCGGAGGAGAGGGCGGGGGAGGGGCGTGGATCATTTGTCCGACACCCCCGGGGCGAGCAGGAAGATGTCGTGCGGCGTCACGAACAGCTCCAGCCCCATGTAGACGCCGACGCCGAGGACGATCAGCCCCAGCAGGGCGCGCAACTCCTCGGCGCGGAAGCGGCTGGCGAACCGGGCGCCCAGCTGGGCGCCCACCACGCCGCCCAGCAGCAGGATGGTGGACAGGACGATGTCGACCGTCTGGTTGCGTCCGGCCTGCAGGATGGTGGTGACGGCGGTGGTGATGATGATCTGGAACAGGCTGGTCCCGACCACGGCTCCGGCCCTCATCCTCAGCACATAGAGCATGGCCGGCACCAGGATGAAGCCGCCGCCGACGCCCATGATGGCCGACAGGATCCCGGCGAAGACGCCCAGGCCCAGCGGCGGAATGGCGCTGATGTAAAGGCCGGACTTTGGAAACCGCATCCGGAACGGCAGGCCGTACAGAAACAGCGGACGGCGGCGGTCCTTGTGCGGAGCGGTCTCGCCGCGGCGCCGTCGGATGATCTCGGTCAGGCTCTCGTTCAGCATCAGGGTGCCGATGGCCCCGAGAAACAGCAGGTAGGACAGGGCGACGATAAGGTCCGCCTGACCCAGAAGGCGCAGGTAGCGGAACAGCTCGACGCCTGCGAGCGCGCCGATCGCCCCGCCCGCCGCCATGATGCCGCCGAGCTTGAAATCGACCGCCTTCTGGCCGGAGTAGCGGATCACGCCCGAGGTCGAGGAGGCGACGACGTGGCTGGCCTGGCTGGCGACGGCCACGGTCGGGGGGATGCCCAGGAAGATCAGGATCGGGGCCATCAGGAACCCGCCGCCCACGCCGAACAGGCCGGACACGAATCCGACCGCCGTTCCCAGCAGAACCAGGATCGGCCAGTTCACCGAAACCTCGGCGATCGGCAGATAAATATCCAAAGGACGCGCCTTCGGCTGAACGGACAAAAAGCGCCGGAAGGCGTCGGGAGGGTCTAGCGCCCGGGCGGCGGCTTCACCACCCGGTGCGCGTCATTGGGGCGTTTCTGAGCGAGATCGGGGCGATCGCTCAGCCGAGAGGATCGGTCTGGAAGGCATCGGCGGCGGCGCGGGCCGAGGTGCGGCCGGCGGCGGACAGGGTCGGAGCCAGCCGCTGCACGGCCGCCCGGGATTCCTGGTCGCCGGCGTGCGCCGCGATCAGATACCATTTGTAGGCTTCGGTCGGGTTGGCGGCGACGCCCTGGGTCCCGTGCTCATAGATCTTGGCGGCGTTGAACTGGCTGTCGACCTCGCCGCGTCCGGCGGCCTTGACCAGCCAGTCGAGGGCCTCGGCGCGGTTCTCGGCGCCGCCGATGCCGTCGTACAGGTACATGCCGTAGAAATGCATCCCCTTGGGATCGCCGGAGCCGGCCGCACGACGGGCCCAAAGCCGGGCTTCGCTCAGGCTGCGGGCGACGCCGTTCTCGCCGTTCTCGTAAATTCCGACCAGTTTCAGCTGGGCGGCGGGCAGGCCCATGTTGGCGGCGCGGGTCAGGGTGGCCACGCCTTCCGGCTTGCCCCCGTCCAGCTCCTGGATGGCTTGGTCGAACAGGGTCTGGGCCTCGCCTGAGGGCAGGGGCGCCGCGTCGATCGGTGTTGCGTCTCCCGACGTCAGGGCGACGGCGGCCAGGGGCGCCGCCTCGCCGGTCAGTTCGGCGTCGGTGGCCGGCGTGGGGGCCAGACCGAGGGCCTGACGGACGCCGTCCATTCCGGGAAGGGCGAAGCCGTCGCCGCCGGCCAGACGGTTGGTCGTGTAAAGGGCGCCGACCAGGGCCATGCCGGTCACCGAGGCCAGCAGGCCCTTGCGGATGGTCGAGCCGCTTTTCGCCTGCTTGTCCAGACGCTCCTGCAGGCGTGACTTGCCGCCGCGCTTGAGGCCGAAACCGGCGCGGGGCTGCTCGGCGACGTCCGCCGTGGTGGTCATCGCGGCGCGGGCGGCGTCGATGGCGCTGCGGGTCGAGGCGGAGCGGCCCCCGGCGGCGGCGGCGGACAGGCCCGCACGCATGGAACGGGCGTCGACGAAGTCGGTCTCGGCCGCGAACTCGTCCGGGCCGGCGTCGAAGGCCGAGGCGGGGTCGAAGGCCGGAGGCGCGCCGAACGTGGCCGCGGGCGCCTGGGGCGCAAATGCGGCCTCGGGCCTGACCGACCGGGTCTCGGCCGAATATGTTTCCGGGGCGTAGATGTCCGGGGCGGCGGCGGCCGTCGCTTCCAGCGCATAGATC
>Ga0209023_10002898_pt1 | contig 20898 bp, 22 predicted proteins | sample LakOneMetagenome_FD_187468 | JGI IMG/M metagenome (GOLD analysis project Ga0209023, IMG submission 187468) | Freshwater and sediment microbial communities from Lake Erie, Canada (SPAdes) (version 2) | ecosystem: Environmental > Aquatic > Freshwater > Lentic | place: Lake Erie, Canada...
ACGAGGTGAAGGGCTTGATCTACCTTCCAAGGTCGAGCCTTAAGGGTGGGCACAAGCTGGTCTTCACCTCTATTGATAGTAGCTAACCATCAATACGATCAAGATACAAGGGTGGGCGGGTCTCCCGCCCACGCGTTCAGCCAGCGGATGAATGGACGTTGCGTCTGCTCATATACGGTTTGAACGCGTTGGCGGCGCAGCCGCCCACCCTACGAACAGCATTCAATAAACCGGTTATTTTAACAGGTCGGCAACACCGGCTTCAGCGCCCAGCTGGGCCGCATACTGCGCACCCACCTGCACGTCGCGCTTCTGTGCCGCGCGCTGGGCAGGGGTGAGGATGGTCGGCCAGCCGATCAGGTGCTGTTCGGCGATCTCGGCCAGGCCCGTGATCCAGGCCGGCGAGTCATTGAGGCAGGGGATGTAGTGGAATTCCTTGCCGCCGGCGGCCTCGAAGTCGTGCCGCACTTCCATATTGATCTCTTCCAGGGTTTCCAGGCAGTCGCTGGTAAAGCCGGGACAGATCACGTCGATGCGCTCGAGGCCCTGGCGCGCCAGCTCCTGCACCGTGGGGGCAGTATAGGGCTGCAGCCATTCGGCCTTGCCGAAGCGCGACTGGAAGCTGACGATGTACTCGTCCGCGCCCATGCCCAGTGCGACCGCCAGCAGGCGCGCCGTCTTGTGGCATTCGCAGAAATAGGGGTCGCCCAGCAGCAGGGTGCGCTTCGGGATGCCGTGGAAGCTCATCACCAGCTTCTGGCCGCGGCCGTGGGTCTCCCAATAGGACTCGACGCGCTCGCGCAGCGCCTCGATATAGCCTTCGTGGTCGTGGTAGTGCTTCACCAGGCGCAGCTCGGGCACGTTGCGCGCCTTGCCGAAATAGGCATAGACGGCATCCCAGACCGAGGCCGTGGTGGTGCCGGAATACTGCGGATAGGCCGGCAGCACGACGATGCGCTCGACGTGCTCGGCCTTGAGCTGGTCCAGCACCTCGGGCAGCGAAGGCGAGCCGTAGCGCATCGCCATCACCACCTTCACGTTTTCATGCTCGCGTTCCGCCAGCATCTTGCCCAGCAGCGCAGCCTGCTTCGCCGTATGGACTTTCAGCGGTGAGCCTTCGCGGGTCCAGATGGTGCGGTACTTCGCCGCCGATTTGCCGGAACGGAAAGGCAGGATGAAGAAGTTCAGGATGAACCACCACACCTTCGACGGAATCTCCACCACGCGCGGATCGGAAAGGAACTGCTTCAGGTAACGGCGCACGGCCTTGCGGCTGGGCTCGTCCGGCGTGCCGAGGTTGACCAGCACGATGGCGTTTCCGGGGACAGTGCCGTGGGCGAAAGGCGGTTCTTTTCTGAATGGCATGAGGAAGGAAGGTGGAGAGGAAGCCGCTATTATAAATTGGCCTCCCCTTCCACCGCGCATGTGGAAGGCTTACAACAGCGGGTCAGGTGGTGACGCGCAGGCGCACGTCGATGTTGTTGCGGGTGGCATTCGAATAGGGGCAGACGATGTGGGCCTTGTCGACCAGCTCCTGCAGCTGCTGCTGGTCTATGCCGGGGCCGTTCACGGTGAGGTCGACCTCGATGCCGAAGCCGGTCGGGATCTGGCCGATGCCGACGTCGCCCGTCACGGTGAGATCCTGCGGCAGCGCCACCTTTGCCTGGCCGGCGACGAATTTCAGCGCGCCCAGGAAGCAGGCCGAATAGCCGGCCGCGAACAGCTGCTCGGGATTGGTGCCGGGGCCGCCGCCGCCGCCGAGTTCCTTCGGCGTGCTCAGTTGCAGGTTCAGGACGCCATCGGAACTTTTCGAACTGCCTTCACGGCCGCCTTGCGAAGTGGCTTGGGCGCGGTACAGCACTTTATCGATGCTCATGTGGACTTCCTCCTGTGTTGTCGTGGACGGAACCGCGGATGCGGAACGTTGGCTACTTTGCCACAGAATGATGAAAGGAGGATGACGGTTGATACGGACGGATCGTCCGTTCATGTGCTGGCTGGACGCGTGGGCGAGGAACTCGCCCACCCTACGAAAACCGGAAGGCGATTACGAAGCCAGCAGTTCACGCGCATGCTTGCGCGTCGTCTCGGTGATCTCGATCCCGCCCAGCATGCGCGCCACCTCTTCCACCCGCGCGCGGCTGTCGAGCACGTCGATGCGCGAGACGGTGCGTCCTTCGCCGGTCGTGCCCTTGGCCACCTGGAAATGCTGGTTGGCCTGGCTCGCCACCTGCGGCAGGTGGGTCACGCACAGCACTTGCCGCTGCTGGCCCAGGCGTTTCAGCAGGCGTCCCACCACTTCCGCCACGCCGCCGCCGATGCCGGTGTCGACCTCGTCGAAGATCAGGGTCGGCGTGGTGGTGGCGTGGGCGGTGATGACGGCGATCGCGAGCGAGATGCGGGCCAGTTCGCCGCCCGAGGCCACCTTGGCCAGCGGACGCGGGGCCACGCCCGTGTGGCCGGCCACCAGGAATTCGACCTGCTCCAGGCCATGCGCGCCCGGTTCGCCTTCATTGAGCGCCACGGCGAAGCTGCCGCCGCTCATGCTCAGTTCCTGCATCGCGGCCGTGACCTGGCGGCCCAGCTCGACGGCCGCGGCGGCGCGGCGCTTCGACAGGCGGCGCGCCACATTCATGTAGGCGGCCCTGGCCTTCTCTTCTTGCTTGCGCAGGCCGTCGAGGTCGCTGGCGTCGGCCAGCTGCTGCAGCCTGGCCTTCAGGGATGCATGCTCTTCGTGCAGCTCTTCCGGCGTGGTGCGGAACTTGCGGGCGGCGCTGTGCAGCGCCTCCATGCGGGCGTCGACTTCGCGCAGCCGGTCCGGGTCGAGTTCGACCTTGTCGATGTAGTTGTTGAGCGCATACACCGCTTCCTGCAGCTGGATGCGGGCCGGCTCCATGCAGTCGAGCACGGCCTGCAGCTGGGCATCGACATCCACCAGCTTGCCCAGCTTGGAATTGAGCGAGGACAGCTGCGACAGGATCGGGCTGTCGGATTCCGAGATCGCCTGCAGCGCTTCCTGGGCGCCGTCGAGCAGGCTGGCCGCGTGCGACAGGCGGCTGTGCTCGTTGCTGATCTCGGCCCACTCGCCGGCCTTCGGCGCGAGTTTATCGAGTTCGCCGACCTGCCATTCCAGGCGCTCGCGCTCGAGCAGCACGTTGCGCGCGTCGGTTTCGAATTCCTCGCGCTGGCGCACCAGGGCGCGCCAGGCTTTGTAGGCGGACTGGGTCTCGAGCACGTCGGAGGTGGCCTCGGGATCGCGCACCGCGATCTGGTTGTCGAGCAGGTCGCGCTGGGACTCGAGCTTGAGCAGCGACTGGTGCGCATGCTGGCCGTGGATGTCGACCAGCATCTCGCCCAGGTCGCGCAGCTGGGTGGCGGTGGCGCTGATGCCGTTGATCCAGGCCTTCGAGCGGCCGGCGTTGTCGATCACGCGGCGCACCAGGGCGGTGCCCTCTTCCGTCGCGATCTCGTTGGCCATCAGCCAGGCGCGCGCCGTGGTGCCGAGCGTGAACTCGGCGCTGATGTCAGCCTTGGCCGCGCCTTCGCGCACCATGCTCGCGTCGCCGCGCCCGCCGAGCGCCAGTTGCAGCGCGTCGATCAGGATCGACTTGCCGGCGCCGGTCTCGCCGGTGAACACCGTGAAGCCGTTCGAAAACTCGAGTTCGATCGTGTCGACAATGACGAAGTCACGGATGGTAAGTGTGCGCAGCATGAAAAATCGGGTCTCCTGTCGTGGCTCGATGCTCGGTTTAGGTGAGCTTGCCTTCGTTGGTCGGGTATTCGTTCCAGTGCAGCTTTTCGCGCAGCGTATGGTAATAGCTCCAGCCGCGAGGATGCAGGAAGGTGATCGTGTGCGGCGAGCGCGAGATGACGATGCGGTCGCCCAGTTGCAGGCTCGTGAACGTTTGCATGTCGAAGTTGACGCTGATGTCGCGCCCGGCGACCAGCTCGACCACGATCTCGCTCGACTCCGGCACCACGATCGGACGGTTCGACAGCGCGTGCGGCGCGATCGGCACCAGCGTCACGCCCTGCAGGCGCGGGTGCAGCAGCGGGCCGCCGGCCGACAGCGCGTACGCCGTGGAGCCGGTCGGCGTCGAGACGATCAGGCCGTCCGAACGCTGGTTGTACATGAATTCGCCGTCCACCGTCACGCTCAGCTCGACCATGCCGGCGCCGGTGCCGCGCGCCACCACCACGTCGTTGAAGGCGACACTGCAATAGATTTCGGCGCCGTCGCGCACCACCCGCGCCTCCAGCAGGGTGCGCTCCTCGGTACGGGCCTGGCGGCCCTTGAGGATCTCGTCCAGGGCCGGGACCATGCGGTCGATCGGGATGTCGGTGATGAAGCCCAGGCGGCCGGAGTTGATGCCGATCAGCGGGATGTCGTAGCGGGCCAGCTGGCGCGCGATGCCCAGCATGGTGCCGTCGCCACCCATGACCACCGCGTAGTCGGCCTGTTCGCCGATCTCGGCCACGCTCATGGCCTCGATGCCGTCGATACCCAGGCTGCCCAGGTAGACGGCGGTGTCGGCCTCGAACACCACGCGGTAGCCCGATTCGCCCAGGTAGTCGACCAGCCGCTTCACGGGCTCGTCGATGCCGGGGGTGTTTTGCCGCACAACGAGCGCGATGATTTGTTGCGGGTCAGGCGTCACAGGCATGTCTCGGGTGGTGGGTAGGGAGCTTCGAGATTAACCGATTATCCCTGCGTCTGCCATATCGCCCCCGGGCTGGCGCCCGGCAAACGACTGTACAAATAAACAGTATAAGGGAGCGCCGCGCGGCGGGCAAGATTCGCTGTTCAGAGCAGCAGGCCGCTGAAGAGCGCGCTGACCACGAAGGACACCAGCGTCACCAGGTGCAGGAATATGAGCATGAACCAGCGCAGCGCCGTCACGGCCCGCCCGCCGCCATAAACCCGTCGCATTGCGGTCGGCAGGTAGAACACCAGCCAGGTCAGCAGGACGAAGCGCACGAAGTTCCAGCCATCCGCCGCGATGAACAGGCTCAGCATGAAGAAGGCGAAGGCATTGCTGTGCAGGGCGAACAGGAAGTGTTCGCCGTAGCGCCGGCCCTTGCCCGCATACAGCAGCTTCAGGTAGAAGGCGAACACCGGCATCATCAGGAAGATCGCATACGGGGTATAACTGAAGAAGACCCGCTTGGCCGTTTCCTTGCGCTGCGCTTCCGGCAGGTTGAGGAAGCGGTCTGCCCGCGCGGCCACCTGCGGGCTCCTGGCGGCAAGCCAGCGCACGAAGTCCGTCCTGATCTGGATGAACTCTACGGAATCTCTGGCCGGCGCCGCTTGCACGGCGGCCGGGACGCTGATCGCGGCCGGCGCGTCGGTGTCCCCACTGCCACCCATGATCTCGACGCCGCTCAGTTTCATCATGGCGAAGAAGATGATGCTGAAACTCAGGTAGAGGCGCAGCGGCTCGACGTAGCGCACGCGCCGGCCTTCGATGTATTCGCGGCTCAGCAGGCCCGGCTTGAACAGCAGCAGCTTGAGCGAACGCCACAGCTTGCCTTCGATCGCCACGTAGTGGGCCATGAACTCGTGCAGGAATTCGCGCGCGCTGGGCACGTGCAGGTGGGTGGCCTGGCCGCACTGGTGGCAGAAATTGCCGTTGGTGGTGGCGCCGCAGTTCTTGCAGGTCTCCAGGTGCTGGTGTTCGATGAGGGCGTCGGTAGTCACGGTGCGATCCAGGCGGCGGTCCAACCGTCATGTTAACTGTTCAATTGCAAAAATGCATCACCCATTCCCACCGCCGGGTCCAATTGCGCGACTCCATCGGCGGCGAAGGCTTACGATTCAGTCAAAGCACATGCAAGGAGAGCAAGATGGTGACTGAAACCAAAGACCGCTTCGTGAACACGAAGGCCCCCATCGAACACGGCGACGGCGTCAAGCGCCAGCCGCACGAGCGCGACGAAAGCCCGGACGCCCAGGACCAGGAACCGCGCGGCGTCATGAAGCAGGCCGCGGAAGACATCGCGCAGGGCCTGCAGAACACCGACTGCTACGGCACCAACGACGAAGGCCTGGACCGCGCCGTCGACCCGGCGCCCGGCGCCACCGGCCAGGCCAAGCCCCTGCCGGATGCGAACCGCGCGATGCGGCGCCACGACACCACCAACGACGAGTCGGACAAGAACAACCTTTAAGGAAGAATACGATGACCATCAAACGCAATGGCAGCGCCGTCTGGAGCGGCGGCCTGAAGGACGGCAAGGGCGCGGTCTCGACCGGCAGCGGCGTGCTCAAGGACTCCCAGTACGGCTTCAACACCCGCTTCGAGGACGGCCCCGGCACCAATCCCGAAGAGCTGATCGGCGCCGCCCACGCCGGCTGCTTCACGATGGCCCTGTCCGGCCAGCTCGGCCAGGCCGGCCTCACGGCCCAGGAACTGCGCACCACGGCCACCGTGTCGATGGAAAAGGTCGAAGGCGGCTTCTCGATCACCGCCGTGCACCTCGACCTCGTCGCGAAAATCCCCGGCGCCAGCCAGGAAGCCTTCGACAAGGCGGCCACCACGGCCAAGGAAAACTGCCCGGTGTCGAAGCTCCTGAACGCCGAGATCACGCTGAGCTCGCGCCTAGAAAACTGACCCGCTTTTCGTAGGGTGGGCGGGTCCTCCCGCCCACGCGTTCAACCAGCCCATGCACAGCCGCGCGGCTTTTCGCACTCCCTGCAAAATCGCCGCCCAGCGCGTAAAATGCCCCCTTTCCGATTCACCCTCAGAAAGACACCCCCATGCGCATCCTGCACACCATGCTCCGCGTCGGCGACCTGCAACGCTCCATCGACTTCTACACCACTGTGCTCGGCATGAAACTGCTGCGCACCAGCGATAACCCCGAATACAAGTACAAGCTGGCCTTCCTCGGCTACGGCAGCAACCCCGACCACGCCGAGCTCGAACTGACCTACAACTACGGCGTCGACAGCTACGACATGGGCACCGCCTACGGCCACATCGCCATCTCGTCCGAAGACATCTACGCCACCTGCGACAGCGTGCGCGCAGCGGGCGGCAACATCACCCGCGAGCCGGGCCCGGTCAAGGGCGGCAGCACCGTGATCGCCTTCATCACCGACCCGGACGGCTACAAGGTCGAGCTCATCGAACGCAAGGACAACGCGGCCGGCGCCGGCCTGAGCAGTTAAGTACCACGCTGCATTATCATTGGGCGTCGACATTCCATCGAACGCCCATGTCCTTCCTCCAGCCCTATCTGAGCAAGAAGTTCATCGCCTGCTTGTTTCTGGCAGCGCTCGTCCTGTGCGGGGTCGGCTTGACGCTGACCTTCGCCATCTCGAAGACGCAAAAAGTGGCCGCGCAGGCCGTGTTGCATTCCACCATGGTCCAGGCGCGCCTTGGGCGCGTCGACCATGTGCTATTGACCGGCTCGTCCTCCATCTTCAACGGCCCGAACGGCTGCATGGACTTTCGCTATCTGGCCTTCGGCGAACGTGGCATCGGCTTCGTCAACGTCCGCGACGAAGCCTACAATTCGCCCGCTGATCTCACCAGGGTGGTCGAGGTGATCACCGGGTTGGGCACCCAGTTCAACGTCCTCTGCTTTGCCAAGCGCTGAGCCGCCGTCGGCAGACTTCGCCTGGCACTGCTACACTATTGCCGCCTGGATCGCCAGGCAACAATCAATTACGTCTTCGGGGCGGGGTGCGATTCCCCACCGGCGGTATGGCCTGCAATGGGCCGAGCCCGCGAGCGCCTGCGCAAGCAGGGTCAGCAGACCTGGTGAGAAGCCAGGGCCGACGGTATAGTCCGGATGAAAGAAGATGTGCGCTGTCACGCGCTTGCCTTGTCACGCCTTGTGACCGGGCGGGCGTGCGTATCCGCTTTGCCCTGATGCGTTTTTCGCCATAGCCTTTTTGCGAGGAGCGTCTCACATGTTAGCCAGTACTACCCCTACCCTTCACAGCACCGACCTGGAAGCCCGCATTGCGGCTGCCCTGGAAGCCACGCGCAGCGGTGTCCCCGTCATCCTGCTCGACGATTTCGACCGCGAGAACGAGGCCGACCTGATCGTCGCCGCGGAAAAGCTCGCCGTCGAAACCATGGCCCTCCTGATCCGCGAATGCAGCGGCATCGTCTGCCTGTGCCTGTCCGCCGACAAGGTACGCGAACTGGAACTGCCGCCGATGGCGATTGAGAACGGCAGCCGCTACGGCACCCCGTTCACGGTCTCGATCGAGGCGCGCCACGGCGTCACCACGGGCGTCTCGGCCGTCGATCGCGTCACCACCATCCGCACCGCCATCGCGCCCGACGCCAAGCCCGAGGACCTGGTGCGTCCGGGCCACGTGTTCCCGCTGCGCGCCACACCGGGCGGCGTGCTCGCGCGCGCCGGCCACACCGAGGGCTCGGTCGACCTCGCCATCATGGCGGGCCTGCAGCCTGCGTCGGTACTGTGCGAGTTGATGAATCCGGATGGAACGATGATGCGGGGAGAGCAGATCGAGGAGTTCGCCGCCTTGCACGGCTTCCCGATCCTGACGATCGCGGAGATGATCGCGTGGCGTAAACGGCAGTGAACCGTATCTATGGACTCCACCCGTTTTGCAAGAAGAAGATTGAATTTCTGCCTTTAGGAAGAATTGCGTGTATCTATTCGGCCTGTGTGTTGAGCGCTCTTCGTGCTCTGGCCCTGATGTGATACGCGCGTCAGGATCCTTATAGGGTGCCGGCCTTGAAGGCCCGTACGGTCAACGGATTCACCTGACGCCGGTCCGACCTGTTGGCATCATTCGTTCTTCATCATCGCAAACTTGGCGGTGTTACTCCTTCAATCGGTTACAAGTTGTTGTTTCCTCAGGCCGGTCTGGTCGTGCTGTTCGGCCAGACCGGAACATAGCTTCTGCCATGAGCTAATATCGCCCAGATTACCCTGGCCATTTTGTTAGCCAGCCCTACAGAGGCAACGTTGAAGTTCCGACGTTGCGCAAGGTTGCTGGCCCAACGCAGTTGGCTGTCTGTTTTGTTTCCGGCACAACGCAAGGCACTTCGCGCGCCATGGATCAGCAGTGTGCGTAAGTGGCTGTCACCTTTACGAGTGATACCGTACAAGCGCTGTTTGCCACCACTACTGTGCTCTCGCGGAACAAGGCCGAGATTGGCTGCAAAGTCTCGGCCGCTGCGGAAATGATGCGGGTCCGCCACGCTGGCCATGACTGCTGTTGCAGTGAGAGGACCAACTCCTGGAACCTCCATGAGCTTCTGCGCCACTTCCGATTTAGCAGCCTGGTTCAGCTTGCGCTCGTACGCCAGCATCCTTTGCTCTTTGTCGTCGAGCTGCTCCTTGAGCTCCCGGAACGTCGCCAATGCCATGCCAGACAAACCATTATCAGGATCTGCCAGCCATGCCAGCAGCCCAGCCTTGAACTTCGCAACCCCTGCAGCGAACACCCGGCCGTACTCTCCGGCAAACGCACGAATACGGTTAATCATTGCTATACGCTCGCTCATCAAGGCACTACGTGCGCGGTGCAGCATCTGCAAATCTTGCTGCGCCGGCGTGTTAATCGGCACATATTTGGTTGAACTCCTCGAGCGGGCCTCGGCGATTGCAGCGGCATCATTAGTATCGTTCTTATTGCCACTTACAAAAGCCCGCGTATGCTGCGCAGCGATCAGCTTGACATCGTGGCCCAGTGCCTTCAGCTCCCTTGCCCAGTAGTGCGATCCCGAACATGCTTCGATACCTAACGCCATCGGCTGCAGCTTCCTGAACGTCGGCAGTACCTCACTGCGCTTCATCTTGAGCTTCATTACGGTCTTGCCGTTACGATCCAACCCTACCGCGACGAACACTTCCTTTGCGATATCCAAGCCAGCTACTTTTGCGTTAGCATTCACAGTGACTCCCCCTCTTGGCTTTACCGCTTGCCAGCCCAATCTGGCACGCTTGGCACAATGATGCCGTTATCAGGAGGGTGGAGTCCATCACATTAGGGTGGGCGCTCCCGCGCCCACGCGTTCAACGCACGGTTGCGAGCCACGGAGCGGGCCAGGATACGTGATTTGAACGCGTGGGCGGACAAGCCGCCCACCCTACGGGTTACGCGAGTGGGTCAATGACGAAGGCCGGCATGCGTTCATTGCTCTTTGCGCACTCCAGGAACTTGTCGGCCGTCGACAGCGCCTCGTTGATGGTCACGTCCATGTCCAGGTAACGGTAAGTGCCCAGGCGACCAACGAAGGTCACGTTCGGTTCCTCGCGCGCCACTGTGACGTAGCGTTCGAGCTGCTGCTTGTCGCGCGCCTGGCGGATCGGGTAGTAGGGGATGTCCTTCTCTTCGCACTGGCGGCTGTATTCCTTGTACATCAGCGTCTTCTCGTGCTTTTCCCACGGCGAGAAGTGCTTGTGCTCGGTGATGCGGGTGTAGGGCTGGCTGTCGTCGCAGTAGTTGATGACGGCATTGCCCTGGTAGTCGCCGGTGTCGCGGAACACTTCGAAGTCCAGCGTGCGGTAAGGCAGGCGGCCTTCGGTGTGCTTGAACCAGGCGTCGATCGGGCCGCTGTAGAACACGTGGGCGTAGTCGCCCTTGTTGGCGGGATCGAAGGTGGTGTTCAGGTGGACGGTCACGCCCGGCACGTCGAGGATCTTCTCGACCAGCGCGGTGTAGCCGTCTTCCGGCATGCCCTGGTATTTGTGGGCGAAGTAGTTGTCGTCGTAGTTGAAGCGCACCGGCAGGCGCTTGAGGATGCTGGCCGGCAGCTCGGTCGGCTGCATGCCCCATTGCTTGACGGTATAGGTCTTGAAGAAGGCCTCGTACAGCTCGCGGCCGACGAAGCGCAGCGCCTGGTCTTCGAAGGTCACCGGGTTCTCGATCGACTTGTCGCCGAGCGAGGCCAGGAATTCCTGGGCTTCGGCCGGGCGGAAGGTCTTGCCGAAGAACTGGTTGATGGTGAGCAGGTTGATCGGCAGCGTGTAGACGCTGTTGTTGGTGATCGCCTTGACCCGGTTCACATAGGGCATGAAGCGGCTGTAGCGGTTCACGTATTCCCAGACGCGCTCGATATCGGTGTGGAAGATGTGCGGACCGTAGATGTGCACCATGACACCGGTCTCGGCGTCGCGTTCGGAATGGCAGTTGCCCGCGATGTGGGGGCGCGATTCGAAGATCTCGACTGTATGGCCCGCTTCCGCGAGCTGGCGGGCAATGACGGCCCCGGAAAAACCGGCGCCGACGATCGCGATATTCTTTTGCATATTATTTGTCCTTAGGGAATAGAAATCTGATGGAGCACCAGTGCTGGCGGGCTCTTGCAGCCTGCCGTTGAGACGCACATTAACGTTGCCAGTTTATCAGCTTTGCAAAAAAATCCGCCGCCGCGCGTCTTGTCGTGCGTCAACTATTTACTTGTTGAATCAAAGGTTTGCATCACCTTAAAAACAAAAAGCCCGAACTGCGAAGTTCGGGCTTTTTAACATTCGGCTCGGCAGGTCGCCCCGTCGACATGCTTATTTTTCGAGCAGGTTGTTCACCGCAGCCAGGTCCGACTCGCGCAGCGAACCGGCGGCCGCCTTCAGGCGCAGGCCGTTCAGGATGGTGTCGTAGCGTGCACGCGACAGGTCGGTGCGGGTCGAGTAGAGCTGGCGCTGCGCGTTCAGCACGTCTATATTGATGCGCACACCCACCTGGTAACCGAGCTTGTTCGACTCCAGCGCCGACTGGCTCGACACTTCCGCCGCTTCCAGCGCTTTCACCTGGGCCATGCCGCTGTTCACGCCGAGGTAGGCCTGGCGCGCCTGCAGGGCGGCCTGGCGGCGGGTGGCTTCGAGGTCGTTGCGCGCCTTGTCTTCCAGGGCGATGGTTTCGCGCACGCGGCTGGTGACGCTGAAGCCGTTGAAGATCGGCACGGAGTACTGGACGCCGATGCTGTTGTTGGTACCGATGCCCGAGGCGTCGCTACGGCCGTGGACCTGGGTGCGCGAACGTCCCGCCACCAGGTCGAGGGTCGGATAGTGACCGGCGCGGGTCTTCGAGATCTCGCGCTTGGCCAGTTCCACCTGCAGCTGCGAGACGGTCACGCCGTAGTTCTGGTTTTCGGCCGAGGACACCCACGGGTCGACGTTCGCTGGCGAAGGCGCGTTCAGGGTGATGCCGCTTTTCAGTGGCGCCAGGTTGGTCGGCTCGGTGCCGATGATGGCCAGCAGGGTGTTGCGCTTGTTGTCGAGGTCGTTCACTGCCGCGAATTCCTGGGCGATCACGAGGTCATAGGCCGCCTGCGCTTCGTGGGTGTCGGTGATGGTCTGGGTACCGACTTCGAAGTTGCGCTTGGCCGATGCCAGCTGCTCGGTCACCGCGGTCTTCTGGGCGCGGGTCGATTCCAGCTTGTCCTGGGCCGCCAGCACGTCGAAATACGCTTGCGCCACGCGGGTGATCAGGTCTTGCTGGGCCTGGGCGAATTGCGCTTCGGCCACGGCCTGCTGCAGCTTGCTCTGCTGGTAGGTTTCCCAGTTGGCCCAGCGGAACAGCGGCTGGGTCAGCAGCAGCGTGTACTGGGTGGTGCGCAAGTTCGACCCACCGCCCAGCGCGCGGGTTTCGACGCCGGTGACCGGGTCCCTGCTGATCACGGCGCCTTCGTTCCAGGGCGAATCCTCGCGGTCGTTCTTGATGCTGCTGCCGGTGATGCCCACCACCGGGAGAAGCCCTGCACGCCCCTGGTTGATCCGCTCGCGGCCGGCGGCTGCCGACGCACGCGCGCTGGCGAAGGTCGCGTCGTTGGCCAGTGCCTGCTGGTACACCTGGATCAGGTCGGCCGCGCTTGCATTCAGCGAGCAAAATGCGCTGGCGAGCAGCACGGCAAGTAGGGGTTTCTGCATTGCATTCTCCACAGGAGTCATCAAAGGTTTGGAATCAGGTCAGTACTTCGGCATCGAAGGATCGACCTGCAGGGCCCAGGCGTGTATACCGCCCGTCAAGTTCGTTACGTTGTCAAATCCGTTACGTTCCAGGAAGCTCGCGACCTGCATGCTGCGCGCTCCATGGTGGCAAATGCACACGATCTCGCGCCCGTCCGGCAGCTCGCCGGCGCGCAGCGGGATCAGGTGCATCGGTATCTGGGTCGAGCCTGCGATATGGCAGGTCTCGAATTCCCAGTTTTCGCGCACGTCCAGCAAGAGCGGCTGTTCCTGCGCCGGGTCGGCCAGCCTGGCTGCCAACTCGGGGGCGGTTACGTGCTGCATCGCGGCCTCAGAACTGGAAGCGCGACGGTGCTTGCGCGCCGGTCAGCGGCTTGGCGATGGTCTCGAAGATCTTGACCGTATCGATCGCGGTTTCCGAGGTGCGGGTGACGATGTTGAAGGTCATCGCCGGGGCTTCGCCCAGGATCACCGCCAGGCGGCCGCCCACCTTCACCTGCTTGACCAGCTGCTCCGGCAGCACCGGCAGCGCGCCCGACACGACGATCACGTCGTACGGCGCACCCTTTTCCCAGCCCGACGCGCCGTTGCCTTCTTCGACGGTCACGTTGGTGATGCCCGCGTGCGCCAGGTTCTCGCGCGCCAGCGTGGCCGCTTCCGGCTGGATCTCCACGGTGGTCACGTGGCGCGCCTTGTGCGCCAGCAGCGCCGCCATATAGCCCGAGCCGGTGCCGATTTCGAGGACGTTCTCGTGCTTCCTGACCGCCAGTTCCTGCATGATGCGTGCTTCGACCTTCGGGTTGAACATCGCTTCACCGCCCGGCAGCGGGATCTCGACGTCCGCGAAGGCCAGGTTCTGGTAGGCCGCCGGCACGAACTGTTCGCGCTTGACGACGTGCAGCATGTCCAGCACGTCCTGGTCGAGGACGTTCCATGGGCGGATCTGCTGTTCGATCATGTTGAAGCGGGCTTGTTCGATATTCATCTGAGTTCTCAGTGGAAAAATAAATAATCCGATATTTTATCGTTGAACGGCCTCAGGACGCACATCTTAGCGATGGGCTCCCCGAGACCAGGGTAAATTGCGACAGTCTGCAGTTTGGAGGGGTTGAACGCCTGAAAAACGGCGCGATGATGCAAACGGCAACTCAGCCAGCTTGCTGGCCGGCCGGCGGAAGCAGGCCGTGCAGGGCCATGTCGAGGAAGGCGTCTAGGAAGGCCTGGGGCTGGAGCTCGGCGCAGTCGCAGGGCGCCACCGCCGAGTGCTTCCAGGTGATCAGCATCATCATGGGCGCGATCAGGACCTGCGTCATCTGGGTCACGTCGATGTTGCGGAACTCGCCGCGCGCCACGCCGCGCTCGAGCATGGAGGAGATCATGCGGGTGCCGCGGGTGATGACTTCTTCCTGGTAGAACTTCGCCAGTTCGGGGAAATTGCCCGCCTCGGCCATGATCAGCTTGCTGATGCCGGACACCTTGCTCTGCCCCACGCGGCGCCACCAGTTCAGCATCACGGTGCGCAGCAGGTCGCCGCTATGGCCGTCGAACTCGGTGATCGAGACCTCGGCCTCGCCGATCACGGGCACGATGCTTTCACGCACCACGGCCTTGAACAATTCTTCCTTGTTCGTGTAATACAGGTAGAGGGTGCCCTTGGACACGCCGGCCTGGCGCGCGACGTCCTCCAGGCGGGTGGCGGCGAAGCCCCGCTCGACGAAGAGGTCGATCGCGGCCCCAAGGAGCTCCTGTGGACGGGCGTCCTTGCGGCGTTCCCAGCGAGGCTTGCTGCATTGCATGTTTCTGCCTAGAAACTAACTGATGAGCCACAGAATATAGATGGGGCTTGTAGAGCAGTCAATCGAAACGTTGTTTAGACGGAACTGTCAATACCGGAACGGCTAGCCCGCACCCGGCCCATAAATACGGCCGCTGGCGCGCGAGGCGTACAGCGATCCGGCAGGTTCGCGCGGCGGAACGTCGCGTTGCTGGCGCGGCACCTGCAGCACGGACAGGCGGTCGGTCAGGCCTGGCGCGACCTTTTCCATCATCACGTCGAGCTCGGCCATCATGCCGACCCGCATGGTGCGCATCGGGACCACGGCCGCGTGCAGGATCGCAGCGGCGACCTGGTGCGGGTCCACCTGGGGGGAGGGCAGCTTCGGCTCGCGGTCCATGTAGTTGCGCGCGTGCTGGGGCAGCGGCGTATCGACCGCGGTCGGCTCGATCAGGGTAATCGAGACCGGCGCCTGGTCTACATGCTCGACCTCGATGCGCAGCGCATCGGTAAACCCCTTCACGGCGTGCTTGCTGGCCGAATACATGCCCTGCATGGGGATCGCCACCTCGGACGCCTCGCTGCCGAGGTTGACCAGGGCCCCGCCCTGGCGTTTCAGGATGGGAAGCGCCACCAGCGAGCCATGCACCATGCCCCAGAAATTGATGTCGAACAGGCGCCGGCTGTCTTCCTCGCTCACCTCGTCCAGGCGCCCGTAGATGGTGCCGCCGGCATTATTGACCCAGGTATCGATGCGCCCGAAACGCTCGACCGCGATCCGTGCGATGCGCTCGACATCGCTGCGTTCGGCCACGTCGGCCACCACCGCAATCGCTTCAGTGCCATGGCCCACCAGCCCTTGTACCACGGCGTCCAGCACATCGGCGCCGCGCGCCGCCAGCACCAGCTTCGCACCCTGCTTCGCCGCTTCCTGGGCGGTCGCCAGGCCGATGCCGCTGGTGGCGCCGGTGATCACGATGACCTGGCGGTTCAGGGGTTTCAGGGGACTGGACATGCGGGACTCCTCAAGCACTGTGCGTTAGGCACAACGTAGCAGGAAATGCAGCGGCGACGCGCCCGCTTCGAAGCGCGGGAGCGGTATACTTCCCCCGCTTATGAACGCCCCTTCCCTTTCCATGCAATGCCGCAGCGACTGCGGCGCCTGCTGCACCGCGCCCTCGATCACCAGCCCGATTCCCGGCATGCCCGATGGGAAGCCGGCCGGCGTACGCTGCGTGCAGCTGGCCGAGGACAACCGCTGCCGCATCTTCGGCAAGCCGGAGCGCCCCGCCTTCTGCGGCGGGCTGCAGCCCTCGATGGAGATGTGCGGCAGCAGCCGCGAGCAGGCGATCAGGTGGCTGGACGCGCTGGAGCGGGCGACGGCGCCGGCCTGAGCGGCCGCCCACGTTGGCAATACATCTCACATCGGGGTCAGGTCTGACATTCAGACACGGCCTCTGCTGTAACGACTTGGTCAAGGCACAGCTCGTGTCTAGATGTCAGACCTGACCCCGGTGTCGCCGGTGTCGCCTGAATTGACGATCATCGTCCATTTTTACGCTGGTTGAACGCGCGGGCGGCACAGCCGCCCATTCTACGATAATGCAGCGCTTCGAGACTCACGCGCCATTGCGATCGGTTTCGGACACGAACGGTCCAAGCCGCTTTTTCTTCTTTTTCACGACAGCAGTCTGCTCCTGCGCCGGCTTGATCGCTGGCGGCGGCGCGACCGGCAGCGGAAAGCCAAGGAAGACCATCACGAGGAAGATCGGCAGCAGCAGGTAGAACAGCGGCCGCTTCCAGTTGAGTTTTTGCTTGAGCATGGCCGGCACGTGGGACCGTGCTGCCATGAATACAAGAGTCCGCCCTATCCGGGGCGGGTAATCTGCGGATCGGGCAGTGGGCTCAGGCCGCAGCCGATTTGCCGCGCGCCTGCTGCACCCGCTGGAACAGTCCGCCCAGTGTCAGCCCCTCGTGCCAGATCTCGTCGAGCATCAGGCCGTACTTGTCGCGCAGCGCCTTCGCCAGGGTGTCGAGCTCCTGCGCGTCCGGCAGGCGGCGGGACGGCTTGACCGCGCGGTAGATGCCGAGCACTTCGTCGTCGGGCCGGAAATGCAGCTTTTCGCTGTCGCGGCAGGAAAAGGCCGACACGAACACCGACAGGAAGTCGCGGATGTCTTTACGGGAAGCGGCGGGGAATGTGCTGCGCCAGGCCCGGCCCTGGGCGGGACGGTAACGCAAGGAGTTGGGCAACTGCCAACCATGGAATGCCGCCCAGGCAAGAGCGGCAAGGATGAGGACCACGAAAATACTCATGGGTTCGAGTGTAGCACGCGTTCGCGGGGCCGGCGCACGACAGAAATGCAGATGTCTCGCACGCCGGATAACCCAGCAGTAATGTCCACGCGGTACAATCTCATACTGGGCACGAGGGGTACGACACGCGCAATGGCGGCGGCCCCATGCATGTTAAGCTTCGACCCCGCCGCACCTCCACGACACATCCGTCACCACCTTCACCGCTGACCGACTGTTACGATTACATGGATATCCTTCTCGCCATCAAGGCGATCATCATGGGCCTGGTTGAGGGCTTCACCGAATTCCTCCCGATCTCCTCCACCGGCCATCTGATCCTGGCGGGCAGCCTGCTCAATTTCACCGGCGACAAAGTCAAGGTCTTCGAAATCGCAATCCAGGCCGGCGCCATGCTGGCCGTGATCTGGGAATTCCGCCAGCGCATTGCCAATGTGGCCACCGGCCTGGGCTCGGATCCGAAGCAGCGCAAGTTCCTCGCGAACGTGGTGATCGCCTTCCTTCCGGCGGCTGCGCTCGGTTTCCTGTTCAATGAGACGATCAAGGCGGAACTGTTCTCGCCGGCGCCGGTCGCGACCGCCTTCATCGTCGGCGGCCTGGTGATCCTGTGGGTGGAACGCCGGCACACCGGCGGCAACCATGGTCAACACAGGGCGCGGGTGGAAAGCGTGGACGACATGAGCGCGCTCGACGCGCTCAAGGTCGGCGTGGCCCAGGCCTTTGCCCTGATTCCCGGCACCAGCCGTTCTGGCGCAACCATTATTGGCGGCATGCTGTTCGGCCTGTCGCGCAAGGCCGCCACCGAATTCTCCTTCTTCCTTGCCATCCCAACCTTGCTTTCGGCCACCGCCTACGCCGTGATCAAGGAACGCCACCTGCTGTCGATGGCCGACATCCCGATGTTCGGCCTCGGCGGCCTGGCCGCTTTCGGCTCGGCCTTCCTGTGCGTGCGCTGGCTGCTGCGCTACATCAGCACCCACGACTTCACGATCTTCGCCTGGTACCGTATCGTATTCGGACTCCTCGTTCTCGTGACCGCGCATTTCGACCTGGTGACCTGGGCGGAATAACCACCGAGCAGCTACTTCAGTAAACACATTCTCAGCATGACATCCGAGCTTCAAGCGCGCGCGCTGCACGTCCTCGAGACGGTCTTCGGCTATCCCGCCTTCCGCGGGCAGCAAGCCGAGATCGTCGACCACGTGGCGAGTGGCGGCGACGCACTCGTCCTGATGCCCACCGGCGGCGGCAAGTCGCTGTGCTACCAGATCCCCGCGCTGCTGCGCGAGGGCGTGGGCGTGGTCGTCTCCCCGCTCATCGCGCTGATGCAGGACCAGGTCGACGCGCTCGAAGAAGTCGGCGTGCGCGCGGCCTTCCTCAATTCCACCCAGACCTTCGAGGAAACCCTGCGCATCGAGCGCCTGGTGCGCAACGGCGAGATCGACCTGGTCTACGTGGCGCCCGAGCGCCTGCTGACCCAGCGCTGCCTGGAGCTCTTCGACGCCTCGCCGATCGCGCTGTTCGCCATCGACGAGGCGCACTGCGTGTCGCAGTGGGGCCACGACTTCCGCCCCGAGTACATCCGCCTGTCGGTGCTGCACGAGCGCTATCCGAACATCCCGCGCATCGCCCTCACCGCGACCGCCGACCAGCAGACCCGCGAGGAAATCGCGCACCGCCTGCAGCTCGACGACGCGCGCAAGTTTGTCTCGTCCTTCGACCGCCCCAATATCCGCTATTCGATCGTCGAGAAGACCACCGGCCGCAAGCAGCTGCTGGACTTCATCAGCAGCGAACACCCGCAGGATTCCGGCATCGTCTACTGCCTGTCGCGTAAAAAAGTCGAGGAGACCGCCGACTTCCTGAACGAGAACGGCATCCGCGCCCTGCCCTACCATGCGGGCATGGAATACAGCGTGCGCGCTGCGAACCAGTCGCGCTTCCTGCGCGAAGACAACATCACGATGGTCGCGACCATCGCCTTCGGCATGGGCATCGACAAGCCGGACGTGCGCTACGTCTGCCACCTCGACCTGCCGAAGAGCCTCGAGGGCTACTACCAGGAGACCGGCCGCGCCGGCCGCGACGGCTTGCCGGCCAGCGCCTGGATGGCCTACGGCCTGCAAGACGTGGTGCTGCAGCGCCGGATGATCGACGAATCCGACGCCGACGAGACCTTCAAGCGCGTACTGTCGATGAAGCTCGACGCCATGCTCGGCCTGTGCGAGACGCTCAGTTGCCGGCGCATGCGCCTGCTCGATTATTTCGGCGAGCGCTCCGGCCCCTGCGGCAACTGCGACACCTGCCTGATCCCGCCGGTGCAGGTCGACGGCACGGTGCCGATGCAAAAGCTGCTGTCCACCGTGTATCGGGTTGATCAACGTTTTGCGGCCGGCCACGTGATCGACGTGCTGCGCGGCGCCCAGACCGAACGCATCACCCAGTGGCACCACGACAAGCTCACCGTCTACGGTGTCGGCGCCGACCGCTCCGAGCAGGAATGGCGCGCCATCGTGCGCCAGGCGATCGCGCTCGGCTTCGTCACGGTCGATCACGACGCTTTCAGTTCCCTCAAGCTGACCGACGCCGCGCGCCCGGTGCTCAAGGGAGAGCAGAAGGTGCAGCTGCGCCAGTACCAGAAACCGGTCAAGGCCAAGCGGCCCTCGTCCTCGCGCAGCGGCGGCTACGAAGAAATGGAACTGTCGCGCTCCGAGCAGCAGATCTTCGAGCGCCTGCGCTCCTGGCGCATGGGCACCGCGCGCGAGCACGGGGTGCCGGCCTATGTCGTGTTCCAGGACGCGACCCTGCGCGAGATCGCCAAGGTAAAACCGTCCTCGATCGACGCGCTGCGCGGCGTGTCGGGCGTGGGCGAGAAAAAGCTGGTGTCCTACGGCGATGAAATCGTCGCCATCATCAACGAGATGATGTAGTGTCTTGAATTGATTCAATTCAATCCAAGACACCATGGCAATCCCCACTCCGACTCCCACCAGCACCACCGCCGCGCCCTCCAAGGATGGCGCGGATAGCTACGTTCCCGTGAATGCCCCGGGGCTGCAAAGCTTCGTGTTCGCGCTGTTCTTCGTCTTCGGCGGCATCACCAGCCTGAACGACGTCATCATCCCCAAGCTGAAGGACCTGTTCACCCTCAGCTACGCCCAGGCGATGCTGGTGCAGTCGGCCTTCTTCGCCGCCTACTTCTTCGTCTCGATCCCGGCGGCCGCCATCGTCCAGCGCATCGGCTACATGCGCTCGGCCGTGGTGGGCCTGGTGACGATGGCGGTGGGCTGCCTGCTGTTCATCCCGGCCTCCTACTCCGGCGTGTTCGTGACCTTCCTGCTGGCCCTCTTCGTGCTGGCCTCGGGCATCACCATCGTGCAGGTGGTGGCCAACCCCCTGATCTCGATGCTGGGTAAACCACAGACGGCATCGAGCCGCCTGACTTTTGCACAGGCCTTCAATTCGCTCGGCACCACCGTGTTCCCCTATGTGGGCGCGATCCTGATCCTGGGTTCGCTGGCGACGGTCGACGTGACGACCCTGTCCGGCGCGGCGCTCGACGCCTACCGCCAGGAAGAGACGCGCGTGGTGGTCAATACCTATATCGGCCTGGCGATCGCGCTCGGCCTGCTGGCCTTTGTCGTGTGGCTGAACCGCCGCAAGCTGGTGGAGACGGCGGCGCCGACGGACAGCATCCTGCAGGCATTCGACTTGCTCAAGCAGCCGCGCTTCGCGCTCGGCGCCATGTGCATCTTCCTCTACGTGGGCGCGGAAGTGGCGATCGGCTCGATCATCGTCAACTACCTGATGGAGTCGCAGGTGCTGGGCCTGGGCGCGGAGGAAGCCGGCAAGCACGTGCCGCTGTACTGGGGCGGCGCGATGATCGGCCGCTTCATCGGCGCGGCCCTGCT
>Ga0209023_10002899_pt1 | contig 20874 bp, 11 predicted proteins | sample LakOneMetagenome_FD_187468 | JGI IMG/M metagenome (GOLD analysis project Ga0209023, IMG submission 187468) | Freshwater and sediment microbial communities from Lake Erie, Canada (SPAdes) (version 2) | ecosystem: Environmental > Aquatic > Freshwater > Lentic | place: Lake Erie, Canada...
AGCTTGTCGAGCGCGCCGGCGTCGGCAAAGGCTTGCGTGTACAGCTCCATCGCGTGCAGCGCGGTGTAGCAGCCGGCGCAGCCGCAGCTCGACTCCTTGGCGCCGATGGCGTGCGGCGCCGAGTCGGTGCCGAGGAAGAAGCGCTCGTCGCCGCTGGTGGCGGCGGTCACCAGCGCCAGGCGGTGTTCCTCGCGCTTGAGCACCGGCAGGCAGTAATAGTGAGGACGGATACCGCCGCGGAAGATCTCGTTGCGGTTGTACAGCAGGTGGTGGGCGGTGATGGTCGCCGCGATCGGGCCTTCGGCCTCGGCCACGTACTGGGCCGCGTCCTTGGTGGTGATGTGCTCGAAGACGATGTTCAGGGCCGGCAGGTCGCGGCGCAGCGGGCGCATCACGCGCTCGATGAACACGGCTTCGCGGTCGAACAGGTCGATGTCGTGGTCGGTTACTTCGCCATGCACCAGCAGCGGCATGCCGACTTCCTGCATCACTTCCAGGGTCTTGTAGCACTTCTTCAGGTCGGTGACGCCGGCGGCCGAATTCGTGGTGGCGCCTGCCGGGTAGAGCTTCACCGCGTGGATGAAACCGGTGTCCTGGGCGCGGCGGATCTCGTCCGGGTCGGTGTTGTCGGTCAGGTAGAGCGTCATCAGCGGCTCGAACCGGACGCCTTCCGGCAGCGCGGCCAGGATGCGGTCGCGGTAGGCTGCCGCGTCGGCGGCGGTGGTGACCGGCGGCTTCAGGTTCGGCATCACGATCGCACGCGCGAACTGGCGCGCGGTATGCGGCAGCACGCTGGCCAGCGCCGCGCCGTCGCGCAGGTGCAGGTGCCAGTCGTCGGGGCGGGTGATGGTGATGGATTGCGGGGTGTCGAAGGTGGACATGGCGGCTCTCGGAATGCGGACGGCGGTATTTTACCTGTATAGCGAGTGGTGGAGCGCGCCTGAACTTTCGGGTAGATTGAAGGCCAAATGAAGAAAGGAGATGAGCATGGACGATTTGCCGATGTCACAGGAGCCGGGATCCGAAGCACCTTCGGAAGCGCAGAAAGCGTTTATCGCGCGGGGACAAGCTGGCTTTACCGAGGCGCTGGAAAGTGGGGAATTTTATACATCGGAAGAGGTAATGACTGGGCTGGATACGATGCTTGCGGAATTTGAACAAGGCCAGCTGCCTTAGCCAGGTCCAGTGAGGGCGCCCATCAGGCGATCAGACACCTGCACAGACAATCCGGTTGGTCACTTTGCGCGAAGTCCATTTTGTGGGTCATTACCAGGACCAAGCCGGTAGGGCCTGGCCCGTCAACATGTCCAGCACTTCGCCAATTATCTCGGGCGAGTGCGGAAGGCATGCTGCCTTTCTCGATTTCGAACATGTTTACGACAGTAGATTCAAGCTCTTGGGCGTGCTTGACAGCACTAACAGTGCCTAGGATACTGCGGAACTTGCCAAGATACTCAGAACGCATTCCGTTCGCACGCAGAACCACCCCATTTTGCCCCGCCTCGCCGGCGCCAGGACCACGAATTCCGGCGCAAGCGGGATAGAACGCAGGCCGACCACAGGAAGCACATGAACAATCGAAACCGTCTCACTACATATATCCTGATCGCCCTCGTGCTCGGGATCATCGTCGGCTACTTCGTCAACGTCAGCACGGCCAATCCGCAAGGCTTCGCCGACGCCATGTCGCTGGTGACGACCCTGTTCCTGCGCTTGATTAAAATGATCATCGCGCCGCTGGTCTTCGCGACCCTGGTGGTCGGCATCGCCAAGATGGGCGACGCCAAGGAAGTCGGCCGCATCGGCGCCAAGGCGCTGGGCTGGTTCATCATCGCGTCCATCCTGTCGCTGTCGCTGGGCCTGATCCTGGTGAACCTGTTCCGTCCGGGCGACGCGATGGCGCTGTCGGGCCACCTGCCGGCCATCGGCACCGACTCCGGCGTTACCGCCACCGGCCTGACCCTGAAGGACTTCATCAGCCACCTGGTGCCGGTCTCGATCGCCGACGGCATGGCCAAGAACGAAATCCTGCAGATCGTCGTGTTCTCGGTGTTCTTCGGCATCGCCGCCGCCGCCGTGGGCGCGCGCGCCAACCCGATGATCGAAGCCATCGACGGCCTCGCCCACGTCATGCTGAAGGTGACCAGCTACGTGATGAACTTCGCGCCGATCGCCGTGTTCGCGGCGGTGGCGGGCATCGTCGCCAAGAGCGGCCTGTCGGTGCTCCAGACCTACGGCGTCTTCATGGCCGAGTTCTACTTCGGGATTATCCTGCTGCTGCTGGCACTGGTGGCCATCGGCGGCCTGTTCCTGGGCAAGCGCGTGCTGCGCCTGGTGGCCGAGCTGCGCGGCCCGACCCTGCTGGCCTTCTCCACCGCCTCGTCGGAAGCGGCCTTCCCGAAAACCCTGGAAGGCCTGGAGCGCTTCGGCGTGAAGAACCGCCTGGCCGCCTTCGTGCTGCCGGTCGGTTATTCGTTCAACCTCGACGGCTCGATGATGTACTGCACCTTCGCCACCGTCTTCATCGCCCAGGCCTACGGCATCGAGATGCCGCTGACGACCCAGCTGATGATGATGCTGGTGCTGATGGTCACCTCGAAGGGCATCGCCGGCGTGCCGCGCGCCTCGCTGGTGGTGATCGCCGCCACCCTCGGCCAGTTCAACATCCCGGAAGCCGGCCTGCTGCTCCTGCTGGGCATCGACCACTTCCTCGACATGGCGCGCTCGGGCACCAACGTGATCGGCAACGGCATCGCCACCGCCGTCGTGGCCAAGTGGGAAGGAGAACTGGGCGAATCGGTGCCGCACAAGGACGTCGCCACATCGCCGCTGCGCTGATCGTGCAGTAAGAGACACCGGGGCCTTCCAGCAATGGGAGGCCTTTTTTTCATCAGAAGAGAAAGAGGAGAACACATGAAACAGCTGGTCGCAGCAGGTTTGCTGCTTTCCCTGAACGGCGCCCACGCCGCCACCCAGACGGTCGACTGCGGCCGTTTGCTCGACGTGAAAAGCGGCGCCTGGCGTGAACGCGTCAGCATCGTAATCGAGGACGGGACCGTGAAGTCGATTGGTCCGATGGCGTCCACTCCTGCTCCAGGGCGCATCGACCTGTCCGGCAAATCCTGCCTGCCGGGCCTGATCGACATGCACGTGCACCTGACGGGCGAAACCCAGCCGGCGGTCGACGCCTACCGCGACCGCCTGACCGCGGACCCGGCCGACATGGCCTACCGCTCCGTGAAATACGCCGAGCGCACCCTGATGGCCGGCTTCACCACCGTGCGCGACCTGGGCGCCGAGCAGGCCCTGAACGTATCGCTCAAGCGCGCCATCGCGGCCGGCGCGATTCCCGGCCCGCGCATGTTCACGGCCGGGAAATCGATCGCCACCGCCGGCGGCCATGCCGACCCGACCAACAATCTGTCGCACTTCCTCAGCCACGCGATCGGCACGCCGGGTCCGGCGGAGGGCGTGATCAACAGCCCCGACGAAGGCCGCCAGGCCGTGCGCGAGCGCTACAAGGAAGGCGCGGACCTGATCAAGATCACCGCCACCGGCGGCGTGCTGAGCCAGGCCGCCAGCGGCCAGAACTCGCAGTACACCGAGGACGAACTGAAGGCCATCGTCAGCACCGCCAGGGACTATGGCTTTCGCGTCGCGGCCCACGCCCACGGCGCCGAGGGCCTGAAGCGCGCCCTGCGCGCCGGCGTCGACTCGATCGAGCACGGCACCCTGATGGACGACGAGAGCGTGGCCCTGTTCAAGAAAACCGGCGGCTGGTACGTGCCGACCATCTCGGCAGGCCGCTACGTGGCCGACAAGGCGAAAGACCCGAACTACTACTCGGCCCTGGTGCGTCCAAAGGCCGCCGCCATCGGGCCGCAGCTGCAGGCGACCTTTGCCCGTGCATATAAAGCCGGCGTGAAGATCGCCTTCGGCACCGACGCCGGCGTCTTCCCGCACGGCGAGAACGCGAAAGAGTTTGGCTACATGGTGGAAGCCGGCATGACGCCGATCGACGCCATCCGCGCCGCGACCATCCATGCCGCCACCCTGCTCGACCAGCCGAAACGCCTCGGCATGCTGGAGCCGGGCTTCGCGGGCGACATCGTGGCGGTGGACGGCGACCCGCTGCGCGACATCAAGCTGCTCGAGCAGGTGAAATTTGTGATGAAAGAAGGCGTCGTCTACAAGAACCTGTAATCGGGTTCGCGGCGCCAGATTTTTTTAAGGAGAAGTGCCATGCTGTTCCAACGTTATTCCCGTTCGGCCGCCGCGCTGTTCGGCTTCCTGTTCTGTGTCGCCGTGGCGGCCCAGGCGCAAACCCAGCCAGCTGCCAAGCTGCCGAACGTGACCATCCTCGCCACCGGCGGCACCATCGCCGGCACCGGCGCCACCAGCACCACCACCGTCGGCTACACCGCCGCCACGGTGGGCGTGGGGGCGCTGATCCAGGCCGTGCCCGAGATCACCAAGGTGGCGAACGTCACCGGCGAGCAGGTGTTCCAGATCGCCAGCGAGAACATGGGCAACGAGCACTGGCTGGCGCTGGCCAAGCGCGTGAATGTGTTGCTGGCCCAGCCGAACGTGGACGGCATCGTCATTACCCACGGTACCGACACGCTGGAAGAGACGGCTTATTTCCTGAACCTGGTCGTCAAGAGCAGGAAGCCGGTCGTCGTGGTCGGCTCGATGCGTCCGTCGACGGCGCTGTCGGCGGATGGGCCGATCAATCTGTACAACGCGGTGCTGCTGGCCGGTTCGCCGGAAGCGGTGGGCCGTGGCGTGCTGGTGGCGCTGAACGACCAGATCCAGAGCGCGCGCGACGTCACCAAGACCAACACCACCACGGCCGATACCTTCAAGGCGGCGGAGCTGGGCATGCTGGGTTATATCCAGGGCGGCAAGCCCTACTTTTATCGGAACCCGACGCGCAAGCACACGGTGGAGACCGAGTTCGACGTGAGCAGCCTGTCGGTGTTGCCGCAAGTGGAGATCGCATACGCGCATGCGAACGTGGGGCCGGTGGCGGTGGAGGCGCTGGTGGCTTCTGGCGCCAAGGGGCTGGTGCATGCGGGCGTGGGCAATGGCTCGCTGCCGGCCAAGGTGCGTCCGGCCTTGAGCGCGGCGCGCAAGAAGGGGGTGGTTATCGTGCGTTCGAGCCGGGTTGGGCAGGGTATCGTGGCGAGGAATGGCGAGGCGAATGACGATGAGCTGGACTTCGTGGCGGGGGATAATTTGTCGCCGCAGAAGGCGCGCATCCTGTTGATGCTGGCCTTGACCAAGACCACGAATACGAAGGACATCCAGAAGATGTTCGGGACGTATTGATCGGTTTTTGGCCGGTGTGCAAACGGTAATGGGGCTGTTGCCTGTCCTGTTATCGGTATGTTGAATCCGCGTGGGCAGTAGGGCTGGCTAGATGCCAGCACTACAAAGTGCCCACCGTACGGGACACGTCGCGTATCCGCGTTCCGTATGATCCACCATCGGCGTCGACGGTTTTTGCATGAACTCGCTCGGAACGGCGACCGTACGGTGGGCACCCCGTGCCCACGCGGACCATGCGAACCGATACATCAACACGCAACAGCGCCACGTCCCCCCGCACGGGGCACGACCAATCTCACTCCTCCTGCTGCAACTCCAACGGCGGCGACGCCAACTCCTCATCCGGCCGCGCCAGCTGGCGCTCCCACATCTGCGCATACAAGCCACGTGCCGCCAGCAAACTGCCATGCGTGCCGCGCTCCACGATCCGCCCATGATCGAGCACGATGATCTGCTGCGCATCCGCGATCGTCGACAGCCTGTGCGCAATCACCAGCGTGGTGCGATTCTTCGCAATCTCCTTCAACTGCCCCTGGATCGCCTGCTCCGACTTCGAATCCAGCGCCGACGTGGCCTCGTCGAAAATCAGGATCGCCGGGTTCTTCAGCAAGGTGCGCGCAATCGCCACCCGCTGCTTCTCCCCGCCCGACAGCTTCAGCCCGCGCTCGCCCACCATGGTCTGGTACCCATCCGGCAGACTCTCGATGAACTCATGAATCGACGCCGCGCGCGCCGCCGCCACGATGTCCGCGTGGCTCGCCCCCGGCCGCCCATACGCGATGTTGTACTCGATGGTGTCGTTGAACAGCACCGTATCCTGCGGCACGATCCCGATCGCCGCGCGCAGCGATTGCTGGGTCACATTCCGGATATCCTGCCCATCGATGCTGATCGATCCGCGGTTCACGTCATAGAAGCGGAACAGCAACCGCGACAAGGTCGACTTGCCAGAGCCGCTGTGCCCCACCACCGCCGTGGTGGTCCCGGCCGGAATCGCGAAATCGACATCGAACAAAATCTGCCGCTTGGACTCGTAGCTGAACTCCACATGCGAGAACGCCACATGCGCGCCTTTCGTCACCAGCGCCTGGCTTGAGGCCGCATCCGCCACCTCGCGGTTCTGGTCCAGCAGGCCGAACAAGCGCTCCATGTCCGCCAGCGCCTGCTTGATCTCGCGGTAGATCACGCCCAGGAAGTTCAGCGGAATGTACAGCTGGATCATGAACGAGTTCACCAGCACCAGGTCGCCCAGCGACATGGTGCCGGCGATCACGCCCTCGGTGGCGCGCCACAAAATCAGCGTGACGGCGGTGGCGATGATCAGCGACTGCCCGGTGTTCAAGACCGACAGCGAAGTCTGCGAGCGCACCGCCGCGTTCTCGTAGTGCTGCAGGCCCTGGTCGTAGCGCTTCGCTTCGTAATCCTCGTTGCCGAAGTACTTCACGGTCTCGTAGTTCAGCAACGAGTCGATGGCCTTGGTGTTCGCCTTTGAATCGAGCTCGTTCATGGTGCGGCGGAAGTGGGTACGCCACTCCGTCACCACCACCGTAAACGTGATGTAGGCCGCCAGCGCGCCGGCCGTGATGATGGTGAACCAGATGTCGTAGTTGAAGGCCAGGTAGCCCAGCACCAGCGTGATCTCCACCAGCGTCGGCAGCACGTTGAACAGCGAATACGAGATCAGCGAATTCACGCCGCGCGTGCCGCGTTCGATATCGCGCGTCATGCCGCCGGTCTGGCGGTTCAAATGAAAACGCAGCGACAGCGCATGCAGGTGCCTGAACACTTTCAGGGCAATGGTGCGCACCGCACGCTGGGTCACACGCGCGAACAGGAATTCGCGCAGCTCGGTGAACACCGTCGTGGATAAGCGCAGCGCGCCATAGGCCAGCAGTGCGCCGACCGGCAGCACCAATAAAGCCTGCGGATGGGCCGGGTCGATGGCGAGTTGGTCGATGAGCTGTTTCAGCACCAGCGGCACGCCGACGTTCGCCATCTTGGCGCCGATCAGGGCGCCGAGGGCGGCGATCACGCGCCATTTGTAGACCCACAGGTAGGGGAACAGGGTGCGCAGCGTGGCCCAGTCGGTGCGTTGCCGGTCCTTGCGGTCTTTGTTATCGGCGGGCGGTGGAAGGGAGCTGGCGGGAGTGCGTCGCATGGCAGGGGTCCGGTATTTGTGGTTCAATTCGGGTCGATTGTAGCTTTTCACGAGAATTCACGATGACCACGCCAGAAAAAGACGACACCCCGACCAACCGCCTGCCGGAAGGGAAGATTCCGCAGCTGCGGGTGATGCCGGGCGCCCCCGACGCCAACATCTATGGCGATGTGTTCGGTGGCTGGATCATGGCCCAGGTCGATATCGCCGGCTCGCTGCCGGCCACGCGCCGCGCGAATGGCCGCGTCGCCACCATTGCCGTCAACTCCTTCCTGTTCAAGAACCCGGTGTTCGTCGGCGATTTGCTGTCGTTCTACGCCGATATCGTCAAGGTCGGCAATACCTCGGTCACCGTCTACGTCGAGGTCTACGCCGAGCGCAACCGCCTGCAGTCGAACATCGTCAAGGTCACCGAAGCGACCCTGACCTATGTGGCCACCGGCCCTGACCGCAAGCCGCGCCAGCTGCCGCCGCTCGAATCGCTGATCCACCACCACGAGCAGTAATGACAGGGCCGCGCCGCGTCTTCCTGCTGGACGCGGCGCGCCTCACCGCGGCGGCCACGGCTGGCCTCGGCTTCACGGCCAGCGCCGCCGGCCCCGCCTACCCTTTTAGCCTCGGCGTCGCCTCCGGTTCGCCGCTGCCCGACGCGGTGATCCTGTGGACACGCATCCTGCACGACCCGCTGAACGCGGCGTCGACGCCTGCGCTCGCCCTCACGGTGCGCTGGGAAGTGGCCGAGGACGACGCCTTCCGCAAGCTCGTCCGCAAGGGCAGCGCCGTCGCTTCCCCGGCTCTCGCGCACAGCGTCCACGTCGACGCCACCGGCCTGCGGCCGGACCGCGACTACTGGTACCGCTTCATGCTGGGCGATGCGGTCAGTCCCGTCGGCCGCACACGCACCGCGCCGGCGCCGGATGCGATGCCGTCCATGCTCAGGCTGGCCGTGGCCTCCTGCCAGCACTGGGAGTTCGGCCACTACGCGGCGCACCGCCACATCGCGCAAGCCGCGCCCGACCTGGTGGCTTTCCTGGGCGATTACATCTACGAGTGGGGCCCCTACCAGCTGCGCCATCCGCCGCGCGCGGTGCGGGTCGACGAGTCCTTCACCCTGGCCCAGTACCGCGCCCGCTATGCGCAATACAAGAGCGACCCGGATTTGCAGGCCGCGCACCGCGCCGCACCCTGGATCGTCACCTGGGACGACCACGAAGTCGCGAACGACTATGCGGGCGATGTCGACGAACGCCTGGCCGCCGATTTCGCCACGCGCCGTGCCGCCGCCTACCAGGCCTTCTACGAACACATGCCGCTGCGCCTGCCCGTGCCGACAGCCGGTTTCGGCGAACTGCGCATGCACCAGCGCTACGACTGGGGACGGCTGGCGCGCTTCCACGTGCTCGACGACCGCCAGCACCGCTCGCCCCTGGCCTGCCCGAAACCGGGCCGCGGCGGCTCGAACGTGGTGCTGGCGCGCGCCTGCGAGGCACTGCGCGACCCGCGACGCAGCATGCTCGGCGGCGCCCAGGAAGCCTGGCTGGCCCAGGGTCTGTCGTCGTCAAAGGCGCGCTGGAACATCCTGGCCCAGCAGACGCTCATGGCGCAGTCGAGCGGCGTGCCGGTCCAGTCGCCCGACGACGGCCGCTTCTGGACCGATGGCTGGGACGGCTATCCGGCCGCGCGCCGGCGCCTGCTCGACACGGTGGCCAAAAGCGGCGCGCGCAATCCGCTGGTGCTGTCGGGCGACGTCCATACTTTCTATGCCGCCGAACTGCAGCGCGACTTCAACCGGCCGGTCTCGAAGGCCAACCCGGTCATCGCCGCGGAATTCTGCGGCACCTCGATCACCTCCAGTTCGCGCGCCCAGGCGCGCACCCAGGAAAACGTCGACCGCAATCCGCATATCCTGTACGGGCGCAGCGACCGGCGTGGCTACATGCTGCTGGAGCTGACGCCGCAGGCGGTGCAGGCGCGCTTCATGGCGCTTGACGAGGTGCGCGAGCCGGGGACGAAACAGTCGATGCTGGCCGCTTTCGCCGTCGAGGACGGATCGCCAGCGGTCCTGCATCGACAAAAAGGCTAACGGTTACAGGTAACCGCGCCGGTTTGGCTTAGAATGAACGGTCCACCGCCGTCTTCCTAAAGTCCATGCCATGCTCGCATCCCCTCCTCCCCTGCCCGCCTCCAACGACGATCTGGGCTGGCTCGCGGGCGGCGGCGAGATGGGCGCGCTGATCCGCTCGATGGACTGGTCGAAGACGCCGCTCGGCCCACCCGCCACCTGGCCGCAAAGCCTGCGCACCTCGGTCAGCCTGTGCCTGTCCTCGACCTTCCCGATCCTGATCGCCTGGGGCCCGGACGACATCCAGATCTACAACGACGCCTACCGCCCGATCTGCGGCGACCTGCATCCGCAATCGATGGGCGGCGCCTTCAAGGAAGTCTGGGCCAGCGCGATGCCGGTGGTGGGCGACGCCTTCGAGCGCGCGCACCAGGGCGAAGGCACGTATATTCGCGACCAGCGCATGTTCCTCGACCGCTACGGCTACCTCGAGGAAGCCTTCATGACCTTCTCGTTCTCGCCGATCCGCGACGAGTCGGGCGAGGTGGGCGGCATCTTCCACCCGATCTCGGAAGCCACGGCCACGGTACTGAACGCGCGCCGCACCCAGGCCCTGCGCGACCTCAGCCTGGCCATCGGCGACGCCCGCACGGTCGGCGACGTGGCGCGCGGCATCGATGCCCAGCATCCGCACATGACGCTGGACCTGCCCTTCCTGCTGGTCTACCAGATCGATCCCGACACCGGCAAGCTGCTGCTGCGCTCGCGCGTGGGCCTGGACGGGCACACCGCGCTGGCGCCGGCGGTAACGGACGCCGACGACGCCCTCTGGCCCTTCGCCCGCACCGCTGCCGAATCCAGGGCGCAGCGTGTCGACGGCCTGGCGCCGCGCTTCGGCGACCAGGCCTGCGGTCCCTATCCGCAGCCGCCGGGATCGGCGATGGTGCTGCCGATTACCCTGCCCGGCCAGGAAGCGCTGTACGGCTTCGCGGTGGCCGGCGCGAGCGTGGCGCGCGCCCTCGACGACGACTACCTGCACTTCTACGAAGCGCTGGGCGCGGCCCTCAGCACCGCGGCCGGCAACGTGGTGGCCTACGAAAAGGAACAGCGCCGCGCCGAGGAGCTGGCCGAGATCGACCGCGCCAAGACCGCCTTCTTCTCGAACGTCTCGCACGAATTCCGCACGCCGCTGACGCTGATCCTGGGTCCGCTCGACGACGCCCTGGCCGACACCGACACGCCGTTGCCGCCGGTCCAGCGCCGCCGCATCGACGTCACCCACCGCAATTCCCTGCGCCTGCTGAAGCTGGTGAACTCGCTGCTCGACTTCTCGCGCATCGAGGCCGGCCGCGTGCAGGCGACCTATGTGCCGACCGACCTGGCGCGCCTGACCGGCGACCTGGCCAGCGTGTTCGAGTCGGCCATGGCCAAGGGCGGCCTGGCCTACGAGGTAACGCTGCAGGACCCGGGCCAGCCGGTCTGGGTCGACCGCGACATGTGGGAAAAGATCGTCTTCAACCTGCTCTCGAACGCCTTCAAGTTCACCTTGCAGGGCGGCGTGCGCGTGACGCTCGGCCAGGTCGACGGCATGGTGCGCCTGAGCGTGCAGGACAGCGGCAGCGGCATTCCGGAGTCGGAACTGCCGCGGGTGTTCGAGCGCTTCCACCGCATCGAGGGCACGCCGGGCCGCACCTTCGAGGGCACCGGCATCGGCCTGGCGCTGATCCAGGAACTGGTGCGCCTGCATGGCGGCCAGATCGCCGTGCACAGCGTGCTGGGCGCAGGCACGCGCTTCGACGTCGACATCCCCTTCGGTCATGCCCACCTGCCGGAAGACCGCATCGCCGCCAGCGACGTGGCCGATGCCGCCGCCGCTGCTGGCGCCCAGCGCATGGGCGCCGCCTTTGTCGAGGAAGCCCTGCGCTGGCTGCCGGATGAAGCGGCGGTCCCGGTGGAACGGCCGGCATCGGGCAGCGCCCTGCAGCCGGACGCGCCGCTGCCGCGCATCCTGATCGCCGACGACAACAACGACATGCGCGCCTACCTGAAGGCCCTGCTCGATCCGCACGCCGAGGTGACGGTCTGCGCCGACGGCGAGGCCGCCTTCGAGGCAGTGCAGCGCGATCTCCCGGATCTGCTGCTGAGCGACGTGATGATGCCGAGACTCGACGGCTTCGGGCTGATTGCGAAGATACGCGCCACGCCCGCCTTGCGCCACCTGCCGATCATGCTGCTGTCGGCGCGCGCCGGCGAGGAAGCCAAGGTCGAGGGCCTGCAGGCCGGCGCCGACGACTACCTGGTGAAGCCTTTTGCCGCCAGCGAGCTGCTGGCGCGCGTGCGGCGCCAGGTGGAGCTCGGGCGCGAGCGCCAGCTGCAGCTGGAAGCGTCGAGCATGCGCGAATCCTACTTCCGCTCGCTGATCGACTTCGCGCCGGTCATGCTCTGGACCACCGACAACGATGGCCTGTGCACCTACCTGAGCCAGCGCTGGCACGAGTACACGGGCCGCAGCTGGGAACAGGACCAGGGCATGGGCTGGCTCGAAAACATCCACCCCGAGGATTTCGAGAACGCGCGCGACACCTTCCTGGCCGCGAACGCCGCGCGTACCGCCTTCCGCATCGACTACCGCCTGCGCCGCCACGACGGCAGCTACCGTTGGTTCATCGATGCCGGCACGCCGCGCTTCGACGATGCCGGCCAGCCGAACGGCTATGTCGGCACCGTCACCGACGTGCACACGCGCACGCTGCTGCAGCTGCGCCTGGAGCGGGTGGCGCGCGCCGGCGACATCGGCGTCTGGTATGCCGATGCGCCTTTCCGGGAATTCCGCCTGAACGAGCAGATGGCCGCCCACCTCGGCGTGAGCGGCGAGCGCGCCGTGGCCATCGACGCCCTGCTGGCGGCGGTCGACCCGGAGGACCGCGCGCGCCTGGCGGGCGGCATCGCCCGTTCCCTGGGCGACGGCAGCGCGCTCGACGTCGAGTTCCGCCATACGCCGGCCCACCTGCACGAGGACCAGGGCGCATCGCGCTGGCTGCGCGCGGTCGGCTGGTGCGAACTGAACGCAAGCGGCCAGCCGCTGCGCTTCGACGGCGTGACCTTCGACATCAGCCGCCACAAGAACGCCCAGCAGGAACTGCAGCGCCTGGCGTCGGAACTCTCGGAACGCAACCGCATGCAAAGCGAGTTCCTGTTCACGCTGGCGCACGAGCTGCGCAATCCGCTGGCGCCGATCCGCACCGGCCTGGAACTGATGCGCGTGAACCCGGCCGTGGCCCAGGCCGGCGACGTGCAGGGGATGATCAAGCGCCAGGTCGACCACATGGTGCACCTGGTCGACGACCTGCTCGACATGGCGCGCCTGTCCGAGGGCAAGGTCGAACTGCGCCGCAGCGCCGTGCTGCTGGGCGACGTGGTGAAGGATGCGGTCGAGATGAGCATGCCGCTGGTAAGCGGTGGCGGCCACCGCCTGGAACTGCGCCTGCCGGACGCCCCGCTGCCGCTGTACGTCGACCGCCACCGCATCGCCCAGGTGCTGAGCAACCTGCTGAACAACGCCGCCAAGTACACGCCGCGCGGCGGCCACATCGAGGTGGACGCCGGTGTCCGCGATGGCGAAGTGACGATCGGCGTAACCGACACCGGCATCGGCATCGACGCCGGCATGCTGTCGGCGATCTTCGACATGTACGCCCAGGTGCAGGAACACGCCACCATGGCCCAGGGCGGCCTGGGGGTGGGCCTGAACCTGGTCCGGCGCCTGGTGGAACTGCATGGCGGCCGCGTGACGGCCTACAGTGCCGGGCTGGGCCAGGGCAGCCGCTTCACGGTGATCCTGCCGCTCGAAGCGGTGCAGGCGGATGCGCCCCCGGCCGGGGCGCCGGCCGAGGTGCCGGCACATGCGGCCGGCGCGGCGGCGCCCGCGCCCGCGCCGATCGGCGACGGCCTGCGCATCCTGGTGGTCGACGACAACGCCGATGCCGCCGAAATGCTGCAGGCGGTGCTGGAGATGAGCGGCCACGCGGTGGCGGTGGCCTATGACGGCAATGCGGCCCTGGCGCGCGCCGCCAGCTTCCGTCCGGACGCCGTCTTCCTCGACATCGGCCTGCCCGACCAGAGCGGCTTCGAGGTCGCCCAGGCCCTGCGCCGCATCGACGGCATGGACAGCGCCACACTGGTGGCGCTGACCGGCTGGGGCGCGCACGAGGACCGCCAGCGGTCGAGCGAGGCGGGGTTCGATGCGCATCTCACCAAGCCGGCGGACCTGGAGCGTGTGCATGAAGTGTTGCGCGACGCGGCGCAAAAGGCCGGCCGCTGACGCAAGGGTTGGCCGGCGGCCGAGATCGTACGGTGGGCACTCCGTGCCCACGCGGTTACGTGCTCATCCTTGGTCCGTGGCCGTCAGGACTCGCTCCGAGACGCGGACGAAGACCTGCGGCGCTAACGAGACGCCTTGGGAGAGGCCGGCAAGTCGCGGCATCATCGACAAGACCAGCGCAAATAATGCGCACCGTTCCGCGTGGGCACGGGGTGCCCACCGTACGGTCACAGCCAACGTAAAAAAACCGGCATCTGTGTGCCGGTTTTTCACTCAACAGCGTGATGCTCAAGCCGTTTGCTTCTCATCCCGCAATTCGCGGCGCAGGATCTTGCCGACGTTCGTCTTCGGCAGCGTCTCGCGGAACTCGACCTGGCGCGGGCGCTTGTAGCCGGTCAGTTCTTCCTTGCAGAAGGCCAGCAGTTCCTCGGCGGTCAGCTTCGGATCCTTCTTCACCACGTACAGCTTCACGGCTTCGCCCGAGTGCTGGTCCGGCACGCCGACGCAGGCCACTTCCAGCACGCCCGGGTGCGAGGCGACCACGTTCTCGACTTCGTTCGGGTACACGTTGAAACCCGAGACGATGATCATGTCCTTCTTGCGGTCGACGATGCGGGTATAGCCCTTCTCGTCCATGATGCCGATGTCGCCGGTCTTCAGGAAGCCGTCCGCCGTCATGACCTTGGCGGTTTCATCGTCGCGCTTCCAGTAGCCGGCCATCACCTGCGGGCCGCGCACCGCGATCTCGCCGGACTGGCCGAAGGGCACCGGCTTGTTGGCTTCGTCCAGGATCAGCACCTCGGTCGACGGCAGCGGCAGGCCGATGGTGCCGGTAAAGGCGGTGATGTCGCAGCGGTTGGCGGTGACCACCGGCGAGGTCTCGGACAGGCCGTAGCCCTCGACGATCGGGGTGCCGGTGATCGTCAGCCATTTATCCGCCACGGCCTGCTGCACCGCCATGCCGCCACCCGGGCAGACCAGGTAGGTCGAGTGATCGAGGTTGGCGAATGCCGGCTGGTTGACCAGGCCGTTGTACAGGGTGTTCACGGCCGGGAACACGTTGATCTTGTACTTGCCGAGTTCCTTGATGAAGCCATCCATGTCGCGCGGGTTCGGGATCAGCACGTTCATGCCGCCCAGGCGCATGCCGAGCAAGGCGCAGACCGTCAGCGCATAGATGTGGTACAGCGGCAGCGCGCACATGAATTCGAGCTGCTTGCCGGCCGGCGCGTTGCCCAGCGAAGGGCCGAACCAGGCTTCGTTCTGCAGCACGTTGGCCAGCACGTTCTTGTGCAGCAGCACGGCGCCTTTCGAGACGCCCGTGGTGCCGCCGGTGTACTGCAGGAAGGCGATGTCCTCGTGGCCGAGCTTCACCGGCTTGAAGGTGCGGCGCGCGCCGTCGGCCAGCACCTTCTTGAACGGGGTGTGGCCAGGCAGCGACCAGGCCGGCACCATCTTCTTCACTTTACGGACGACGAAGTTGACGATCGCGCCCTTGATCCCGCCGAGCATGTCGCCCATGGTGCCGACCACCACGTGCTTGACCTGGGTCTGGGCGATGACCTGCTCCACGGTATGGGCAAAGTTTTCCAGCACGATCAGCGCCTCGGCGCCGGAGTCGTTCAGCTGGTGCTGCAGCTCGCGCGGGGTGTAGAGGGGATTGACGTTGACGATGGTGTAGCCGCCGCGCAGGGCGGCCGCCATCGCGACCGGGTATTGCAGCACGTTCGGCAGCATGATCGCCACGCGCGCGCCCTGCTGCAGACCGCGGCTTTGCAGCCAGGCCGCCATCGCCTGCGACAGGTGGTCGAGCTCGCCGTAGGTGATGGCCTTGTCCATGCAGGCGAAGGCCTTCTGGCCGGCGTACTTGCGGAAGGATTCTTCCAGCAAATGGGTCAGGGAGCGATACTGCGTCGGGTCGATTTCCGACGCCACCCCTGCCTGGTACGACTTGAGCCAAAACTTGTCCATCTCTGCCTCGCCTTCTTAAACGCTGTGTATCCAATAAAATGCAAAACCGCCCGGATACCCCGGGCGGCTTTGCCGGCCAACCTGCGCCGTACGACGACTTCAGGCTGCTTCTTTTTGCTTCTGCTGCTGTTCGTCGCGCAGCGCACGCCGCAGGATCTTGCCGACGTTGGTCTTCGGCAGTTCGTCGCGGAATTCAATGTACTTCGGTTTCTTGTAGCCGGTGAACTGCGTCTTGCAGTAGTCCATCAGCGTCGCTTCGGTGAGGCTCGGGTCCTTGCGCACCACGAAGACCTTCACCGCCTCGCCGGAGTGCTCGTCCGGCACGCCGACGACCGCGCATTCGAGCACGCCCGGGTGGCCGGCGATCACGCCTTCGAGTTCGTTCGGGTAGACGTTGAAGCCCGACACCAGGATCATGTCCTTCTTGCGGTCGACGATCTTCACGTAGCCGCGCTCGTCCATGATGCCGACGTCGCCCGACTTGAAGTAGCCGTCGGCGGTCATGACCTTGGCGGTCTCGTCCGGACGGTTCCAGTAGCCGGCCATGACTTGCGGGCCGCGGATGCCGATCTCGCCGGTCTGGCCGAGCGGCAGGATGTTGCCGTCGTCGTCCAGGATGGCGATGTCGGTGGACGGCACCGGCAAGCCGATGGTGCCCGTGAAGCCCTGCTCGTCGGCGCGGTTGCAGGTAGCCACCGGCGAGGTTTCCGACAAACCGTAACCCTCAATGATACTCTTGCCGGTCACTTGTTTCCACTTGTCATTAACCGCTTGCTGGACGGCCATGCCGCCGCCGTTCGCGGTCTTCAGCGTGGAAAAGTCGACGCTGGCAAAGTCCGGGTGGTTCACCAGTGCGTTGTACAGCGTGTTCACGGCCGGCAGCATGGTGATCTTGTACTTGCCCAGCTCCTTGATGAAGCCCGGGATATCGCGCGGGTTCGGAATCAGGATGTTCATGCCGCCCACGCGCATGCCCCACATGGCGCAGGCCGTGAGTGCAAAGATGTGGTACAGCGGCAGTGCGCAGACGATGTTCGGGAACTCGACGACAGGCGGCTGCGACAGCGCCGGCTGGGCCCAGGCCTCGGTCTGCAGCACGTTGGCGATGATGTTGCGGTGGGTCAGCGTGGCGCCTTTCGAGACGCCGGTGGTGCCGCCGGTGTATTGCAGGAAGGCGATGTCGGACGCCGTCAGATTGGGCGCGGTGTAAGGCATCCTGGCACCCTGCGCCAGCGCGTCCTTGAAGCGCACCATGTTCGGAATCGCAAAGTCCGGCACCATCTTCTTGACGCTGCGGACCACGAAATTGACCAGCATGCCCTTGGCTCCGCCGAGCATCTCGCCCATGCTGGCCACGACCACGTGGCGCACCGGGGTGCTTTTCAGCACCTGCTCGACGGTGTGGGCAAAGTTTTCCAGCACGATGATGGCTTCGCTGCCCGAGTCCTTCAGCTGGTGCTCGAGTTCGCGCGCGGTGTACAGGGGATTGACGTTGACGACGGTGTAGCCGGCGCGCAGGATCGCGGCGATCGCGATCGGGTTCTGCAGGATGTTCGGCATCATCACCGCCACGCGCGCGCCCTTGGCCATGCCGCGGCTTTGCAGCCAGGCAGCCAGGCGCTTCGAGCAGGCATCGAGCTCGGCGTAGGTCAGGAACTTGTCCATGCAGACGTACGCGTTGTTCTGCGCGTACTTCTGGAAGGACTCTTCCAGCAGGTGAACGAGGGACCGGTACTGGTCCGGGTTGATTTCAGCCGGTACGCCAGCTGGATACGACTTCAGCCAAATCTTGTCCATCAGATGCCCCTGTCTCCAATAGTATCGTTGTCGTTCAGCCTACATTGTCAAATTATATTTGCAAACCGAACGTGCGTGCTTATGCCTTTGCTATTGCCGCATATGATGCTATCGGGCAGCGCGCTTGCACGCAAGGGCTTTTGCCGTTATTGGAACAGGGACTCTACGGCTCCTCGTATTTGCCCCATCACGGCATCGCTGCATTGCTGCGTTGCACCATGACAGGCCCGCCCGGCGCGCCGGCATCGAACACCTTCAGCGCCGCCGTCCGCTCGGCCTTGTCGCGCTTCGACAGCTGGGTGACTTCCTTGTAGAAGGTGCGGAAATCCTTGTCCCGGCGCAGCATCGCGCGGAAGGCCGGCACGTAGTCGTTGTAGGTGGCGATCGAGGCCAGGTGGGCGTTCGACAGCGGCTCGGCGAAGAAGCGGTCGTAGCCGGCATAGCCGCCCCAGTTCGCCTTCAGCACCTGGTATTCGTCTTTCAGCGCCAGGAACAGGCACGCCTTGGCGATGCGCTTGTCTTCGTCGCCGACCGGCGCCGCATAGGCGCGCTCGAGTTCGCGCCGGTATTTCAGCAGCAGTTCGAGGAAACCCTTGCGCCGCACCGAATAACGCTCGTAGGCATCGCGCATCGCCGGGTTGCCGAATTTTTCCAGCCACATTTCCACGCCCGCCTCTTCGACGGCGCTGGCAAAGGATTCGTTGAAGCGCGAGTCGCCCGGCACATACACCACCTGGTGCGCCAGCTCGTGGAAGATCAGGCGCGCCAGTTCGGCGTCGGGGTAGTTGATGAAGGTCGAGATCAAGGGGTCGCTGAACCAGCCGAGGGTGGAATAGGCGCTGACGCCGCCGACTTCCACATCGCGGCCCTGCTCGCGCAACTCTTTCGCATAGGCCTGGGCGTCGGCCTTGTTGTAATAGCCGCGGTAGTTCACGCAGCCGGCCACCGGGAAGCACCACTGCAGGGGCTTGAGCGAAAGTTCGGGGGTGGCCACCACGTTCCACAGGACGTACTGGCGTTTCAGCGCGGCGTAGTTCTTGTAGCTGCCGTTGTCCGGCAAGCCCATCTTCTGGACCGCGAACAGGCGGATCTGGCGGGCAGTCTCGAGTCGGTGGCGCAGGGAGGTGTTGGTGGCGGGATCGGCCAACCAGTCGTCGATCGGCCTTGCGTCGGAGAGGAGTTCAAGCTGGCCTTGCGCCGCCTGGGTGTAGTAATTCAGAGTAGAACAACTGGCAAGCATTCCGGCGGCCGCGCCCGCAAACAGCGCGTGCCGGAAAAATCGGGGGAGTCTAGTGAGGAGTGTCTTCATGTCCGGGTCGGGGCGCGGCCTTTTCGACCTGCACCAGGGTGTCGTAGAAAGTGGGCGCCCTGCCCATGTCGGTCAGGCGCTGGCTGGTGACTTCATTGGCGTTCTTGCCGTCGCTGGCGAGTTTCTTCCACCAGATCGACAAGCCCACCACGAGGCCCGGTCGCGCTTTCTCGGTCACGCGCGCCTTGGCAACGAAAGAGCCGCGGTCGTTGAAAATACGTGCCATGTCACCGTGGGCGATGCCGCGCGGGGCGGCGTCGTTCGGGTGCATGTCGAGGTGCGGCTCGCCCTCAGTTGCACGCAGGCTCTGTACATTGACAAACGTTGAGTTCAGGAAGTTCCTGGCTGGCGGAGAAATCATCGCCAGCGGATATTTCTTTGCCAATTGCGGGTTCGACGCCACCGACTCATACGGCGCGATATACGCCGGCAGCGGGTCGAGACCATCGCGCTCCATCGTGCTCGAATAAAACTCGCACTTGCCCGACGGGGTCGGGAAACCGCCCTCGGCAAACGGCGCGTCCGGCATGTTCAGTTTTTGCCAGCCCTTCTGCTTCAGCGATTCCCAGTCGAAGTGGATCGCGCGGACGTGGTTCTTGTCGAAAGCCTGGGCGGCGAGTTCCTCGTCGCTCTCCCGGAAGCAGGGATCGTCGAAGCCCATGCGCGCGGCCAGCAGGCGGAAGATTTCCGTGTTCGGCTTGGCTTCGCCCAGCGGCGCAATTGCCGCGTTGTTGGCCATCATGTACAAGTGACCATAGGCCAGGTGGGCATCGACGTGCTCGAGCTGGGTGGTGGCCGGCAGCAGGATGTCGGCGTAGTCGGCACTGTCGGTGCGGAACTGTTCCATCACCACGGTGAAGAGGTCTTCGCGCTCGAAGCCGGCCTGCACCTTGGCCGAATCCGGGGCAATCGCCAGCGGATTGGCGTTGTAGACGATCACGGCCTCGACTTTCGGGCCGAATTCCGGCGAGGCCTCTTTCAGCAGATCGTCGCCGATGGTGGTCATGTTGATGGTGCGGGTCTTGCGGCCGGCAAGCAGGTCCGGGCGCTGCAGCACGGCGCGGTTTGCCGGGAATGAGCCCGAGGTCGACAGCTGGATGCCGCCGGCCGCATGGCGCCAGGCGCCGACCAGCGCCGGCAGGCAGCTCATGTTGCGCACGGCCATGCCGCCGCCCTTTGCGCGCTGCACGCCGTAGTTGCAGCGGATCGCCACCGGCTCGCCGCGCTTCGCGGTTTCGCCGTACAGGCGTGCCAGGTCGATCACTTCCTGGGCGCTGATGCCGCAGGTGTCGGCGGTGCGTTCCGGCGTCCACTCGGCGGCGCGCTCCTTCAGCTGGTCGAAGCCGAGGGTGTAGCTGGCGATGTAGTCGTGGTCGAGCAGGTCTTCCTTGATGAGCACGTGCATCATCCCCAGCGCCAGCGCCGAGTCCGTACCCGGCAGCAAGGCAATGTGCTGGTGGCACTTCTCGGCCGTCAGCGAGCGGTAGGGATCGATGGCGATCAGCCTGGCGCCGCGGCGCTTGGCTTCCTGGGCGCGCATCCAGAAGTGCAGGTTCGAGGCGATCGGATTGCCGCCCCAGATCAGGATCAGCTTGGCATCCTGGAACTGCTCCATGTCGGTGCCGATCGAGGCGCCGATGGTGTACTTGTAGCCGGTAAAGCCCGCGGTGGCGCAGATGGTGCGGTCGAGCAGCGAGGCGCCAAGCTGGTTGAAGAAACGCAGCGACATCGACTCGCCCTGCACCAGGCCCATGGTGCCGCAATAGCTGTACGGGAGGATGGCTTGCGGGTCGCGTGCGGCGATTTCGCCCAGGCGCTCCGCGATCTCGTGGATCGCTCGCTCCCACGTAATCTGTTCGAATTTGCCTTCACCCTTCTTGCCGACGCGGCGCATCGGATGCAGCACGCGGTCCGGCGAATAGGTG
>Ga0209023_10002900_pt1 | contig 20870 bp, 22 predicted proteins | sample LakOneMetagenome_FD_187468 | JGI IMG/M metagenome (GOLD analysis project Ga0209023, IMG submission 187468) | Freshwater and sediment microbial communities from Lake Erie, Canada (SPAdes) (version 2) | ecosystem: Environmental > Aquatic > Freshwater > Lentic | place: Lake Erie, Canada...
GCAAGGTCGCGTCCAGCGTCAGCTTGATGACCGGCTGATCCTTGACGGTGGATACCGCAGCATCCGAGGAATGCGGCGCCAGGATCGGCATCGGCTTGCGCAGTTTCGGCACCGGCACCGCCCTCGCCTGGATCGCGTCCTCCTGGCTGACGATGCCGTCCTCGACCATGCGATCGAGCACGCGGTCGCGCGCGGCGTGGGCGGCTTGCGGATAACGATCGAGCCGCCGCCGTTCCGGCGACTGCGGCAGCGCCACCAGCAGCGCAGCTTCCGCCAGCGACAGCCGCTTCGGCTCCTTGCCGAAATAGCCGAGGGTAGCGGAACGGATGCCTTCGAGATTGCCGCCGAACGGCGCCAGCGCCAGATAGAGATCGAGGATCTCGTCCTTGCTGAGCTGCCGCTCCAGCTCAACCGCGCGCACCATCTGGTGCAGCTTGGCGTAAACCGAGCGCTGCCGCCGCGGCTCCATCAGCCGCGCGAGCTGCATCGTAATGGTCGAGCCACCGGAGACGATGTGACCGCTGGTGACGAGTTGAACCGCCGCGCGCCCGAGCGCCAGCGGGTCGATACCGCCATGCTCGTAGAAGCGGCGGTCCTCATAGGCCAGCAGCAGTTTCAGATAGGTTGGATCGACGGCCTTCCTGGCCTCGACCGGCAACCTCCAGCGGCCGTCGGCCATCGCATAGGCGCGCAATAACTTGCCGTTGCGATCGACGACCGAGGTCGAAACTTTTCGCGCTTCGTCGAGCGGCAGCGGACCGAGGGAAACGACCCAGGTGGCGAAGGCTGCCATCACGGCAAGACCCGCGACAGCCGTAATGGCTGTCGCTTTCTTGGCCCGCCGCCAGTGCGCCTTTGCAGGCGCCGCGCTGTTGATGTCCCCTTGGTCGCTCATTTCGCCGCGCGTACCTCCACGGTACCGGTGCCCGTACGGCCGTAGCGCGAGGGGTTGTACATATCCTCGACATAGGCCTGCGGCAGTACGTATTTGCCGGGCGAGACCGCGCGCACGACGTAGGCCACGGTGAACACCGCCTCGTCGTCAGCCGCGCGATCGATCGCGGCCGTAAAGCGATCGTCGCGGAACTCGGTATTTTCCGGCTCCTCGCCTTTCTCGATCCAGTCCAGCGTGCCTGAGTCACCCGACGACACCAGCTTCGGATTGTCGATCTCGAGGCCGGCCGGGAGATAATCGGACACCATGATGTGCCCGAATTCCGGCTTGGCCTCGGTGATCTTCAACACCACCGCGAAGCGATCGTTCTGCTTGGCCTTGGAAATATCCGCCGGCTTGCCGTCGAGCGTGAAGTAGTTGCGCTCGATCTTGAAGCCGTTGGAAGCCGCAGGTTCCGGCGTGATCGGCGAGCCCGAGACCGAGACCACCGCCTGGATCGGCGCATCGCCGGTGTTGGTGATCTTGATCGGCTTGCCGGCCATCGCCTCGGCCTTGTAGCTGCGATAGACCGCCGTCTTCGCCGGTACGCCGTCGATATCGAGCGCCAGCGTTTCCTTCGCGAGTGCCCGCGAGGCCAGCACCAGCCAGGCGTTCTCCTGCGTCGAGGTGTAGGGCGACAGTCCGCGCGCCACTTCGACGCGTTGGACCGCCTGCGTCAGCGTCGCCCGAGGCGCGTTACCTTCGCTGGCGAGCGAAACCAATGCAGCCGCGTCGCGCAGCGCCGAGCCGTAATCGACGCGACCGAACTCGATCACGGGCTTTGGCGCCAACGCGTCGAGCGCTGCCCCATAGGCCCGCTCCGCCCGCGCCCTGTCGCCGACCAGCGCCAGCGCGGCCGCCAGTTGCGACTTCGCAATCGGGGTGGCGAGATTGCCGAGCTTGGTATCGGCAAGATAACGCAGATCGCCGATCGGCGCTGCGCCGTTACGAGCCAACACGTAGAGGCCGTAAGCGAGATCGCGGCCGCCGTCCTTTTCCGGCTCATTGGCGTTGACCACCGAGTTACGGATGCGATCGAGCGCGCTCTTGAACAGGACGTCCGGCACCGCAAAGCCCTTCTCACGGGCGCGGGTCAGGAAGTCCGTGACGTAGGCGTCGAGCCAGGCATCGTCGCCACCCGCCGACCAGAGGCCGAACGAGCCGTTGGAACCTTGGCGTGCCAGCAGCCGGTCGATGGCGTCCTTGATGCGCTGATCGACCGCGGTGTCCATCGCCAGATGCGCACCGGCTGCGAGGTCGTTGACATAGAGCAACGGCATCGCGCGGCTGGTGATCTGTTCGGAGCAACCATAGGGATAGCGATCAAGCGCTTTCAGGATCGTCGCCGCATCGAGCGCCGTCGACAGGCTCGCCGACAGCGAGACGCTGCCGGTGCCCGAGACCAGATCGGAGAACATGTCCTGCGTCAGCGTGAGGCTCTCGCCCTTGGCCAGCGTCCGGATCGAACGTCGCGCCAGGATCTGAGTCGCCGCCTTGACGTCGAGCGCATAGTGCCGCGCCAGGGTCAGCCCGTTCGGGCCTGTGATGTCGACGTCGAGATTGGCGATGCCGGCGCCGCCGGCATCGAGCGCCAGCGCCATCGAGGTGCGCTGCTTGGCGGCGAGCTTGACGGTGGTCTTGGGATTACCCGTGACCCTCACCGGACCTGTCGCCTTCACGGCAATGGTGTAATCGCCGGCTGCGCCCTCGACGTTGTCGAGGTCGAAACTCATCGTGCCCTTGTCGCCGCTGAGCAGGAAGCGCGGCAGCGTTGCGGTCAACACCACGGGATCGCGCACGGTGACGTCGATGTTGGCGCGGCCGACCTTGGTTGCGCTCCACGCCACCGCCATCACCCGCGCGGTGCCGGCGAATTCGGGAATGTCGAATGACACCTCGGCGGACCCGTCAGGGCCGACGGTGACGATGCCGGAATACAGCGCCAGCGGCTTTTGCGTCGGAGGCGCGCCGTTCAGCTCGCCGGCGGAATCGCCGCCGGTCTTGAGCTGGCCTCGCGTGCCCTGCATGCCGTCGATCAACTGGCCGTAGAGGTCGCGGACTTCGGCGGTCAGGCGACGCTGGCCGAGATAGTACTCGTCCGGCGCCGGCGGCTTGTAATTGGTCAGGTTGAGAATGCCGACATCGACCGCGGCAATCACGATCTTGGCGTCCTCGCCGGGGTTCAGCCCGCCGAGCTTGACCGGAATCTTCAAGGCGCTTCCCGGCCGCACCAGCGGCGGCGGCGACAGCGCGACCTGCAAGGTGCGGGTCTTCTTGTCGATGCCGAACCACTTCAAGCCGATCGCACGCCCCGGCATCCGCTGCGCCGCCGCATCGAGCGGCCGGCGCAAGGTCGCCAGCACATAGGCGCCGGCGCCCCAGTCCTTGGCGACGGGAATCCTGACCTGCTGGGTGCCTTCCTTGACGTCCACGGTCTGCGTCGTCAGCAAGCGGTCACCGAGCACGTTGATGGTCAGCTTGCCGGCGGAGCGGGCATTGACCGACACCGTCATGGTGTCGCCGGAAACGTATTCCTGCTTGTCGATCGAGGTTTCCAGCAGGTCGGGCGTATCGGCGCTGCCGTCGGAGTACCAGCCGACGTCGAACTGCACCGAGGTGATCGGGCCGTCCACGTCAGATGATTTGACGTCCAGACGATAGCGGCCGGGCTGCGGCGCTAGGCTGACCCGCGCGGCCTTGTCCGCGGTCAGTGCCAGGTCGCCGTCGGCGACGCGGCTGGTCGACTTGACCGGCTCGTACTCCCACGACGAGTTCTGGCGGTACCACTGGTAACGCGACTCCATCTTCAGGAGTTCGTAGCGCAGGCCGTTGCGGGCGAGCTGCTTGCCGTCGGGAGCCACGAACACCACGTCGAACTCGGCCTTGTCGCCCTCGGCGACGTTCTTGTCGCCGAACAGCGGCTTGATGCCGATCAGGTTGCTGGCAGGCGCCACCGGCAGCACCAGCTTGCGCTCGACCGCGCGGCCACCGGTTTCCACCATGCGGATGTAGATCTGCGCTTCTTGCGGTCGGGTCGAGGACGGCGGTTTCGGCAAGGACACCGGGAAGGTAGCTGTGCCCTTATCGTCGGCTTCCGGCAGGTTCTCGATCGGTGTCCGTTCGTTGCTGGAGCTCTCCTCGTCGGCCACGCCGAACTGGTAGCCGGGATAGCCAGGTCGGCCCGACGCGGCCGGGGCGACCAGCATGTCGCCCTCGAGCGAAAGCCCGGAAGCCGGTGCGCCGTACAGGAAATGGCCGTCGACCTTCAGTTCAACTGGAACTTCAGCCTTGATGAGCTTGTCCTTGGAACTCAAATCGAATTCGATCCGTTCGGGGATGTAATCCTCGACCATGAAGGTGGTTTCGCCGACCGACTGCCCCTTGGGGTCGGTATAGGCCCGGGCCCGCCAGGTCCCGGTCGGGACCGCCGAATTGAGCGGCACGGCCATGGAGCGACCGCCCGCGCCCTGATCGGCGAGCTGGGCCCGGCGGTATTCGACGCCATCCGGACGCTCGATCACCATGGTCAGCGGCCCGCCGGTCATCGCATTGCCCTGCCCGTCGCGCAGCAGTGCGGTCAGGTAGACGGTCTCGTTGGAGCGGTAGACGCCGCGCTCGGCATAGACGAAGGCGTCGGCGCCCACGGGCGTCTCACGCCCAGCGACACCGCGGTCGGTCAGGTCGAAGGCTGAGGTCTTGAGGCTGAGAAAGGCGTAGTCCGCCTTGTCGCTGGTGACCGTCAGCAGTGCCGGCGACAGCCCGCCCTCGCCGCGCGCCAGCCCGGCCTCGAACAGCACATGGCCGGAATTGTCGGTCTTGCGGGTCGCCAAAATCTCGTTGTTGCGCGCGACCAGCTTTACATCAGCATTGGCGACGGCCTCGGTGGAGGCCAGCGAGTTGACGAATACATGAATGCCGTCATTGCCCGAGAAGGCCGCCAGCCCCATGTCCGAAACGATGAACCACTGCGTCGCCAGCGTGCCGTCGTCTTCGCTGCCGGGAGTCTTGGGCACAGCGGTCATGACATAGACACCGGGCTGCAAATTGCCGAGCGCCTCGTCGACCGGGAACGCCGTGACGACGTCCTGGTTCAGCGTACCGGTGGCGGTGGCGAGTTCGCCGGTCCAGACCTTCATGCCGCGCTCATCGCCCAAATCCGAAAGCTGGTAGCGGCTCAGTGTCTTCTGGAAATCGCTGTCGACGACGGTATTGATCAGGTTGCGGTCACCGATCCGGAACACATTGACGTTCACCGCAGGGGTGTTGACGCTGACCAGCGGGATGCCGCGCTGGCCGGTGCGCGGCAGCACATAGGCCCGGCCGGTAAAACGCACGAACGGCTTGCGGTCGCGGACATAGATGTTGAACTCGGCCGACTTCGGCAGCGTTTCCTTGACGGTCGACGGCAGGCCGGCGCGCAGGTTGATGTTGTAGCGCTCGCCGTGCTTCAGCCCGTCAACGCAGAGCTGCTTGCCCTCAGCCTGTAACGCCGGCTTGTCGGTGCCGGCCAGCGCGAGGTACGGCGCGAAATCAACCCGCTTGGCAAGGTCTTCGGAGAACTGGAAACAGGCCCGCGGCGAGGCGCCGTCGGAATCGACGGTGTAGTCGAGCAGCCGGAAGCCGTGCTCGTCGCGCATCTTCTCGTATTGGCCACGGACATCGGCGACCTCGCGCAGGTCGAGCGACAGCCGCAGCGCATCCAGCGCCGGCCGCCACAGCTTGCGGTCCGACATCGAGCGGCCGAGCACCGCCAGCGCGTCGGCCTCGTCGCCCGCGTTGGCGGCACGCTGATAGGCGATATAGGCCGCGGTCGAAGCGCGCTCGAGCAGGAAGGTCTGTTCGCTCGACGACGCCGAGCGGATCTGGAAGATGGTCTTGGCAAGCTTCAGCCAGTTGGCGCCATCCTCCGGCGTGGTGGCCGCGACCTGGCCGAGGATTTGGAGCCCGGTGCGGAAGTCCGACCGCTTGAAAGCGGCGTCGGCGTCGCTCCGCAGCGTCGCCCCCGATTTGCTGACCGGCCCCGCCTCGCTCTTGATCTGGGCCTCCAGCTTGATCGCGGCGTCCGCCAGGTCGTCGCGCTTGAAGGCCTTGTCGGCGGCCAGCGCCGGAAACAGGCCAAGCGCCAGCGTGGCGCAAACGAGGGTGGCGCGGACGAAACCGATCATGACGGAGCTCCAGCGCGGACGAACGCCGCGGTACGGTCAAAAATGCGCAAAAAGGTGACGGCCTGATGGCGAAAGCAATGCTTGGGGTTGGCTGGCGAAAATGTCGCAGCGGGCATGGCGTTGGCAGTCCAGACAGGCGCTTGAGGCCGCGCCGACGGCGGGCGGCCGGCGCAAGCTTTGGGTCAACGGCGCGCCTTAGGCAATGGCCCGCCGTCTGGCTTTGTCGCAAAGGTGAGGAAATCGGTTCGAACGACTTGGCGCGGCAGCGGATTTTTCATAATGGCGGTGCTAGAAAGGGCCCGGGTGACCTGCCAGGTACCCAAAGGCCCGGCGGATCACCGCCCAGACGGTCCCATAGCTCAACTGGATAGAGTAACGGATTTCTACTCCGTGGGTTGCAGGTTCGAATCCTGCTGGGATCGCCAATTTTCTTCAATAAAATCAATAACTTAATGTACTTAGTTGTTCTTTTCGGTTTACTCGCGTTCCTCGTTTTTCATAAGCGTCCCTTACTGTACCAAGCTCAGTTTTTTACTCCTGCCCCAGGAGTCGAACTCAGCAAGAACCGATACCGCGGGCCAGCTATCGTAACGATGGTTCAAAAACCCATCTCAATATAGTCGCACCCAACGAAGCGATCACCGCCTCCCTTCCAGTCAAAGAAATGCTCGTTTTCGTCCAACGATTTACAGATTTGCGGCGACGACGATGCGCCTTTGTTCGTCACCACGCGACTGGTTGTGTAGACCCAGAAATTGGTAGTTGAGGCGCGAACTCTTTCAAGCCGAGAGATATTCACCACTCCGCAGAGACCATCGGGTCCTTCTTTTGAGACCCACGAATCTGCGGTTACGCGGTTAAACGTTTGAGAAAAGCTGGACGTCAAAACACGACAGGTCCGGGTATCTTTCTCGTAGCCGACCCGCGCCATATTGACCGCGTTTTCTTCGTTTGGATTTTTACAAAACGCGACCAAGAGAGCCGTTGTTTGCTCCATGTCCCGCCGGTCGCGTCCAGCCAATTTATCAAGACTCTCCTTAACGTCGGCCGCAATATCTACTTTCCCCCCGCGAAGATACGTAAGGGTGTTCTCAAAATCCAAGCAGTCCTTCGGAACCAAGTTGTCTTTCGGAGCCGATCTGAATTGTTGACGAGCATCTGCAATCTGTTTCTGTAATTCGTTCTCTTTCGCTTTCTTGAAAATGCTTATTTGTTTGAGATCGCAGCTCACTTGATTTTGCGTGAGTTCGGAACATTTTATTTGCAGGCCACTGTTTTCCTTTGTGTCGTAGACTAAAGCAAAGTCAGGCTTCTGATCGGCCGCGTGGCTAGGAAAACTTGCCAGCGTAAGCGCAGCAAACACGAGAAGATTGCTTATTTTCCGCATCTTGTTCCGCCTGCTAGTTCGGATATGTCACGGCGGCGGAGGATAAGGGCTTGACGACGTCGATTGAGCGCCCGGTGGATCGGGCACAAAATGCAATGGCTTTCGCCCTTGAAGAATCTCAATCAGAGATGCTCGCAAGACTTGTTGCTCCTCTTGCTCCGTCTGCCAGCCAAAGGGAACGTACGCGAGTCTGTCTAGATCGTGTCGATCAATGGTGACTTCTGCTGCCTTGCTGATCGAGTGCAGCAAGTCAAAAAATAGATCAGCTCTTCTCTTCAGAAAATTGTCTAACGCATTGCCCGGCTGCGGAACCGTTTCGGACAAGTTTGCAATGTACGCTCGATATGCGGTGATTACGTCTGGCGTTTCGGCAAATTCGAGCTGGATTTCATTAAGAGCGCCGACATGCTCGGGGTTCATCGACACTTTGCGAGTTCGCATGAGTGTCGCAAGTATTCGCCGTTTTCGCGCTACCGCATCCCGGATTGCATCTTGCTTGCGAGTGATCTCGACCGCGTGAGCGGGTCCGTAAATGATCGCCCAAATAGTAACAAGTAAGATGGCGGCGTTTAAAAGATCAGCGAGCTTAAAGGTCCAAAATGACTCCGGCATTCGCGATTCACTACAGGTCTCTCAGCCGTTCAAATCGAGCATTTAGTGGACCAAGTGGCGTCTCGATCCGAATTGTTTGCCCATTTGCAAAAGTTTTGGGGAGATCAAGTTCGAGCGGTACCCGTTGCGGACTGGTGGCTGGCGGTGACCCTGTAATCAGGCTGGTCCCTGGCGGGACGAGGTAAACCACGGAAAAATGGAAGCCGCCGTCTTTGTTCTCAGTAATCTCGCCGTCGTATTTCAATCCTCCGATATCAACGCCAGTGATTTTCTGGTCCTTGATGATCAGCAACAACACGCTGGTCCCGGCCCTTGCCGTCATATAACCCGCATAAAAACCGTCAGTCATGGCAGTTCCGTGTTTCGTCGCGTAAGGGTAGCATCCCGCAACCAACAGGTGAGCGCAATAGTCGTTCACCCGGGTTGCTCTCCCCAGGCAAGTTAGAACGGGTTACACGCCGCCTGTGGCGGCCTCGTACAGCCGCATGACCTTGCTAGGAGTCGTGTCCAAAGCCTTCGAGAGCTTGAGCAGCACGACGATGGTGGGCGACTTTAGCCCCCGCTCCATCTGACTGACATATGTCCGGTGGATGCCAGCGCGATCCGCCAATTCTTCCTGGGAAATCTGAGCGGCCTGCCTCAGCCCGGCAATGATCTTTCCGAAAATGACGCTGGGATTGCTCACCCGGTCATTTTCCGGGCTTGAACACTAAAGTACTACAGACTATAGTATTCAGGCTACGTACTGAGGACGACCCGTGAAGCGCAAGAAGAAGGAGAAGCGGGCACGGGAAAAGATGGAGGCCCAGGCGGACAGTGTCCTCCCTCCCCAAGTAGATGCCCCCCTGCCGAAGGTGGAAAAGTTACCGCGCTTCGCCGAAGCCAAGCCCCGCCGCCTCGCGAGGGTCAAGGAGGCTTGCGCTTACGGCAAGATCAGCCGGACCCACCTTTACCGGAGACTCCGAGACCAAACGATCAAAGGGTACAAACTCGGCAGCCGCACCATGATCGATCTGGACTCGATTGACTCCATGAACGAAAGTTTACGGCCGTGGACACCCAGAGACGGTTAGTGCCAGTGAAAACCGGATAGAAACGGTCGGGGACAATACCCTCAAAAACGAGGGTATCGACTGAGGGTATCGACTGTCTCTGATTGTCTCCGAGGCAAGAAACCCCTTGAGAAATAAGAGTTTCTTGAACTGCCTTTTTATCGTTTGAGTCCTGCTGGGATCGCCACTTCCGACGGCCGCTGCAACATCTTCAGTGAGTTTGTCGGGATGTTGGTCACCAAAACAGAAATGGGATCGCTAAACCCAATGTTACGGCTGTGAACTGCGGTGCAGTGGCGAACGAGTCCGCATCGGCGAGTCCTGGTTCAGATCATGGCGTCAAATCGCGCTGCCACGAAGGTCTCGGACTGGATTTGTAGGGATGTTCGAACTGCGGGAAGCTGACCGGCAATTAGACAGCCCTACACACTCACTTGGGCTGAAGAGTGCCGGTGAAAGCACCATCGGTGCTAATGTTATCGATCAACTTGTTCGACGAGAAAGTTATGATTTGGCCACCATTAGCGGTCTTGAGACCGATATTATTCGAAAACACGGTGGATTGATCGAGAAGAGCCGCGGCTTGACCTCCATCAAAAGAGACACCTTCCGCCCCATTGTTTACTACGAGTGTCCCACTCAAAAACATCCAAATGAATGCTTGGCCAGACTGGGCTGCTCCGGCTACGCCTGTCGCCGCGTTACCCTGTATGACACTGTCGGCAACCGAGGCACGGATAAACCCAGTACTGCCCCCACCTTGAGCAGAAATTCCGGTGTTATTGGCAAAGACATTTATATTCTTGAATGTCACCCTAGCGTTAGCAGCGCCGACCGGTCTTATCCCAACTCCAGAACCGTTGCTACCAACTGCAGTGTCCGCCACAAAGAGCTCGGCGTTCGCCGTTGGCGCGAAGCTGATTCCGGTTGCTGCTCCTCCTGTAAAGCCAAAAATTTCGCACTTTTCGATAGTCAGAGTTGCACCGTTGATGAAATTGACCCCGACCAAGCCTGCCCCGGCTCCTTCTATCGACAGACCTCGAAGATGTACGACAATGCCAGCGCCATTAACGGTCACCGCGTTGGTCGACGGCGCTAGGATTGATCCGTTGGTACCGGTACAATCGATCGTAATTGACTTGGTAATTGTCACCGCCCCGTAGCCTGCAGGATCGAGGCAGTTGATCGTTCCAGTCGTAGCGGTTTTTGAAATTGCCCCCGCGAACGTCTTGCAGGGAGCGGTTCTGCTGCAGGGATTCACATCATCCCCCACACCCGAGACCCAGGTCCGAGTTGCTTGGGCGCAAGCCGGCGAGCACAAGGTGACCAATGCGAGCGATGCAATGCTCAGGGCGATAGAAGCAACGATCTTCATGGAACCCTCCAAATCTAATTGAGATGTTATGACGTAAATATACAACTAATAGGTGAAATAAATCACAGTCTCGAAAAAAAACCAGCGCACCGAAATTCTGGGACTAGGTCAATCAAGCGGACCTTTGGTTGCTGACTTCCGGCGTCCCCGATAGCCGAGCCTCAAGATCAGCAATTACGGTGACCTCGGGCCTCCGTCTTGAAACGCCCTTACCTGCCCAGCAGCGACGCTCGCCACAGGGTGAACTGAGACCGCAGATCCGTGCCGGCCCTCGCCTCCGCCTGCTCGCTGAGTTCGGATTTCAACAGCCGCGAGATCTCGCGTGCGTTGCTCAAGCTGCCGCGGGCCAGCAACCGCGAGAGTTGCTCCATTTCACCGTCCTGCAGCGTCGACATCGGAGCGCTTCCTTGTTCGCCGTTGATCGCGCCATTGTCTCTGGCGGAGGCAGGTCTCCCTAATGAATGTTTGGCAATGTCGCGCCAGACGGGCGCGCCCTGCCCCATGCTGCGACGACCGGCTCGTCCATCCAGCAATACATAGAAACAAAGTCCTGACGGGTGCGCCGTTACTGACGCGCCTGCGGCGGGAGCGGCGCGCCACCGACCGAAATCGTGCTGGGCGGCTTCTTGGCTGCGGGCGGCTTCTTGCTCTGGGCCACGACGGGCGGCTTGGCCACCGGAGCAACCGGAGCGCTCTGGAGACTTTCGAGCTTGGCGACCATCGCTGAGACCTGCTCGGACAGTCGTTTCAGATCGGCCTGTTGATCGGCGGCAGCCTGTTGCGCGGCTTCGAGCTTGGCGGCCACGTCCTGTTGGAATGCTCTAAAGTCTTCCAGCGAGACGGTTTCCTCGACGCTCACGGAGATCGGCAGTTGCGCCGCGGGCGCCGGCTCAAAGAGGTGGCCGTAGGTGAAAAGCAGATAGGCCGCAGCCCCGGCCAGGATCGCCAGCCCGACGACCGCCACGATCAGCCGGAAGACCCAGCCTCGTCGCGGCGGCAATGCAATACCAGGGTCAAATTGGTCGGAAAATTCGGCGGACAAGGTGATTCCTCAATGCTCCCAACCCGATTGCTGCACGATCGCGGGGGTTCGATCAAGCGGCGACGGCCGGTCAGGCCCCCGATCACTGGGCCGAGGCGACCTTCGGGAACATCAGCAGCGGCCTGAACGTGAAGCGCGTATAGGCCTCATAATGCCGCTGGGTGGTAACGGCGAACTTCAACGGGGTGGCGTAGCTGGCTTCCAGCGTAAGCGAGGGGGCGAAGGTCCAGGAGAACCCTGCCCCGACGGAACTCAGTTCCACGATCCCCGGGGCAGTGGAGAACACCGCGCCCCAGTCGGTGAAGATGTAGGTGTCGAGCCCCTTCAGGATCGACGACCAGTTGTAGTGCAGTTCGGCGTTGACGTAGTAGCCGCTGTCGCCGGCGACCGCATTGGTCGGATAGCCGCGGACCGTGGTCGGGCCGCCGATCGAGAAGATCTGGTCGCCGGGCAACAGGTGCGTCGGCGAATACTGCCAGCTCCCGAGCAGGTTGGCGCTGAAATTGGCCGGCCCGGCGACGGTCGCGACCGCGGAGCCGGTATAGGTGTTGAAGGTGCGGTTGCCGAACAGAATGTGGTCGTGCCATTCGACGTAGTTCATCGCCGGCGAGATCGTGAACGAGTAGTTGTTGCCGTAGTTGGTCAGCGCAAATCCGCCGGTGGATTTGTCGTAGTGGTCATTGGTGGTGGCAACGGTGGAAAACCGGCTGACAGTATTGCCTTCGGTCTCGGCGGCGTTGAGCAGCAGCATCCAGTTCTGCGTCACCCAGACCGGCTGGCTGAAGTTGACCGCGGCCTGTGACGACCGACCGGTGACGTCGAGCGAGACGAACGGCCCCTGCACGATCTTGATGTTGCCCTCGGTATAGCTGACGCCGACGCGACCGCCCCAGATATTGACCGGAATGTTGTAGGCGACATTGCCGTTCAGGTTGCCGTCCGACCGCACGCCGTAAAACGTCAGGCGGTCGTCGACGCCGAACAGGCCGTGACGCTTGTAGAAGATCCCGCCTTCCTGCCGGCCGGTGTTCTGGACGCCCTGGTTGTCGACGAAAAGCTGCAGCGTGTCGGTCGGCGGTTCGATCACCGCGAAATTCAGGTCGGTGAGGCCGAAGTTCGAGCCGGGTTGCAGCAGCGCCTTGATCTGGACGTCGTTGGTGCGGTTGAGGAAGTGCGCACGCAGGATGTTGGCGTTGGAGAAGATGCGCTCGGGCGTCAGGGCTGCGTCAGTCTGTTTCGACCAGACCACGCCGACCTAGATCAGCGTCTTCGATTTGTAGCCGAGCACGTAGGAAATTTCGGCCGTGCCGCCATTGGCCAGCAATTCCGGCACCGTCACCAGCAGGCTGCGGGTCAGCTCGGCAGGATTGTCCTGCACCTTCACCGCGTCCGGCTTGGTGCCGAAGTCCTTGGCGATCGCCGCACGAATATCGGCTTCATTCATGCCGAAGTTCGCCGAGCGAAAGCCTTCCACCGCGGCCTTCGCATCTGACGGTGCTGCTGCGGGAGCCGCGGCAGCGGCCGCTGCCGGTGGCGCCTCGACGGGCTTGGGGATTGCGCCCTTCTGCTTCGTGCCCTGGGCAAGAGCGGGGGTCATGGCGAGCGCGCTGGCGACACAGCAGAAAGCAAACCATGCCGTCGCGCGCTGCTTGATGGTTCTTCCGGTCGGGGAATTCTGATTCGTCATTTGCAAGTCAATCCTGTTGGCCGACGGCAGAAAATTCACGGGACAATCGACTTTTGGTCATTATTGCCAGGAGCGTAACGCAATTTTAACGAAGCTCATATCCTATGAGTCGTACAATTAGCTCTTGCTTTTCAATTGCTTCCTGCCTTCCCGCCGCCTTCTCCTGTCCAATGCACGTGAAACCCGGCCTGTCTGACACCGCCTCATTCTGGGCGGTCCGGCGGTTGAATCACGGCATCCGTGTGAATACGGGGGTTACCGGTCCAAGTCTGTAAATGGTGGTTCACACGGCTGACCATTTTCGGGCGTCAACCGGCGGCAGTGAATGCGCGGCTGCTCGCGAAGCGCGAACGGCTGGAGTATCTAATTACCTATTATGAAACGGTTTTGCGCCGGGCCCCGCGTCGCGCGGAGTTGTCCCTCAACGCTGGCCGGACGTTCCCCACCTTTTGCCGAACACCGGCGAACTCGCCTGATCGACTTTCCAGTCGAAAAAGTCGTGCCGGCCCGACCACGCGTGGACCTCGCTCCCGCATACTTCGCAACTGAAGCTGCCGGTACGCCTATCGGGGTGGTGCTCCCTCGTTGCGGTATACGGTAGTCCGCAATTGGGACAGCTAAAATGTTCGGTGGTCCAGATGCCGCTTGCCATGGTGCGATTATGCAGGCGTCGCGGAGGTTTTCCAGCGCCGCCGATTCCCACCGTTAGCCCGCGCTTAACGCCGTGGAATCTCCTCCGATAACGGACGTTAACGAATGGCGGCAGCAAGGCACAACGACGCCCTACGCCTTGCCGCACCAGGGCAGTTGCAGCAGCGGCAGGTACTGCCAGCGCCATTCGCAAATGCCCTCGGGTCCCTTGTGCGCGAAGGCGTGCTTGACGGGCTCGGCCTGGCCGACGCCGACATGCAACGCGATCAGGACGACGCCGATCGGAAACGCCAGCCGGTGAAACCGGAACGCATTCAACCGGTCCAGCAGGATCGCGCCGGCAATGATGATGAAGGGATCGGTGAAGATGAAATATTCGTCCTTGAGTCCGCGCCGCATGCCGACCGTATCGATCGCGAACACCGCCAGCATCAGCACGCCGGCCTGCCATGCGGCCTGCTTCTCGCCATGGCGCCACGCATAGACGATGCCGGGAACGATCAGCCAGATCAGGAACACCGCCGGCCGGGGCGAGCTTGAAAAGACGAACGTATAACGCAACAGCACGTTGGCGCCGTCCCGTGCCAACAGGCCGAGCATGGCGAAAGGACCGCCGCCGCTGCCGGGCAGCGGCGACAGGTCGGCAAAGCCCAGCATCCGCTCCAGCGGATTCATGACCGTGACCACGTTGGCGTCAAAGTAGGAAATGTCGAGCACCAGAAGGGCCGCGCATAGTCCGACGATGAGCCCGAACATGGCCGAGATGCTCTCGGCAGCGCTCACCTTCCAGAGGATCGAAAACACCACCATGGCAGCGGCCGTCCAGGCCAGAATAGCCGCCTGATAGAGCCCCGGCCTGCCGAACAACGGCGGCTTGGCCGGCAAGGTCGCGGCCATGGCGGCCGGATCGAAACCGGTTCGGATCAGCGGCAGACTGAGCCAGAGCATCGCCAGCGCGGCCACAGCAAGCGCCGCCGCCGCAAGCCAGCGCCGTGGATCCTGCTGCCAGAATGACGTGCTGGCGCCGGCCTTGGATCCGAACGGCAGAATTAGCAACGGCAATGCAGCGATCGGCAGGATCGCGTGCACCTTGTTTTCCAGGCCCAGCATGCACAGGAAGGCGGCAAGCGCGAGCACCAGCGGCCGGGCGTTGCTGGCCCGCCTCGCTGCGAGGACCAGGGCCAGGAATGCAAAGACCACGAGCGGTGCTGCGATCAACTCGGTCCGCATGATCCGTAGCTGCATCGCGAGCGCACCGGAGGAGGCAAAGGCAAAGACCGCGATCATCGCAATCCACCGATCGCGAAAGATCCTGTGCATCAACCCTGCGAATACCAGTACGATGGCGACCGCCAGTGTAAACGACAACAGACGTCCGGCACGGACGGCGCTGGTCATGGCTTGATCGAAAGCGGCAGCGCTGGAATACGGAATCGCGGACAACCGCCACGCATCGAGCAGGCCGAGCTGATGCAGAAACCAGAACCAACCCTTCGCGAACAGGATGGTGAAATAACCCGGATGGTCGAAGTAGAGTTGCGGCTGGCCGTCGTTCAGCAGCAGCGCGTTGTAGACGACCATGAAATCCATATCGGCGTTGCGCCAATAGACGATAAAATACCCGGCCAGCAGAAACGAAGCTGCCAGCAATCCGACGTTGAGCAATAGCCCTCCGTTCCAGCTAAACGGTGACAGCCTCCTGTACGCATCCGGCCGGTCGCGGGAATCCGGCTGGGATCGCTGACCACTCGAAGCCTCGGCGCTCGCAGGCGCTGGGACGGAACGCATCGCAACAAACCAAAAAAAGGAGGCCAATAACCGATGGAACCTAGTCAAGAACGTATGACGTGTAAATCGATGCGCGGGTCCGGCGCGGCCTCCGCCGAGCTGCACGCGCCTTCGCAAGGAACTTAGGTCCTGCGATGAGGTTGTCCTGGCCAGAGGAGAATCCGATGGCCGACAACAAGAACCCGAACGAGAAGCAGCCCGGCGAACATCCGGAAGGCGAGTACCACTACAATCCCGGCAATCAATCGGGCAAGACGGCCAAGGTCGTTTCCAAGGAAGAAGCCAACGAGAGCGACAAGCCGCACCGCGATCGCTCGTGATCGCGCCGCGGTGCGCGGCCCTCACCTGCGATGGACGTAAACCCGCGCCGGCGACGATGGCCTGATTTCATCCGCTGCACGAATCTCCCGGCGCAATCGTTTGGCATTTCTGAGCGCGAGCTGGACGTTGCGGTCGATCGCCCCTTCCTCGAAGAAGATGATGACTTCGCAATTCGGACATTGCCGCGAATAGCCGCTCTGAACGCGGCGGGCCCTATCGCGGAAGCTGCCCTTGCACTTCGTGCAGCGTACCTGGATGGTATCTTCCACCAATCGGCTCCAACTTGAAAACGGCGGGCTCTCCCGACCGCGCTGCGAACCTATCGCACCGATGTTTAATGCGCCGTTGTGATTTGCCTATCCGATGCGGCGCCCGCGCTGCGCGCCGTTAACGAATATGGCGCGATACCGCCCAAACCTCGCCACGCCGTCGCCCAACTCGCAAACGAATTTTAACCAGCCTCCGGTGGCCCCAAGGACCGCCAGAACAGGACCGCCGCGGAAGAGCCGCAACAGAACGTTGGGAGCCATGACAGAACGTCATCACGGCCAGGGTGGAAACGTTTCGAAACTGCGCTTGGCGGCGCTGGCCCTGGCATTGACCTCTTCCCCGGTTTGCGCCGACACGTTTCAGGAGATGTGGATGGGGCGCGTCGCCCGGCCGCCCGCCGACAATCAAGAGGCTTCGGTCTACTGGGAAGACACCTGGGACGCGCGCGGCAAACGCTTCAAGTCCAGCGAAGTATCCTGCGCGCATCGCACCGAGGCATTCGGCACCGTCTTCGTCGTCACCAATCTCGACAACGGCAAGACGATCAAATGCCCGGTGCAGGATCGCGGCCCCTATGCCCGCGGCCGGGTGCTCGATTTCTCGCTCGGCGCCGCGCGCCAGATCGGGTGCGACGGCCTGTGCCGCGTCACCGTTCGCCGCGCCGGGTACGAGTGACGACATCCACTCTCACACCGCCCCGGATATCGCTTCGCTCAACCAGGCTACGGACCGGCATCGGCGGTTGGCATTCAAACCAGAAAACTCACGCCCGCCGCCGCCGGCACGCCGGCTCGCGCGCTACGCGGATGATCGCGCGTTCGATCTCCGATACGCGGCTGCAGATCGTGAATACGAACGCCAGCCGGCTGCACTGCCATTGTGGGCCGAGCGCAGCGCTCTGGACCGGCTCCGGCGAAACCAGTCCGATCCCGACCACGGCTGCGATGCAGGCGAGCGAGACCAGGGCCAACGTGAAAACGAGCTGTTTGCGGGTCCACTGAATACGGGGCATGGCGGTCCTCCTCTTCGGACGCGCCACCAACATAGGTCCGCGCCAGCCGCGTCGATGTGAAGCGCGTCACAATCCGGCGCGCCTCCCGGATTCGTGATGTTTGGCCCCTCCACGCATCAGGCCCCTCACGGCTTCGAGCTCCCACGACTTCCGGCCGGCCCTACCGGGCCGGCTCGATCACGTTGCAGTTGGTGCGGCCGGACATCAGGCAATCCTGCATCTTGCTGGCGGCGGTGAGGTCGTGCGCCAGCCACAGCCCGACGGCCAGCATCGCGGCCGCGATCAACAGTCCGGCAATCGCGCCGCGGCGGTTACCGCCCTCCTCCGGATCCGTCATGGGCTCATCGTCTCCGGGCTACGCTTGCGACCGCTCGCGCTGAATGATCGCACCGGCAAGGCCACGCCGGTCAATTCGGCAACAGTTGGAGGAGAAGTTACACGCGCTGGGTATAACTGTCGCAAATCCGTTGCGCACCGACATCCCTTGATCGACACTCATTTCGGGACTGAGCGTGCGCGGGGGCGTGCCATGAGTAAGCAGGAAGCGGGCTACGATTACCACCGTTACCGGAAATTGCTGGCGGAAGCGGTCGACGAGACCAAGCGGCTCGAACTGATCGACCAGTTGATCCGGGAAAAGGCTCGCGACCGGCTGGAAGCCCAGCGGACCTCGGACCGGGTGGCGATGACGGCGGTAACGGTCGCCAAAATCCTCGGCCCCGGCGCGCGCCCGCGGTAAGTTCGGGATCAGACGGCACAATCTGGCTGGACGCTGCCGTTACAGGCGGTTTCGCGAAATCAACGGCTGTCGCCCTGACCGCTATCGGAGGCAGCCATCACGACCGAGCCGATCAGCCCGATCAGCGCACAGGCCAACAGACCGTATTGCAGCACCGCGACAGCCTGCCGGGGCGTTTCGGTTGCGGTGGCCATGTCGTAGAGCAGCCAGGCCGACGTCAGCCCGCTCATCAGCATCACTTTCGGCCACTTGCTGTTCATGCAGATCTCCCCTGATTTCGGCATTGGACGCTGGCATTTTGCCTTCGGTTCACTTACCAAGGCGCGAAACCGCGCCGCGCGCGCCCGCCCCCAAATTGGAAATCGACAGGCCTGTCTATGAGTGGATTCAAGGAACCCAGTTTTGCCGACCGCCAGAAGGCCGCGATGCAGGCAAAGCGGGATATTCTGAACAAGTTCAAGGCCGCGCCGGGACCCGACGATCCCGAGGTCAAGCGCCGCGCCGCCGAACGCGAGGCTGCAGCCGCCGCCCGCGCCAAGGCCAGGGAAGCCCGCGAAGCCGCCAAGGCGGAGCAGAAGGCGCGCGAGGAAGCCGCCGCCGCCGAGGAAGCCGCACGGCTCGCGCGCGAAAAGGAAGAGGAATCCGCCCGCCAGGCCGCGCTCGAGGCCGAACAGAAGGCCAAGCGCGACGCGCGCTACGCCGCACGCAAGGGCGGCAAGGGCAAGAAGAAGTAAGCAGACCGTTCCGGCGACACGTCACCGCTGACGATGCAGGCCCGCCCCGGAGGATGGAGCGGGCCCACATGACGACGCAAAGCGGCGGCTTATTGCTTCTTCATGCCGTCGTCTTTCTTCATGGCGTCGTCCTTCTTCATCATGCCGTCATGCTTCATTCCGTCGCCCTTTTTCATGCCATCGTCCTTCTTCATGGCATCCTTGGACATCTTGTCCTTCTGCATGCCGTCGCCCATCTTGTCCTGCGCAAAGGCGGCAGGCGCGAGCGCCAGGCCGAGCGAGAGAACGGCGGCAGAGAGGCCGAGGCCGATACGGGTCGTGGTCTTCATGTCTGGAATTCCCTTTGGTTGGGTCGGTTTTTTGAAAGCGACATCTGCCGCCTATCCCACGACGCTCCCGGCGCCGGGTTTGTTACCGGCCTGATCCAAGACTGCGGCTGTTGTCACGGACTGTTGAAGCCGGCGACCTGACCGGAGCGTGTGACAAGCTGCCGCCCAAGCTTGGACGCATTGTTGACGGAGTCTTTTGCGAAGCCTCTCGTGCGCGTGCGCTGCAGCAATGTCCGGCCTCTCTCCGGGGCCGGGAAACGGCATTTCAGGATTTCCAATCAGGACTTGCCGTCGCGCGCCGCCTCGACCTATCAGACAGCCTCGAACTATCAGACTAGAGAATTCTAAGGCGAAGACCGGCTAAGATGGGCTCAATGCCGGCCTCCACGCCGATCAAGAACAGTATCAGGGGAGACACCATGATCACACGCCGCCACATCCTCGCTTCAGCGCTTGCCGCACCCGCCATCCTGCGTCTGGGTATCGGCACCGCGCACGCCGCGACCACGCTGAAAATCTCGCACCAATTCCCGGGCGGCACCATCGACAAGGGCGATTTCCGCGACCGGCTGTGCCGGATGTTCGCTCAGGAAGTCAGCAAGCGCAGCGGCGGCGAACTGGTCGGCGAAATCTATCCGAACTCCTCGCTGGTCAAGACCAACGCGCAGTTCTCGGCGATGCGCAAGGGCGCGCTCGATATCAGCCTCTACCCGATGCCCTATGCCGGCGGCGAATTGCCGGAAACCAATATCGGCCTGATGCCGGGCCTGGTCTCGACCTACGATCAGGGCATGCGCTGGAAGAAGGAGCCGGTCGGCAAGGCCCTGACCGACTTCCTCGCCGACAAGGGCATCATCCTGCTGACCTGGGTCTGGCAGGCCGGCGGCGTCGCCAGCCGTTCCAAGGCGATCGTCGCCCCCGAAGACGCCAAGGGCCTGAAAGTCCGCGGCGGTTCGCGCGAGATGGACATGGTGCTGCAGACCGCAGGCGCCGCGGTACTGTCGGTGCCGTCGAACGAAATCTACGCCGCGATGCAGACCGGCGCCTGCGACGCCGGCATCACCTCCTCAACCAGCCTGATCTCGTTCCGGCTTGAGGAAGTTGCGAAGTCGCTGACCTCGGGCGCGGACGCCTCCTACTGGTTCATGCTGGAGCCACTGATGATGTCGAAGGCAATCTTCGACAAGCTGCCCAAGAACCAGCAGGACATCCTGGTCGCCGTCGGCGCCGAACTCGAGGCTTTCGGCCGCAAGGGCGCGCAGGACGACGATATCGAGGTCGCCAAGGTCTATGAGAAGGCCGGCGCCAAGGTCAGCAAGCTCGATGTCGCCACCGTCAACAAGTGGCGCGACATTGCGCGCGATACCGCCTGGAAGGACTATGGTGCTAAGACAGCGATCTCGGCCAACCTGCTGAAGCTCGCAAGCGACGTCTCCGCATGATGCATGGTCCGCTTCCGGATCAAAAAGACCAGACCATCGCCGCCACGGGCAATCCGCTCGTGGCGGTGCTCGGCCGGGCGTTGACGCTCTGCAACGACGTCATCGTCTTCTTTGCCGCGATTGCCCTGATCGCGGCCTGCGCGATCCTCAGCTACAGCGTGCTCGGCCGCGCGCTGTTCCACAGCGCCAACTACTGGCAGGACGAGGCCGCGGTGTTCCTTCTGGTCGGCGCCACCTTCATGACCGCCGCCTATGTGCAGGGCCAGCGCGGCCATATCGGCATCGAGGCCTTTGTCGGGTTGATGTCGGCGCGTGCCAACGCCGTCCGGC
>Ga0209023_10002901_pt1 | contig 20862 bp, 9 predicted proteins | sample LakOneMetagenome_FD_187468 | JGI IMG/M metagenome (GOLD analysis project Ga0209023, IMG submission 187468) | Freshwater and sediment microbial communities from Lake Erie, Canada (SPAdes) (version 2) | ecosystem: Environmental > Aquatic > Freshwater > Lentic | place: Lake Erie, Canada | collected...
CCGGCACTGTCGGTCGCTACCACGACTCAGACGCCGTCGTCATCGCCCACTTGATCCGTCGCGCCGCCGAGGCGCGAGGCCAGGACTTCTACTCTTACGCGCAGCGCGCACTCTTCGACAAGGTCGGGATGCAGACGCTGACGCTTGAGCCCGATACCTTCGGCAGTCCGCTCGCCAGCGCCTATACGCTGGGATCGGCCCGCGACTGGGCCAGACTCGGGAACCTTCTACTGCAGGATGGCCGCTGGAATGGCGAGGCGCTGGTGCCGGAGTCTTACGTGCGTTTCATGCGCACTGCGGCGCCCGCGTGGGCGGCGGATGGAAGCCCACAGTACGGCGGTTTCATCTGGTTGAATCGCGCGAATGACTGGCCTGGTCCGGAGGACTCGTATGCCATGTTTGGCGCCGGCGGGCAAGCAACATGGATCTTCCCTACGCACGATCTGGTCGTCGTTCGCATGGGTTTTGCGAAAGGTGGAGACGAGTCGTCCGACCCGCTGAAGCTGATCCTGGAAGCTGTGCCGCAGTCGCGTCCGGTCGGGGCGCCTTATCCAGCGAAACCGTAAAAGGTCCGGACACAAGTGGCTTGACGGCGGCAGCGTCTCGCCCGAGTACCAGCGACGCCTTTGTCGTGGACGCATTGCAACGCCGCGCGCTATGCGCCATTTCGCGGCTGCGATCGGAAGCGTACAACTGCGACATCAACAAAAACACCAGACCTCAGCGGTCGATGGTCAAACGAGTATCCGTCGAAGGCCGATCGCGGCGGGCGACCGCTATCGCTGCATATCTGCCAACTTCGAGTGGCGTCACGTGGCCGATTGCGGACAGTCAATACGAGCAACATCCGTCCAAGCAACTTTCGATCGGGAAAACAAACTGCAGCGCTGAACTCAGATTGAGCAGCTACCCACCCGCGAACGTTCTTACGGGCTTGCCGGGTTGCTTGCGTGTCGCAATTACGATTTCGGTGCCGACTCTTGTGACGGCGGCAATAACCGCGCCGCTGGTGTCCGCATAGGGAGACCATTGTGCGGGTTTCGTCGCGGGTGCTATTGCGTACGCGCCATTCATGGTCCCTGCGATCAGGTTACCTTTGGCGTCGATGGCTAACGTCGTCACAAACGGTTCGGCCAGTCCGTTCGTGAGTGCGCTCCAGCTGACATCAGACCCGGCGCCATCCGCAACAGAAAACACGCCGTGTTCGGTTCCAGCGTAAATCGTTTGGTTGTCAGCGAGCAGTGCGTTGACGGGGGATCGGCCTTGTCCGCTTCGCGTCTGCACAACGGGCAAGCCTTCACCGCCCAGACTGGTCCAACTGCCATTCTTGCTATCCCAGCGAAACACTCCACCCCGAGTGCTACCGGCATACAACGTTCCAGTGCTGTTGCTGGCGAAACGCGTGATCCGCCCTGCGTTTTCGAGGCCTTTGGTGGCTACCGACCAGCGGGCCGTTTTGGGGTCGAACGCGAGGACTGGTCCATTGGTTGTGCCGACCCAGAGCGTGCCGTCGTTAGCGCCGCCGATTTCGCTCACGCTCGCGGCCATGTTCGCGACCTTGACCCATGATCCCGCGGAACTGTTGGGTGCAGCAAAGCTGTAGATCGAGCCGGACGCCGTCACGACATAGGCCGCCGTGTCCGATCCGGCAAGCTTGACCGGTTCGTCGTCCAGCCCGTCATTAACTGGCTCCCACCGAGTCGATTTCCCGACGCGACTGAAGACGCCTTGCCCCTCGATCAGCGCGTAAGCGTCGTTGCGTGAGGTGACAACATGCTGAAGTGCGCCGGCGCCAAGGTTGATATTGAGCGCCGCATTGAGCGATCTCTGGCTGACACCACCCGCAACCGCGTCAACTGCAACACTCGTCGGCAACTGCAGGCCGCTTCCCGTGCCAACGTAGACATTACCCTTTGCGTCGGCGGCAAGCGCAAGCGCGCGGCGGTCGGCAAACGACGTGCCTTCGCTGGCGGCAACCCACTTGCCTGTTGACAGGCGTTGAACACCTTGCTTTTCTGTCGCGATGACCAGACTGCCGTCGGCGGCGGCCGCGATTGCGTTAACGCGACTTCCCTTCGGACCAAGCTCGGTCCAGGTGCCGCCAATCAACCGGTAAACGCCGCTGATTGTTCCAACGTGAAGCACGCCCTTGACCTGCGCGATCGACAGTGGATCGGCCGGCGCCTTGAGCGACTGCCAGGCGTTTTCTGCGGTGAGTTGAAATACGTCGCTAGCTGACGCCGCGAACACTGAACCAGCGGCCGTGGCCGGCAAAGCCAGCTGCTGGATAGCAAGGCGAGCGGTGTTTGTTCCTTTGACTGCGACCTTGTCACCTGAGGCAACCTGCAGAACACTGTTACCCGTAACGACCCAAATGGTACCGTCGGAACCACGCCCTACCCAGTTGGCGATATTTGAGTCGCCGAGCGACAGCGCCGTGTACTGTGCGTTCGGTGTGCCACGCCAGAGGCCATAGCCGCTGGCTGCAACCCATAGGCGTCCCTGATCATCAAACGCTGCGCTCTTTGCCCAGGCGCAGGCATCACACGACTGCTGCGTCCAGTCCACGGATGAGCCCGAAACCGCGGCACCGGCGGTGCCGGTCACGTACAGCCCGAGACCGCTAACTGCGGTTGCGAGTTGGTTAGAACTCGCGCTACCGTGACTCGCAACCACCGGTGTTGCACCTCCGGTGAGGCCCATCACCGGGCCGAATTGAGCGCCCTGCGCTAACGCACTACTCGTCAGCAGCGACGCTATTGCTGAACTAAAGACAATTTGAGGCACCATACTTGAAAAATTCTTCATGTCGTGAATTACAGAGATTTGGGAAAGTCTTGTTTTTCTGCTTCAAGAAAATCAGGTCAGAGGTTAGGGCTCCACGCCGAGTGAACATTTGTGCTTTTCGCTCAGTCGAACGATCAGGGCACCATGTGTGCGTCTTCAAAAATACGATCACTTGTGCGGCGTTGTTGAGCTGACTCGTCCAAATGTCCAACGTTTGAAATCGGAACGTTGTTGCCTTAAAACTGTACGGCAAGCGACGAGATTGACTGTCGAGATTGGTCGGGCTAAATTTAGCGCACGTTCACTCTAACTCCGGCGCAGGTCGATAGTCTTCAAACTCCCACAGCGCCCACCGGGATATCTTCTGCGCGATCTGCACCCAAGTCGAGCCGGTCGCCTGCGCAATCCTGTTCCTAATTGCGAGTTCGATTGTCGCGTAGTCATACGTTTCCACGACGAGCAGGTTCGCACCCCACATCAATCGTTCCGCGGTCAGCTCCGCCGCTATCCACGCAGGGGTGCATACTGTTACGTCAAAGGTCTCAGACGCATCGGTGTCTGGCAATCCAATTAACATGCGAATACCTACTGCGAACGTTGTTGGCTCGTTGGGCACATAAGCAGCCAAAGCACAGTCAATTTCAAGCGAGAAGATGTCTTTCAGTTCTGCGTTCACGGTAGTATGTCCAAATGTCCGTTGGCGATTGGTCTCGGCCTGCCTCGAATTACTTCCAACCGTTCGAAATTTGCCTGCGTGCCAGTCGTCGCCCATGGCGAGTTCTTTGGCGATGGGGGCCGATAGGTACGTAGTTTGTCGCTGCTAACCAGTGTACGACCGTCTTGTGCCAGTCTGGCGCCCTCGCCGACCCAAGCTCTTCCAAGCTCATTTGCTTCCGCTACGGAGGCCGATCCGAGACCGAAGTTGCCCTTGGCCGTCGCCGCGAGGCGGAGCATTCCACTTTCGGACGCGAGTCTTGCGCCGGCGCTGGCGGCGAGCAGGCGTTCCGCCGTTACCGCAGACGTAAGGTATGCCGCACCTCGAATAGGCCCACCGATACCGATAGAGCTGGCCGCAAAAAAGCTTCCCATGAACGACGCGGCGGGGCTGAACTTTTCGCTCCGAATCAGCAGTTGTTCCACTCCTTCCGCACTTACGGCGACGCCGGTGAAATTGCGATACAACTGCCCGTCAATAACGGATTCGCCCCTGAAATACTCCCCGATAGTGATGGAGGTTCGAGGGCCCGCAGCAATGTTGACTAACGTACCGTCAGAATAGGCTAAATAGCCGTTACTATTAATCGTGTATGCAAGCGACTGAGTTTGAATCGCGTTACTCGCCGCACTGACTGCGCTTGTCACCGCCTCTACCAAAATCGGACCCAAGATAGCACCGGCAGCGTAAGAAATCCCCGCAACGATTGCCCCCTCGGCGCTCCCCGACTGAAGGCCCCCAGCAGCCATGGCACCGAGGCCGCCGGCCGGCGTGCCAGCCGTGATGATCAATACCGCTGCAGCGAAGAAGCGACGCGCCCCAGTCGTGTGTCCTGTAGCCATCGCAACAACGCCACTCGCCGCCGAGGCCGTCGCTGCATACACCATCACGGTAGCGACCGCCTTGGCTACACCCGCCTCAACCAAAGCGGCAATCAAGATTGGAATGAAATACCCGCTCGGATCGGTATACCCCAGCGGATTGTTCATCACATAGGCATACCGGTTGTAACTGGTGATCGCGTCCGGGAACTGCACGAACAGGTCGGTACTCAAGAACCGTCCCAACACAGGATCGTAGATGCGGCCGTTCATGTGTATGAGGCCACCGGCAAGATGTTCGTGTCCGGTAAACCCACGATCGCCGGTTCTGGCCCGACTACCCAAAGGCGTCATCGGCTTGCCCCAGGGATCGAAGCGCATTTGCTCTTTCACCGCGCCGAATTCATCGGTGGTGACACTCGAACTGCCCAGATGATCTCGGTGCCAATACGTCAAGGTAAATGGCGTGCCCGAGTTGTTCTGCGAATTTGCATTCAAGCCTGCCGGCACGACGGGATTGCCGTTGCTGTCGGTATTCGTCGCGTGCACCGCCACCACGCCAAGCGGTCCCAGAAAGTATGCGCGCTGCTCACGGCTGTTATCCGTCCACCGGACATCCTCTTCGTAAAAGAGGCTCGCCCCCGCATGCAGATTAAAGCGAGTCGCGACCTGGTTGGCACCCGTCACCGTATTGTCAGTGGGCAATTGCTCCACGCGCCGTTCGTAGTCCGGCCCGTACAACAGGTTGATCGCGCTGTTGACGCTCCCGCTCGCAGAGGCACCGGCGTTCTGCGCCGCCGCGACTGGAAGTGCGCTCGGCTGATTGAAGCTGGTCCAGGAGATGGCAATCTCTCCGGGGGTACCGGTCATATTCGCCGTGCTTGCCGTGTTGCTGATGCGTACGACATTGCCGTTACCAGGATTGCTGCCCGAATCGTCGTACGTATAGTTACGGCCATCGGCACTCTGGATGCGATTTGACGTGGTGCTGCCGTTGGTGACCGGACTGCCGCGATACTGATAGGTCCCCGCCACATTCGACTTGGTCACGATGCGACCAAATCCGTCGTAGGTCACGATTTGCGTGCCTTCAAGGAAGTTCGCCTTGGTCAGTTGATTGAGCGAGTCGTATTCAAACGTCTCGGCACCGGCGCCGACGCGATAATTGTTCGGCACGTCGCGGCGGCTCTTGATGTTGCCGAAGCCGTCGTACGTCAATTCGAGCCGCTGCGCGTCGCCGTTGACGGGATGGTTACCGGTGAGTCCTAGCAGACGTGCTGTATTGACGCCGAAGCTCGCGCTGGTGGACAGGCCATTGCCCAGACTCCAGTTGAGCCAGTGTGCATCGGCATCAACGTTCCCGCCTTGCCAGAGTACCTTGCCGCCACCCGCGAGCAGTTTGTTCCATACGCCGCTGGCATCGTATTGGCGCGTTGCGAACTCGCCGTTCGGGTAGGTGATGGTTCTGATGCGCCCGGCGGCGTCGTAAGCCGTCGCTGCGACATAGGAGCGTGCGGCGAAGGTTACGCCAGCGCTACTGGTTGCGATCAGCGTGGTCTCCGTGCTGAAGCGGCCAACGGGGTCATAGCGAATGTCACGCTGATAGCCGACGGCTGACGACGTACTGGGACTGGCGCTACCTTCCGAGCTGACCCGGCACAACTTGCCGATCGCTTTCACACAGGAGCCATCCGGGAGCGAATCGTAGACGTACCGGCTGATGAGATCGGCGCTGCTGCGAATCTTGAGGCGCCCCAGCTTGTCGTACTCGGATTGCGTGGTTTGGGCGCGGCCGTCAATTTGCGAAATGAGTTCACCGAACGCGTTGTAGCCGTAGGCGAAGGTGCCGGCGTCGGGGTCGGACAGCGAAAGTTTCCTGCCGCGGAGGTCATAGGTGAGGCCAGTCACCATTTTGTCGCCACCGACGGCGCGAACAGTGCGCCGCAGATTGCCTGCGGCATCGTAGGCGTGTTCCACCGTATTGCCCGCGGTGTTGGTCACCGTACGTGTCGTGCCGCGACCATCACGCACGGTGGAAGCAGTTCGCGTTGAGTTCACGCCCAAGGTGGTCAGCGCGGTGACCGACACTGTTGTCGTCAGGCCAGCAAAGGTCGTCTGCGTTGTGGTCATTGTCCCATCGTCGTTGGTCAGGATTTCGCGCCACACGCGATCAAGATCATCGTAGTCACGAGACAGCGGGTAAATCACCGAGCCGCCGATGGCATAGTAGGGGCGCGACGTCTTGCTGAGACGTCCACGGGCGTCATAGACTGTATCGACATTGGTCCAGCGGATGCTTCCGTTGTCCGACAGCTTGACGCTCTTGCGTACCTCGCGTCCGAGGCGATCACTGTCGACGCTGCTTTCACCGCCGCCGGTCACCCTGGTTGTCAGCGTGATGCCGCCCGCGCTGCTGGCGGCGTAGCTCATCGCTGTCTTGCTGCCATCGGCTCGAATCTCGGTGACCGTCCGGCCCAGCTTGTCGTACTTGTAGGTGGTCGTGAGTGCATTCGGCCCGGTCAACGACTCCATCACGCCTAGCGTTGCGTTGTATGTTCGTTGCTCAGTTTGCCCCAGCGCGTTTTCGGAGGACGTCGGGAAGCGTCCGCGCGCGTCGTAGAACGTCCTGGATATTCGCGTCTGTGAGCCTAGGGTTGGCCCGGCCCAGCCCGTCACCGTTGCCTGCTGACGATTGCCGAAACTGTCGTACAGATAATCAGTGGTGAGCGCGATCTCCTGCGCGCCGCCAGTTTGTAGGCGTTCCTGCTTGAGCATTCCGGTGGTGGCGTCGTAGTCAAAGTCCGACGACCGCGTCTCGGCGGCAAAGCTCGCGCCGTTGCCGGCCGGTGCGGGGAGATCGGCATAGACGGTTTGCGTACTGGTGACGGTCGCCGTCCGCAGACGGCAGAGCCGCCAGTTTGACTCGGCATTGTCGTAACCGTTGACTGCGGATTTCTGGAACTCCACGGTCGTGCCGTCAGTGCCGTACGTTTTCGAGATTACGCTGGTCGCACAGCCGAATTTCTGGTTCACTGCGGCTGTGACTGGATCCGCCGGATCGCCATACTGTGTTTCCGTGCGTGTCTTGGGCATCGCGGACAAGCCATCAAGCTCGAAGCTTTGCTCGATGGCCACCACCGGCAGGAACGCGTGAATCGAACCGAGCACCGTGCCGGCCGCACCATACGGGCGCACCAGCTGATACGCCGTTTCGCTGTGATTGAGCAGGACGGCGCCTTTCTTCTTCTCCGTGATCAATGCGAGTCCACGCGCGGGATACGTGTTGTCGTAAGTAGACTCGGTGGTGATGCCGGACTGCTCGTCCCTGATGATGATCTTCTTGAAGCCGAGTGTGCCGCCACCGGCCGAGTGCGCTTTCAGGCCCTCATACTTGTAGGTGTAGCGAATCTTGCCACCCGTGTTGAGTCCGTCATCATGTTTGACCTCGGTGGCGACATACATCGCGGTCTGAATATCCAGTGCAGGATAGGCGCCATCGGCCGCCTTGGTGTAAATCGTGGCGTCGGTAATCGGCTTGTAGGTGAAGTTGCTGGTGAATCCCAGGCCATTGGTGACGCTTGCCAACATGTCGGGGATATTGGCGGTGGCGTCGACGACATTAAGTCGCGTAATTCGCGGATGGCCGCTTACGGGTGTTCCCCCCGCGAGACCTGAACGGCCGTCACCCACGAAGTCACCGGACACCACCGAGTCGTAGCCGTACTGATTCGGGTTGGTTTGCGTTCTACCCTTGCGACGTAATCCGTTGGACCAGACGCCGCCCCCCTGGAGCTGGGAACCCGTAATGGTGGGTCCGCAGTCAAACGCGCCGCGTTCGCTACTGGGTGGCGCCACCGGGCGCGCCACACAAATCCACCAGCGCCCCGCACTGCCCGGATTGTCGGCACTGTAGTCCGAGTCGTAAATCGCCAGATCGGAACGACCATCGCCATTGAAGTCGCCCAATATCTCGAGCGGCATCTTCTTGCCGGCGAAGTCAAACTCGCCAGAAGGCGGGCCACGCCACACGGTGCAATCAAAGGTGCCATTGCCGCGCGACAGACAGCCATGCCAACGGAACTGACCCAGGTAGGGTTCAACACCATAGGTGGGTGGCACACCGTTGGATACCCACATTTCCGGATTGCCATCGAACCCCAGTAGATCGGCAAGCCCGTCGCCGTTGGTATCGGCAATGTGCGGTTGATAGGAACGTTTGCGGGGGCCGGCGGCGTAGGTCGGCCCGATGAAGGGGGCGGCGACCGACGCGGCATCGCTCGGCTTCGCGCGAGACAGCCAGGTCACCCACGTGCTGTAGCCCGATGACTGCGAGGTCACCAGCTCAGCCACATCGAGTCGGCCGTCGCCGTCGAAGTCTCCGACCGAGACTTTCTCTACATCGTTCACGGTCACTGCCGCCGCCCGACGCGCCGATGGTCCCGCCGCCATCGGTGCGTAGTTATAAAATAAGGAACCGTTAGCCCCCAGGATGAGTACGTCGGACTTGCCGTCGCCATCAAAATCCCCTACCAAAAACGAGGGCACGGCAGCGTGTGACAGTCCTTGACCGTAGGGCGTGTAGAGGTCGACAAACCCATTGTGGGAACCCCAGTCGAACTTGATTTCGCATTGCATCTGGGTGGGATTGGGTGGCGCCGCCAGGCAAACGACGAAACGGCTCTGCGGCGTACCTCCAGCCAAAATCTCAATCGTAAAGACGAAATCAGTGAATCCATCACCGTTGAAGTCTCCCAGTACTGGCGCGCTGTTGGCATCCTGCGCGCAGGGCTGAGCGTTGTTGATGACGCACCTAGACGACGCAACGTTGTAGCCAGCCGCTGCGCCAGCATTCGTAAATTGCAGGGTGACGCCACCAGCCATCGAATAGAGCAAATTGCTAAAGGTGTCGGACTGAAGCACCTGCGTCTTACCGGTTCCGTTGAGGTCCAGCGGCATGAGCCCACGTCCATTGAACAGATTGACGTCGAACCCGATATCACCGATCTCGGTCCAGGGTGCAGACGACGATACGGCGGCGTTGTTGTAGGCGAATGTGGTCGGTTGGAGACACAGGCCGGTCGTGGCGTTGCCGCCGCCACCGCACGCCTGAATACTGGTGAGCCGTGCGCGACCCGTGGTCGCACTCGATTCGTAGCTGAGGTTCAGCTGCTGCGCAATCGCACCATCGACCGTTGAAGTGATGCGCGACACGATGGGCGGTACTTCGCCATAGCTGCCGGTCCCGTCGTAGAGCACCGACGAGTCGGGCCGACTCGCCATGTCGTAGCCCAGTTCGACACGCGCGTACGTCGCGACCGTCGGCGTCGGATCAATGCTCAGATCAGTACCAAAGGACGCGGTGTGTCCGGTGTAATTCACTGCCAGCGGCAGCAGCCAGCCCCGGGCATGATCCATCGTGTAGTTGAATGTCATGTAGTTGCCCGCGGTATCCTGCGTGCGACTGATACCCCAGGCCTTTATCAACGTGCTGTTCCAGCCCGAACCGTCGATATTCGCTTTGAACAGCGGTTCGTTGAACACGAGCGTTTGCCCGGATTTGGTTTCAACGGTCCAGTACACACGACCCCGTGCCGAATCCCAGCGAGAAAAAATCCGCGAATAGCTGTCCCGTTCGGTTCGGTACTCGGTGTTGACCACACCATCCAAACCGGTGCCGATCGCAATCAGACGCATCCCATCCAGACAGAAGCGGTCATCGGCGCCGAACGACACCGTCCCCTTGAAGCCATCAATGACCACACTCGCAGGACAGCGGTGGATGGTCGAGAAGCCGGAAAGACTCCAGCCGGTGCCGAGAATGCCGCGTCCAGCCTGACTGCTGTAGCTCAGCGCGAGCGACGGCTGCATGCCTGCGGTGCCGGGCGGCGCAGATACCGGAATGGAATAGGTCACAGCGCCCGACGGGTTGACGCTGGCTGATCCCGGGAGTGTGCCGGCGATACCGCCGCCCGTCGCGTTGGGGGCGGACAGGTTTTCTACATCGGCCACCGTTTCGGTGAACGCGCTGGCGTCCACATCGGGCGTTACGCGGAAGTGATTTGATATTGCCGAGTCCGCGGTCGGTGCGGTGCAGATCACAATGGCGTCGACCCAGTACGTGCCAGGCGACACGATATCCAGTGGCACCGACGTGGCGTATGCACCCTCGTAACGCACGATACCGTTGAGCATGACGCGGAATGTCTCGCTCGTGCAGGAACTACTGCGCGAGAAATTGACGCTAAGCGTGCGCGTTGGCGCTGCAGCACCGGTCAGCGCCGCACTGGTGACCGTCAGGTTCATGGTCGAACTGAGCCCGGTACCGCCAGCAGTGTTCACGGTGATCAACAAGGCGGTGCTGACGCGGCTCCCCGAGCGATTGTCGACGGCGGTGACCGTGAAGGAATACGACGTTCCCCGCGGGGCAAGGGCTGGCAGGCTGCACTGCGCTGTAGCGATGGCAACGCAGCCAGCGATGTCGACGCCGTCCTTTTGGAACGAGTAGGTAGCAACCGCACCCGCATCCGCCAGGTCGTTGGCGGTCACCTTCATGACCAGCGCGCCTGCCGCCTGGCTGCCCGAAACCACATAGTTGTTGGGTCCAGAGGGTGCGGAAGGCATCTGGCTCGCGCCCTGCCACAGCGACAGCGCGGTAATGACCGGTTTGGCATTGACCGTCACGGTGGTCGTCGCGTAAGTCGTGACGCCTCCGTCATCGTCGGTGGCACGCGCGGTCACGACGTAGTTTGCCGCTCGCGGTGACAACGTGATCGTGCAGGGCGACCAGGGCGCAGCCGTGCGCGTGCAGCCGGAAACCAAAGCGCCATCGAGCAGGTATTCAACGGTGGTAATGGCGCCGTCAGTGTCGCTTGGCGCTGCGGAAACGATCACGTTGACCGTGGCGCCGGGCTCCAACTGATGCGGCCCCCCGTTTTGGACGGTGTAACCGCCTTGGGGTGGGTTGTTCACCTTCAATGTTCGGCTTGCTGTCCCCGTCATCCCCGGTGTGTCCGTGGCCGCAGCGGTCAGCGTGTAAGTTCCGGTCGAAAGGCTGGGTAAAGATACTGTTAGCGGGCTCGTGCTGGAGGCACTGCCAACTTGCGTGCCGTTGTTGAACAGCTTGACGCTGTTCGCCTGAAGTCCATCAACATCGGTTGCGGTCACGGTGACGGAGAGACCGCTCGCCGTCGGTCCCTGCGCGACGGCGTAGGTCTTGCCACTCGCGATGGCTGGGGCAGGAAAGGTGACAACCGGTGGCAGATTGCCACTGACCTGAATAAGGCGCGGCAGATCAAGACTGAAGCCATAGTTCCCGCCGGAAGCGAAGCCCACATCAAACACCGCGGTATTGGCAATCGAGAACGGGTCGGAGATGACCTCGGCGAACAGTTCACCGTTACCGGTGGAGTTCATCTGCGTGGTACCACGCATCGTGTCCGAGAGCTGACCGTTCACCGATGCCCGCGCCCAACCGTCAGACAGCCGTGGAACCAGAACGTAGGTCCCTTGATCCATCGTCAACGTCTGAGTGACTGCCCCACTGGAGATACCGATGTCGGCGAACTGCTTGCCTGAGGTTGTTCGCGGCTCGTAGTAAACGTATGCGCCTGAATTGCCCTGAATGCGAGACACAAGGCCAGTAAATGCCCACGACGCACCCGACGGATTGTTCAGTCTTGGGGTGGACGAGTCATTAGCGGGCGGTCCGATATCGGGTGTCTCAAAGCTTGCGTTGGCGAAGTCGGGGCCGGCGCGGTTGAGAACCAGCGCGTCGATCAGCGTGGTCGCCCAGTTACCTCCGCATGTTTCCGAGAGATAGAAATAGTAGGTGCCGCCCGGAAGGTTGAAACTGTTGCTGGTGTAGGGAACGAAATCGGGCTCGTCGGGCGGCGGTAGGCCCACGGCGGTGTAGCTGGTCCCGTTGTAGACGTAGCTGATGTATTGCGTGCATCCGTCGCCTCCACCGCTCTTGGCCAGCCGCGCTGAAACACTGTAGCGCCCCGCCGCGATGGATACGGGAGCCGATTGCGCGGCGCCGCCATACGAGCCAAAGCGCAGCCGGAGCGCGTTGTTTCCCGAGATGCCGGATGGCCCCCCCGCGTCAATCGCCGCGTAACCCGACAGCGTCCATCCGGCGCCACCCTCGAAGCTGCCGTTGGGAAACGCGCCGGTCGCATAGGCAACGACCACTTGGTCCAGTAGCAATACGTCACCCGCGGCGAGCGTCGCAGCGATATCCGTGGCCTGAAACTTGACTTCGTACATGCCAGGCGTTGAGATCGTGAACGGTACCGTCCACCATGCGTCCAGATGCGGCGATCCCGCCCCACCTATCGCACGCGGCTTGATATAGCTGTCGACCTGAGCACCAGCAATGGTGATTTTGAACGCATTGTCAGCGCCGAGGCGACCAGCCTGAAAGCGCAAGTAGTATTGGCCGGACTGCGGAAAGTTGACGTTCTGCGCGACCGAACCCAGCGTGGCGACGCTGCCTGCGCTACTGAGATAAGCGACCTGTTGGCCGTTGTAGCCACCGACCGCCGCGCCGAATGCCGAGTTGAGCCGCTCAATGCCAGCGGTGCCGGCGAACGCCCAGCTCGCGCCTGCCGGGGACGCATTGCGACCTGTTGCACCGTATGCCGGCGTCTCGAAGGACGCATTGGCGGGTTGCGTTTGCGTTTGCCCGATCGCCTGAAGGGACCCGATGGAAAGCACACAAACTGCTGCTGCGCGCGCAAGGCCCGCGAGACGACGTGACACTGACATGGATCCCCCTGGATCAGTTCTTATGTGGCGGTGGCGTGACGCTCTTTTGTGAAATCGACACCCTGCAAATTGTCGAATTCACCTAAATTGGAACAGAGGCTAATGGAAGAAATATGACGTTGTCAATGACGGTGTCATGACAAATACGGGAATCTGGATGCTTTTCTGGCATCTCCCACCTGACCAGGTAGGGGCATCAGCGACAGCGCGGGGTTCTCCGTCGCTAACGATCCCAGTAGACGAAGCCGCGGCATCGGCGCCGCATTCGCGATGACCCGAAGAAGCGGAAGGCCAAGCCAAGCATCGAGCCGACAGACTCGAGCCAATGCAAGGGTGCGGGCGCGGGCGTAGCCGTTGTCTAGGTTGTAGCGCGCCGCAGATTCGGCGACGTGGTCAGCGAAACCATCAGTCGATGCCGAATGGCAGCGCGTGATGACCGTGATTCGACCAACTTGCGAATCAGCGGATCCGCTAACGACCGCTGTCCGAAGCGCTACCGATATCATCCGCCCGCATGGAATCTGCATTTGACCGCATCACGCGAGGGCTCTCCGGCACATCCCTGTCCCGGCACGACGAACTACTGAGAAACCTCGGGGTCGGGGCGTCGACTTTCGACAGGTCGCTTGCTCGCGACCTATTTTCCATTCATGAATCAATTGCGCGCTTCGATCCGATGAACGTCTCATCGGCGGCGAAGGTCCTTGACGAAGCCACGGGCCTTGCTCATTTGCGGCCGTGGTTTGAACAGCACGACAGCGCTAAACAGCTTTTTGCGGATCTCTTGCCGGACTTCCGCGAGCACGACTTTTTCCGCACCATTGAAGACACCAAGCGAATCGCCGAGCTTGCCGGCGTCGGTCGTGCTCGATTCGCCATGGACAACATGCTCGGCACGCACCAACACCATGTCGGACAAATCAGCGGGTGGCTCGAACCGCATCAAGACGTCTTCGCCATACTTGAACGAAGCGTGGCCGAAATCGCCTTTCCACTCGCAAGTTTTGATTTCACGGAGCAGCTTGGGAGCCGGTTTCTAGCCAGGGAATTCTTCTCCCTTCGCCGCGCCGACGAGATACGAACGTATTTGTATCGTACCGAGTTACCGGCGCTATTCGTTGAGGCGCCCGCCGAATTCGTTGACGCGTCGCTGGTCGATTTGGGGTTGGTCAAACCGCTGCGAGCTGGGCGAATGGACGACGCGTCGCCGCGTCGAATCAAAGGACTGCAACGAGGTCGCAACCACGACGCGTTGCGGGATGCGTTTGCGTGGCTGGAAGCCACCCTGCGCGCAACCGTCGACGCGGCGATGTCCCGAGTACGGGGTGCCGATTGGGCTCGTTCCTTGACCAATGCCGAGGATCGGCGGTGGGCTGTGCTGTTCGACAAGAAGCAGGACAAAGTGTGGTGCTCGGGCTATCGGCCGCGAACGGTGATTGAGGCCAGCCAATTTTCTGAGCTCTTGGCGTTTGCCTTCTTGTCAGATGAGTGCGCGCCGCATATCTGCTGCGACGACCCAATGTCTAAGGACGAACTCAGAGTAGAGATCGACCGGCTGGTTGAAGCACGCAACGCGCTGTTTCACGGTTACTGTCGGGCCAACCCGTCACAAGTTACGATCACCTTTGGCGTCCTCGTCAAGTTGGCAGGGGTAGCTGGACTAAAGCTTCCTCAGGACGATTGGATTCGGGCCGTCCTCTACGGCGAGGGTGCCGACGATCACTGAACGTGACCTCGGTCGGTGCCTTGGACAGGAACGAAATTGCGTGCGCCTGATCACGGACAACCATGAGACCGCAAGTGCAGCATGTCTCGCAAACTTAGGTAAACGCAGCGCCGTGCCGCCCGTTGCAGGCACGGATTAGATGACTTGGAAGTTGTTGATAGCCTTGCGATAGGGGCAAGCACGAGCATAGTGTCGGCGGCGCCAACTCCGTACTCGTGGTGCCTGTTCGGCCCACTGCGGATCGCATAGTTCACCTCGCATCAGGATCCGCACACGGTGCCATAGGCGACGCCCCCGGTGGGGCAGTATTGGTTGCACGACTGGTGAACGGCATAGCCCGAGCGACATTGATTCCACGGGAAGGCCATACCGAGCGCGGCGTAACCCCAGCAGCCGCACGGACGCAGTCCGGTGCCACCAGGTAGGCCAGCGTTTACTTGAGGTGGAAGACTCGGGACGGTTGGTGGGCCACCGCGGCCAGCCCGGCCACTGCCACGCCCGACATTTCCAGCGTAGGTGCCGGTGCTGGCGTCATAGCTGTCAGCCAGCGAACCGCCAAACGCCTGCCTTGCTTCTCGCTCGCGGGCATAGGCGGGCGCCTCGACTGGACCGCCGACGGAGGAGTTGTCGACCCAGGCTTTGGCGAAGCCAAATACACCCCACTGGCGATACTGCTGAACGTGATACATCTCGTGCGCCCACAGCACGCGATCATTGGCCAATTGTCCGTCGCGGAAGACCACGGCATTGATCACAGTGATGGCCTGGGTTTGACCGTTGAAGGACATCTGTGCTGCCTGCAACGTGTTCTGCAAGGCGCCCCAGTTCGCCGTCCAGCGCACACTATTGAGCAAAGCATCGGGATACCAGCGGCGCAGATCGCGTTTGACATCCTCCGGCATTGGGCGACCACCACTGGTGACCACGGCATTGCGGGCCGACACCATGGCCGCAGCCACGGGAACGTAGGGCCACTGATTGGGGTTGTTCAGCAGTTCGATCACTTTGTCGGGATTCTTGATCACGAACTCGAAGACATCGCCCTGGGTGGGAATGCCTGAGGTATTGATCAACGCCATCGGATTGACCACAATCTTGAGCGGATCGTCGCGGACCGCCGCTTTGGCGCGTTCGCCGATACGGCCGACGTCACCCCCGACTTTTGGCAGACAAATGCAGATGCCGAGCGTGCACTGTTCGTACTGACCGTCGGGACAGGCCAGCGCAGCGGATGAAGTCAACATCAGCACGATGTAAGAAACTCTGGTCAAGAATGCACGCAGCATGATCGCGCCCCCCGGTTTTCTTGGTCAAGAAGATATTACGCCCTGCCGGCGCCAAACGATCCGACGCAAACAGGTGGGACCGGGCATCGTATGGTGTCGCTAAACGCCGCCCCCGCGGATTAGGCCCGCTGTGACGCCATAGAGTCGCCGAGCCAAAACCGACGGCAGCACTGGGTTCCATACGAGCTGCGGCTGCGGCCATAGAAACGCAAATCATGGCGATTCCGCAGCCAATCGCGGCAATACAAAATCAAGGAGTGTCACAAATGTGCATCATGCCTGCGTCGGCAGGTCGGCATGCTCGATGTAACAGAAGCCCGCCGTTGAGGAGCACCTGCTCCACTTTCGTGAATTCGGCAGTAAGGCCAGTTCTCCCCGACAGCAACGAACAATCGACCTCTGCGAAGCGGGGCTGCATCGTTATCCTAGCGGTGCCGGGCGGCTACGATCGTGGCGACTTGACGTTTCCTCTTTCCATTGCGCCTCCGAATCGGCGCCGAGAATCTGCGAAAAAAAAGGACCCGTGACCCAAGCGGACAAAGCGCGTGATGCAGCGACGTGTGGCATGGCACTCAATGTCCGCTTTCGCTGCAATGGGGCCAACGATGACTGGCGACTACTGGCCGATTTTCGTCCCAGGAGCCCCCCCCAATTCAATGTGAAATCCAACACTCCTCGCGGGCGGTTGTCATCCACAAATTCTGTGGTACGCCATGGCTTGTGACAAGAGCGCTGCCGGTCAGTCGGTGTTGGTGTGGCTTCGCTACCTTTCACTGTAGCGTCAGCAATGTCAAATTGCGCAAAGTTGACCCACTGGTCGCGTTTCTTAGCCTGAATCGACTTCCGACAGCGCCCACAGCGCCGTCAGGATCGACATGCCCACTGCCGCGCAGCCATACAGAACCAAGCCCGTACCTGCCACCGACAGTCCGGACGATCCCAAGCTCAGTATGGCCAGCACTGCGCCGGCCGCTATCGCTCCTTGAAGCGTCCACTGGCGCCTGTCAGGGGGCGGCATTTCCTGCATGACCCGGTCGCAAAAGCCATCGCTGTCCGACGGCAAATCGAGGTGGGCACGCAGCAGTACATCGAGTTTGTCTTCATTCCGTTCTTTCATAATCACCTTTCCAATCCGCTAGCAGTTGTTTCAGCTTGGCCTTTCCGCGCGTCGCATGGGTCTTGACCGTCCCAAGCGGCATTTCCAGCACGTACGCGGCTTCCTCATGGCTTAGTTCCAGCTGCGAACAATGCAGCAGGACTGCCTGCTCGGGCGCCGACAGGCACCTGAACGCCCGCTCGAGATCCAAACGCAGTTCGATGGGCGCCGCGGCGACCGCCTGCTCGTTCATCTCGCCGCACAGCGCCACGGTTTCGCGCTCGAGCGGGGAGCGTCGGTATTCCTGCAGATAGCAGGAAAACGCGATGCGATGCAGCCAGGTCGAAAACCGGGCCTCCCCGCGAAACTGGCCCAGCTTGCGCCAGGCCTGTAGGAAGGTCTCCTGCGCCAAGTCATCGGCCAGGCTTGGCGTAGCGGGCATCAGGCGGCGCAATTGCGCCCTCACCTTTGCCTGGTGCCTTCGTACCAGTTGTTCAAAAGCTCGCTTGTCCTGCTGGCATACCGCGCGCGCCACCAGAGCATGGTCGAGGCGCGCCTCCGCGGCTGCGTCATGCATGCGCCCGGTCACCCCGGCTGAGCCACCAGCTGACCAGGTAACCCAGGCCCGTCATGACCGGCAGAAGGCCCAAGCCCCAAAGCGATGCCAGGCTAGTGCCGTTATCCAGATTGAACGGGAGCGCCACCAACGTGCACATGATTCCCAAGCCTGCGCTGACCAGCACCAGCCCGCGGCGGCGCTCGCAGAGTGGCGCATTTGAATTAAGCAGCAATTCCGGTGGCAGTTCTACGCCTTTGTCGGCCAGCTGCAGCAATGTCTGGTAGCGCGCCTGGGCCATGCGCTGTCGATAAGCGAGCAACAGGTACACAATGGCGACCGGCGCAAGGGTGACAACGAACGGAATGAAAATCCAAGGTTCCATGTGGATGCTCCAGATGATTGATGTTGGGTTCCGGGCGATCAGCCCGAGGCTTTTTCGAACACGATATTCCGCGAGCGGCTGGAATCGACACGCAGTGCCACGACGTGCCCGGCGCTATCCCGCACGAAGCGCACTACCTGGCCGCCATCGGAAAACACGTCGGCAGACAATGGCGTCAGCGGGCGCGCATCCTCATCAGGGTCGCGCCAGCCGCGCACATTGATGCCGCCATCCTTCACGCTGATCAGCCAGCGCGTTTCGTACTCCTTGCTTGCGAAGCTGCCCGCATAGTCTGTCGCCGGGATCCAAGCGGGCGGCTTGACCGCTTCGAACTCGATCGCTTTGTCAAACGGAGACAGCATGCGCAAATGGACGCCTTCATCGGACCGGACGAATACGAATTCTGTCTTGCCTCCGGGCATATCGAGCTGGAAGCGCCCCGGCCCGACCGGCACCAGGGCCGAGCGCGAACGGCTAGAACGCACATACCAGAGCTGGCCCTGTTCCCAACGCACCTGCCGTACCAGGCCGCGTTCCCTGCTCCAGTAGCTGCCGGTCAGCTTTTCCGCATCCGGCTGTATCAGCGCCTTCGCCGGCTGCGCCGCTCCCGCCTTGGCCGGTCCCAGTTGTCCTTCCAGGTAGATGTCGGCGACCTTGTGTGCCAGCCCGTACGGATCCGCGCCCATATCGTTGCATAGGACCGCCACCGAGATGCCCTTGTCCGGGAATCGCAGCATCCCGGAGCGGAATCCCTGGTCCGCGCCGCCATGCTCGATCGTCGCGGCCCCGCGGTACATGCCGATGCGCAGGCCTCCGGCATAATCGATGCGAGTCCCATCGTCCAGTCGTCCCGGTTCGAGCAGGTCGGCGATGAGCTCTTTCCCGCCCACCTTCGGCGCGCCGAAATTGGCGTCCCACCTGGCCAGGTCAGCAAGTGTTGTATAGACGCCGCGGGCACCATTTTCCGTCCATCCGGACTGCGCCGTCATGTAGCTGCCCGGGCCAGCCGGCACATAGCCGCTGGCGCGATGTGGCAGCAGGCTTCCCAGCTCGGCCGGCACGGTCGAATTGCTCATGGCCAGTGGCTGGAACAGGCGCTCGCGCACGAAAGTTGGGTAATCCTTGCCGCTCACCTTTTCGATGATGCGAGCCAGCAGGAAGTAGCCGGTATTGCTGTAGCCATGCTCAGAGCCGGGCACGAAGTCCAGCCCGCGTTGGCGCTGCAGGAAGTCCATGATGGCCTTGTTGTCGGTGTAGTCGACAGGATTGCGTTCCCCGATCATCATCATTCCCGCATAGTCGCGCAGGCCCGAGGTATGGTGAAGCAACTGCCTGATCGTGATCTTGTGGCCGAAGTGGGGCATTTCAGGGAGGTGGCGCCGTACATCGTCCTCGAGCGACAGCTTACCCTCCTGCTCAAGCAACAGCACGGCAGCCGCTGTGAACTGTTTGCTCATGGATGCGATATTGAAGACCGTACTGGCCGGATCGATGCGGATGCCGTGCTCAAGGTTGGCCAAGCCAAAAGCGTTTTGGTAGTCGAGGCGCCCGTTCTGCATGACACCCACGGCGCAACCAGGACGGTCGGGATGCTCCAGGGGACTGAGCAAAGCGTCGACGGCGCGATGCTGTGAGTTAACAGCTGCGTCGGCGCTCGCGCTAACGGTAAGCGCCAGGCTCAACACCAGAATGGTGTGCTGCAGGGTTGTGTGCATGACTAGAATCCATTTTTTTGAACGTGGCTCATCCACGCATTACAAACTTAGATGCGTGCCGCATCCGTTTGGATTCAAGTCCGCTCAAGAATATCTACGCAAGCTGGGTTCAGTTCGTCTTCAGTTCAATGCGCCTATTGACCTGCCCCCAAGATTTTCATACCAGAGATAACTTGAGAAAATGGCTCACGCCTACTAACGACCGCCATTAACGTTAGTGCGAGCTGCTGCGGGTTTGGCGGAGGCTGTTCGGTTTAAGTTAATCGAGGATTGACCGACGGCTTCTGGCCGAGGCTGTGTGAAAACTCCTCTCTCTCACGTACACGCCGGAAAGGGCTGAAGCGTTAAAGCCGAGATCAAATAGAAGGTCAAGGCGACAAGATGAAGCGATTCATTGAAGGCGAGGATCGAAGCCAGACCACGTTGATGCCGGAATGTCTGGTCGACTACGTCGGTGAAGCCAACACGGTGCGCGTCGTTGACGCCTTTGTTGAGCAGCTCGACCTGAGAGCGCTACGTTTCGAAGGTACTGATCCCGCAGTGACGGGCCGACCGTCCTACCACCCGGCCGTACTGCTCAAGATCTATCTGTACGGTTATCTCAACCGTATACAGTCCAGTCGCCGCCTGGAGCGTGAAGCGCAGCGCAATGTGGAGCTCATGTGGCTGACCGGACGCCTATCGCCCGACTTCAAGACCATTGCCGACTTTCGCCGCGACAATGGCGTTGCCATCCGCAACGTCTGTCGCCAATTCATCGTGCTCTGTCGCGAACTCAATCTGTTCTCAGAGGCGATGGTCGCCATCGACGGCAGCAAGTTCAAAGCCGTCAACAATCGCGACCGCAACTTCACCACCGCCAAGATGCAACGGCGCATGGCGCAAATCGAGGAAAGCATTGAGCGCTACCTGGTCGCCATGGACTCTGCCGATCGCGCCGAACCCGATGTTGCCAAGCTCAAGAAGGATCGCCTGCAGGAGAAGATCACCGCGCTGAAACAGCAGATGC
>Ga0209023_10002902_pt1 | contig 20851 bp, 17 predicted proteins | sample LakOneMetagenome_FD_187468 | JGI IMG/M metagenome (GOLD analysis project Ga0209023, IMG submission 187468) | Freshwater and sediment microbial communities from Lake Erie, Canada (SPAdes) (version 2) | ecosystem: Environmental > Aquatic > Freshwater > Lentic | place: Lake Erie, Canada...
GGGCCTTCGATGACGGCCGACGGGCGCTTCCCGCTCGACCACCCCTGACAGCCGCAACGGTCGCCGTACGTGCGCCCTTCCCGTGCTGTCAGGTGAGATTGATTATGCGGGCGGTTTCAGCGCGTCTGATGGGCGCGATCAACTATTTTACAAGCCGTTGATCAGGCTGGAGTTTGTTCTGGAAAGTGCGGGGATTGGGCGCGGTTTATCCCCGTGCCCGCCGATCCGGGGTCTGTCGGCTCAGTGCAGGGTCGCCGACGCGTTCATCCACGCGCCCAGGGTGCGGGCCTCGCGGGTGGCCAGCTCGTCTTCCAGCGAGATTTCCTCGAGCGAGATCGCCGCCAGCAGCCAGTCCTCGAGATCGGATTCAGAGGCCCCGCCGTGCTCCAGGGCGTCCTTGAGCGCGTGGATCAGCCATTCGACGGCGTCATCGGTCTTAAACATTACGCGTCCTCGATCAGTCCTGACGAGGATAGGCGATGCTCTGCCACTTGAGGCTGTGACAAAAGGTCAATCCAGACGGGCGTTTTGACGCAGCCCGTTCGCGGCGCCGCCGCCGCGAACGGGCTCGTCAGCCTATTGCCCCTTCAGCTTGCGGCCGAAGAACTCCAGGTGGGTCTTCAGCACGCTGAGCCCCTTGGTCTTGCTGCTCGGCGCGCTGTGGCGCTCGCCGGGATAGAGAGCCATTTCGAAGGGAATGGCCTTCTTCTGCAGGGCCGCGATCAGGCGGGTGCTGTTTTCGAAGATGACATTGTCATCGGCCATGCCGTGCAGCAGCAGCAGGCTGCCGGGCTTCATCCTGTCCAGGCGGTTCAGGATGTCGGAGCGGGCATAGCCGTCCCTGTTCTCCTCGGGCTTGCCCATGTAGCGCTCGGTATAGGCGGTGTCGTACAGGCCCCATTCGGTGGGCGGGGCGCCGCCCGCGCCGGCCTTGAACGGGCTGTTGTCGGCCGTCAGCATCATCAGGGTCATGAAGCCGCCGTAGGACCAGCCCATGACACCCAGGTTCTCGGCGTCGACATAGGGCAGGGTCTTCAGATAGTTGGCGCCGACCAGCTGGTCGTCGACCTCCACCGTGCCCATGCGGCGATCCAGGGCGCGCTTGAACTTGGCCGAGCGGTTGCCCGTGCCGCGGTTGTCGAGCCGGAAGATGATGTAGCCGGCTTCCAGATAGGTGCGTTCCGAGGCGCTCTGCCACACCTTCTTGACGTTCTGGGCGTGCGGGCCGCCATAGACCGCGACGATGGTCGGATACGTCTTGGCCGGATCGAAATCGAACGGCTTGATCATCGCATAGTGCAGGGCCTCGCCGTCGGCGGCCTTCAGGGTTCCGTATTCCGGCGTGGTCAGGGTCGAGGCGTAGGGCCAGTAGGGGTGGCCCTCGGCCAGCCGGTTCTCCTCGATCCAGCGCACGCGCTTGCCGTCGGGGGCGTAGAGCGCCGTTTGCGGCGGGGTCCTGGGATCGTTGTAGGTGCCGGCGAAGGCGCCGTTGCTGGCGACCTTGGCGGTCCACCAGCCGCCCGCCGGGGTCAGGGCCTTGGGCTTGCCGGGTTTGACGTAGGAAACCTCATAAAGGCGGCGTTCGATTGGCGTGTCGATGGAGGCGCCGAAGATCACCACCTTGCGGGCCTCGTCGACGCCCTCGACCCGGTCCATGGGCCAGTCGCCCCTGGTGATCTGGGCGATCAGCTTGCCGTCGGCGGCGTGGCGATAGAGGTGGTTGAAGCCCGACTTTTCCGACGACCACAGGAAGCTGCCGTCGCTCAGGGGGCGGAAGTCTTCGGTGACCTCGATGAAGTTGCGGTCGCTGTCGGTCAGGACGGTCTTGCCCTTGCCGGTGGCCGGGTCGAAGGCGATCAGGTCCAGGGTCTTCTGGTCGCGCGACAGGCGCTGGACGTAAACGGTCTTGCCGTTGGCCGACCAGTCGACGCGGGCGACATAGATGTCCTTGTTCGCGCCCAGGTCCAGCTGCACGTCCTTGCCGGTGGCCATGTCGCGCACGAACAGGTCGACGACGGCGTTGGGGCGGCCGGCGCGGGGATAACGCTGCAGGACGACGGTGGCGCCGCCGGGGCCGATGTCTGCACGGGGCACGATGTCGACGCCGCTCTCATCGACGCGCGTATAGGCGATGTGGCCTTCGCTGGGCGACCACCAGTAGCCGCTGAAGCGGTCCAGCTCTTCCTGGGCGATGAACTCGGCGACGCCGAACGACAGGGCGTCCTTGCCCTCGGTGGTCAGGGCCTTTTCAGGCCCACCGTCGATGGGCTTCACAAAGAGGTTCTGGTCGCGGACGTAGGAGACATAGCCGCCCAGCGGCGAGACCTTGGCGTCGACCTCATCGCCCGGGGTTTCGGTCAGGCGGCTGACCTTGCCGTCGGAAACGCTGTCCAGATAGAGGTCGCCGTCCAGCGGGACCAGGATGAAGCGGCCCTGGCTGTCCCAGCTGTATTCGACGATGCCGCGCGAGAAGACGCGGGCCCGTTCGCGGCGGGCCTTTTCGGCTTCCGACAGTTCCTTGGCGCCCGAGGACAGGGCGGCCGAGTCGATCAGGCGATAGGGCTCGCCGCCGGCCACGTCGGCCGCCCACAGGTCCTGAACATTGGCGGCTTCGGCCTTGGCCTTCAGATAGGTGACGCGCTTACCGTCCGGCGACAGGGCCACGCCCTTGGCCGTGGGGCCCGACAGGCTGGGATCGGCGAAGATGCGTTCGGGGGGCAGCTTTTCCGCCAGAACCGGCGAAGTCAGGGCGAGGCACGCGGCGAGGGCGCTAAGCGAGGGTCTGATCATGGCGCGGGACGCTAGTGGGACGCCGCGAGGTTGTCAGCAGGGAAAAGTTTGAGGGGCGCGGTGGCAGGTCCTCCCCCTGAAGGGGGAGGCGGCCGGAGGCCGGTGGGGGAAGACCGCATTGAGTCAGCCGTCACTTCCCCCTCCGTCGGCTTCGCCGACACCTCCCCCTCTTGGGGGAGGGCTTGTCTCAGCCGACCTTCAGCCCCGCCGTATCCACCACCTGCGAGATCTTCACCGCGCCCTTCTCGTCATGCACCCGCAGGGTCACCACCGGCGCGGCGCCGCTCCAGTCGATCTCGATCATCCCGAAATTGCGCTCGCGCAGCACCGGTGACACCCGCAGGGCGTTGGGCGGGATGACGGGCCAGACCTCGGTCAGGCCCGAGGAGGTGACGTCCCAGATCGGGTAGGGGACGTTGACGTCCAGTCGCGAGACCTCGGCATAGTGCGTGTCGCCGCTGATGCAGATCAGGCGGTCGGCGCGTTGGCGGCGGATGGCGTCCAGCAGGCGCTGATGGTCGCGGGCATAGTTGATCCAGCTTTCCCAGCCGGCGAAATCGGCCAGCACCTGCAGGCTGGAGCCGAAGATCCGCAGGTCGGCGGGCTGGGCCAGCTGCTGCTCCAGCCAGGTCCATTGCGGCTCGCCGATCATGGTGGCGGTCAGGTCAGGGATGCGGTCATAGGGGCCGGGCGTTTCCTTGCCCGACAGGCCGCGCGCGGTGGCCCAGACCTTGTAGCCGCCCTTGAAGGTCTTCTCCGCCAGCGGCGTGCGGTTCCAGCGCAGGTCGGGCAGGATCACCTGCACGCGCTGGCCGGCGGGGCCGAACACATAGGCCGCATAGACCCCGTCGCGGGCGCGGCGCGGCGAGTCGGCGGGTTCGCCCCAGAAGTCGCAGAACTGCCGCCGGCTCTCGGCCTTCATCGGATAGTCGGCCCCGGCGTCGTTCTCGCCAAAGTCGTGGTCGTCCCAGATGGCGATGACAGGAACGGTGTCGCGCAGCCGCTTGAAGTGCGGCTTGGCCGCCAGGGTCGCGTACTTGGCCGCCATCACCTTGGGGTCGCGGGTGTCGGCATAGATGTTGTCGCCCAAGAAGACGAACAGGTCGGGCTTGGCCGCGAAGATCGCCTCCCAGATCGGCTGGTCCTTGTCCTGGTTGGCGCAGGAGCCGAAGGCGATGCGGGTCAGAGATTTGTCCAGGGCCGGATGCGGCGCGTCGAGGACGGCGGCGCGTGCGGCGGGAGCCACGGCCAGGGCGGCGGCCGAAAGGCCCAGGGCCCCGCGGCGGGAGAGATCGGTCACGGACGTTTCCTCGTTTTGCGGCCCAGCTTGAACGACAAAGGGCCGGGAGTCGCCTCCCGGCCCCAGGTTTCGAGATCTAGTGGGGCCTAGAAGGCCTTCTTGATCGAGACGAAGAACTGGCGCGGCGGAGCGGTCAGAACCGTTTGGCCCGTGCCGGCCGCGTCATTGTTCAGGAACCCGCCCGAACCGATGGTCGAGATATAGTCCTCGTCGGTCAGGTTGGTGATGTTGGCCTGGATCTCCAGACCCTTGCCCCAGACGCTGTCGTCGTTGAAGCGATAGCCCAGCGTCAGGTCGGCGACGGTGGTGCTGTCCACCTGACCGCCGATGTTCTCGTAGGTGTAGTAGCGCTCGCCGGTATAGGCGACGCCCAGCTTGCTGTAGAAGCCGGCCAGTTCGAACTTCAGCTCGCCCTTGAGGATGTTCTTGGGCGTGTTGACCACTTCCTTGCCGGCGGTCTTGGCGGTGACGACGCCCAGGCCGTCGACGACGTTGTCCTGATATTCCGACTGGTTGTAGGTGTAGGCGCCGTAGACCGACCAGTTGTCGGTCAGCTTGTATTCGCCGGCCAGTTCCAGACCATTGGTCTCCACGCCGCCGACGTTGGACAGCACGGCCGGCAGGCCCAGGATCGGAGCCGCGGTGCTGGCGGCCAGCAGGCGGTTCTCGAAGGTCACGTGATACAGAGCCGCGACGCCCTGGAAGCGGTCGGTGCGATAGCGCATGCCGCCTTCAAAGGTCTTGGAGGTCTCGGGCTCAAGGGTCTTGGTGATGTAGTCGACCGCGGCCTGGTTCTGTGAGGCGAAAGGACCCGAGGTGGCGGCCGAGACGTAGGCGGCCATGTTCTCGGTGTAGCCGCCGAAGAACTCCAGGTCCGGCATCGCCTTGTAGACGAAGCCGACCTGCGGGAGGAACGAGCTCTGCGACTCGATCTCGCCGGCCAGCGGGTTGCCGGCGATGCGCTGGACCTTGTTGGTCACTTCCATCGCCTTGAAGCCGAAATTGACCTTCAGGGCGTCGTTGACGGTCCAGGTGTCTTCGATGTGGGCGACCAGGGTGTCGGTCTCGAAGCGGTACTGCCACTGGGTGAAGAAGGGGTTTTCCTGGAAGTCGAGCGGATCGCGCGTCGGGGCGGCGGCGGTTTCGGCGTAGTAGCGGCGCGCCTGGTTGAAGGTGTTCTTCTCACCCCAGAAGCCCATGCCCACTTCGTGCGCGCCCAGTTCGACGGTGATGCCGCCGGTCACGCCCTTGCGGTCGATGTCGTACTCGGTGGTGCGGATCGACAGCGGGGCGGCGGTCGAGCCGGCCGTGCCGAAGCCCGGGCTGGCCACATAGGGCGTGTACCACAGGCCCTGGCCCTGGTTGGCGTGGCCATAGGCGGTGAGGTCCAGACGGGCCGTCTCGCCCAGCGGCAGCTTCAGGGCCAGGCCGTACAGTTCGTCGTCCCGGACGCCGGCGCCGGCGTAGTAGGCGTCGTCAACGGTGGCGAACGGGGCGGGCAGGGCGGTCCCGGTCTGGTAGGCGCGGGCGGCGGCCACGGCCAGGGCCCAGTTGGGCTGGGTGTTGTCCCAGTTGCGGCCGAGACGCTTGATCATCTCGAACGACAGGTCCTGATAGTCCTGCTCGCGGCGCTGCGAGCCGTTGTAGAAGGCGGTCAGGCTGCCGTCGGCGCCCAGCGGCAGCACGGCCTTCAGGTCGTACTGGAACTGCTTCTGATCGCCGCCGCCCTTCCACTTTTCGGTTTCCTGGGTGGCGATCGAGGCGTAGCCGCGCAGGCCGCCCAGTTGTTCGATCGCGCCGCTGTCGATGCGGCCGAACACCCGGTACATGCCTTCCGAGCCGCCGGTCACGTTCATCTGGCCGCCGAACACTTCCGAAGGATCGCGCGAGAAGAACTGCAGCGTGCCGCCGAGGTTGCTGGTCGAGGCGGTGGCGAGGGCGCCGGCGCCCTGGGCCAGCTCGAGGCGGCCGATGTTCTCGTTGGTGATGGCGCGGCTGATGTGCAGGCCGTTGTGGTTGCCATAGCTCATGTCGCCCAGCGGCACGCCGTCCAGGGTGAAGCCCAGCTGGTTCTGGTTGAAGCCGCGGATCGAGATGCGGGTCGACCACTCATAGGCGCCGAAGGCGTCGGCCGACTGGAAGGTCACGCCGGGCAGCTTGTCGATAGCCTTCAGGGGGCTGGTGCCGGCGGCTTCCAGCGAAATGGCGTCGTCCTTCAGGGTCTGGACCTGGCGGCTCTGGCCCTGGCCGATGACGATGACGGCGTCGACGGCGGTGGTGTCTGCGGTTTCAGCCGGCGCCGGTTCGGCGGCCAGAGCGGGCGCCGCGGCCAGCAGCAGGAGGGCGGCCGAAGCGGCGCCCAGCATCAGATGGTGTTTCATGATCTATCCCCTCGCCCGGTCGCGCGGGGAGCACGCCGGTTCTCTGGCCTCGGGTAACAGCGCTCCGCGACGCCTCCGCGACGGAAAAACGTCGAGTTTCCGACAGTCTTGAGACAGAACGGTGAAGCTTACTTTGGGGCGCCTCGCCGCGCCGACATTGCGTAAACCGCCCCCGACGGCTATTTCAGCGCCCGTCCTCCCCCGAACTTTGACAGCGAGACCGACGCCCCATGGCCCAGCAATATATTTTCCAGATGCAAGGCCTGACCAAGGCGTTCCCGGGCGGCAAGAAGATCTTCGAGAACATCTGGCTGTCGTTCTATTCCGACGCCAAGATCGGCGTCGTCGGCGTCAACGGTTCGGGTAAGTCGACCCTGCTGAAGATCATGGCCGGCCTGGACGACCAATATTCGGGCGAGGCCAAGGCCGCCGAGGGCATCCGCCGGGGCTATCTGGCCCAGGAGCCGATCCTGGACCCCACCAAGGACGTCTGGGGCAATGTCATCGCCGACTGCGAGGACAAGCTGATCTTCGACCGCTACAACGAATGTGCCAACAAGCTCGGCGAGGACTATTCCGACGAGCTGATGGAGGAGATGACCAAGCTCCAGGAGATCATCGACGCCCGCGACCTGTGGGACATCGACTCCAAGGTCGAGATGGCCATCGACGCCCTGCGCTGCCCGCCCAACGACTCCAGCATCGAAAACCTGTCGGGCGGTGAAAAGCGCCGTATCGCCTTGGCGCGCCTGCTGCTCAGCAAGCCCGACATCATGCTGCTCGACGAACCCACCAACCACCTGGACGCCGAGTCCGTGGCCTGGCTGCAGCACCACCTGGAAAACTTCCCGGGCTGCGTCATCCTGGTCACCCACGATCGCTACTTCCTGGATCAGGTCACCAAGTGGACGCTGGAACTCGACCGCGGCAAGGGCGTGCCGTACGAGGGCAACTATTCCGGCTGGCTGGAACAGAAGACCAAACGCGTCGTGCAGGAGCAGTCGGAGTCCGACAGCCGCCAGCGCGCCCTGACCCGCGAACTGGAATGGGTGCGTTCCAGCCCGAAAGCCCGTCAGTCCAAGTCCAAGGCCCGTCTGGCGAGCTACGAGGAAATGGTCGCCGCGCAGGAAAACGCCCGCGCCGCCCAGACCCAGGCCCACATCCAGATCCCGCCCGGCCCGCGCCTGGGCAATCTGGTGCTGGAAGTCGAAGGCCTGGAAAAGGAATATGGCGACAAGGTCCTGTTCAAGGACCTGTCCTTCCGCCTGCCGCCCAACGGCATCGTCGGCGTCATCGGCCCCAACGGCGCCGGCAAGTCGACGCTGTTCAAGCTGATCACCGGCCGCGAACAGCCCGACCAGGGCACGGTCAAGGTCGGCGAGACGGTGAAGCTGTCCTATGTGGACCAGAGCCGCGACGCCCTGGATCCCAACAAGACCATCTGGGAGGAAGTGTCGGGCGGCACCGACGTGATGATCGTCGGCAAGCGCGAGATCAACAGCCGCGCCTATGTCGGCAGCTTCAACTTCAAGGGCGCCGACCAGCAGAAGAAGGTCGGTCTCCTCTCGGGCGGTGAGCGCAACCGCGTCCACCTGGCCAAGACCCTGGCCACCGGCGGCAACCTGCTGCTGCTCGACGAACCGACCAACGACCTGGACATCGAAACCCTGCAGGCCCTGGAAGAGGCGCTCGAAGAGTTCGCCGGCTGCGCCGTGGTCATCTCCCACGATCGCTGGTTCCTGGACCGCCTGGCCACCCACATCCTGGCCTTCGAGGGCGACAGCCACGTTGAGTGGTTCGAGGGCAACTTCGAGATGTACGAGGAAGACAAGAAGCGGCGCCTGGGGGCTGACAGCCTCATTCCCAAGCGCATCAAGTTCCAGAAGTTCGCGCGGTAAAGCGGTCTTCCACGCGGACGAAGAGCGGTGCGGCCTTGGCGGGCCGTCCCGCTTTTTGTTGAGCTTGAACCCGAGAAGAAACCGCCAGATGCCGCTTTCCGCAGTTGTAACCCCGCTCAGGGTTGTTATTCTTGGTTGAGCTTTGGCTATTTGGTATTCCGGGGGGCGAGTTGAGTACAGTACAGCCGGCTGGCGCAGTCCAGACGTTGGCGACCGGTGACCTTCGTGACGTCGTCCTGAGTCCAAATGGGCAGGTCGCCTATGTATCGAATTCCGAAGGCTGGGTCAGCGGTATCAATGTCTCCACGGGCGATCTGGTTGGACGTTGGAAAGTCGGCGACCAATTGGGCGGAATGGATGTTTCGCCTGATGGCCGATATCTGCTGGTCACCGAAGGCAAGATCGAAAATCCAACAGGCGATCAGTGGAGTTTCACGGCGTCGATCAAGGCGCACCGGCTTGATCTGACAACGGGTGAGATCAAGGATTTTGTCGCCACGGCCGAAGGATATGATCGTGGGTTTTACGACGTCGCCTATACGAGCGACGGTAAGGCCGTCTTCACCCAAGACTTTGCGGGCTCCGGGTGGGTTGCCCTGACCACGCTCGACTTCGCGACCGGGAAATTCTCCGAATCTCAGCAATCGTTCGCGCAAACGGGTGTTCTGTCTCCATCGGCTGACCATTCCATCATTCTATTGGCGCCGCAGAATATCTCCGATGCTCCGCTTTTTACCTACAATTCAGGTAAAGGGATAACGGCTTCTCACCAGAACTATCAGGATAATGTTTCTGGTTACAACAGTGGAATACAGGCAATCTCACCTGGCGGCGGGATGATAGCTCAGTATATTGGTCAGATTCATATCTATGATTCAAATCTAAAATACCTGACCAATGTAACAAATATTCATACTGATCTTCCCGGATCTGTCTATGGTCTTGATTTCAGCAACGATGGAAAGTATCTCTACGTTCTGGATGGCTCCAAGGATCGTGTTCTTGAGTTATCGACTTCAGATTGGGCGATAACTCGATCCATTTCTCTAGGTGTCGACGTTCGAAGTGCGACCTATGGGAATGCTGGCGCCTATGGTGATCGGTTGAGCCTTTCCGCCGATGGGTCGCATCTCGTGATCCTCGCGGACGGAGCGGTCGTTTCGGTCAATCTCGCGAGCATCATCCCTGACGGGGGAACCGATGGGCCGGACGTGCTCCAAGGCGGCGTTTCGGACGACAAGCTTGATGGCTTGGGCGGCAACGATCGCCTTGATGGCGGAGCCGGCGCCGATACGCTTTTGGGTGGGGAAGGCAATGACACGCTGGTGGGCGGCGAGGGGCACGACGTCCTGGACGGCCAAGGCGGCGCGAGCGACTGGGCAGAGTATCTTTCTGCGACCTCGAGCGTCATCGTCGATCTCACCTCGACCTCCAGCCAAGCTGCGGGCGGCGGTGGTTCAGACCGACTTTCCAATATCGAGAATGTGCGAGGCTCGGCTTTCGCCGATAAGTTGACCGGCGACGCCCAGGCCAACATCCTTGACGGCAGCGCTGGCGCGGACACCCTGTCTGGCGGGGCGGGGGGCGACACGCTTCTAGCCGGGATGGACAATGATCTTCTGCTTGGGCAGGGAGGCGATGACTCCCTTGATGGCGGCGCTGGTTTCGACATCGCGTCCTACGAGGGCGCAGTCAGCGCCGTGACAGTCGATCTGGCACTTACGACCGTTCAGAACGTGCGCGGCGATGGCTTCGACACTCTGATTAATATCGAAGGATTGAAGGGCTCTCAGTTCAACGACACGCTGAAAGGCGACATCCAAGCCAATTCGCTCATCGGCGGCGCCGGAGCGGATTTCATCGATGGCGGTGATGGCAACGACACATTGCTGGGTGACGCGGGCGATGACATCGTTTGGGGAGGCTTGGGGCAGGACTATGCCATTGGCGGCGACGGCTTCGACCAGATCAACGGCAATCAGGGCAACGACACCGCCTATGGCGGCGAGGGCGGTGACTGGGTCGTGGGCGGCAAGGACAACGACCTGCTCTACGGCGATAGCGGCGACGACATCGTCTACGGCAACCTCGGCAACGACACCTGTTATGGCGGCGACGGCGCGGACTGGGTGCGCGGCGGTCAGGGCGACGACGTTATCGACGGCGGGGCGGGCAATGACTGGATGGCCGGCGATCGCGGCAATGACACCGTCACCGGCGGTGCAGGGGCCGACATCTTCTACTTCTTCGCAGGCGCGGCCATCGATCGGGTAACCGACTTCTCCAGCGCGGCGGGAGACCGCGTGCTGCTGGACGCGGGTCAGACCTACACGCTCAGCTTTACCGGAGAGGGCGCCGTGATCGCCCTGGGCGCTGGCGACCAGATGATCCTGATTGGGATCACGCAGGCCAGTATTGGCGACTGGCTGCAGATCTAGAGGCGCCAGGCCGCCGGTCTCGGGTTCCGGCGGCGGCTTCCGACAGGCGACAAGCAGGCGCTGCCCCTGATTGAGGGCTCACAGGTCCGAGGGGTAGGCCGCCTGGTGCTTCGCCAGCCCTTCGAGCATCCGCGCGCGGCCGGCCTCATAAACCGCGTACTCGAGGGCGAAGGCTTCCCGATGCGGCTTGCGCCATTCGGAGAACTCGGCCGTGGGGTCATCGGGGCGGTTGACGTAGGGCAGGGCGACGGGCGGGGCGAAGCCCAGGGTGGTGGCCAGGGCCTGGACGGAGCTCAGATAGTCCTCCGCGATCCCCACCGCGACATAGTCTTTGTCGAAGGCGCTGGACGGATTGTCGGCCGCAACCTCGCGGGGCAACTGGGCCAGGAACGAGAAGGGGTCCTCGCCCTTGGCCATGGCGTCGACCCGGCGCGCGAACCAGTCGGCGAAGGTGGGGCTGTCGTCGAGCGCGGGCACGGCCACGCCCAGGCTTTGCTGCTTTTGCAGGGCGCGCCATTGCGCGACGAACCGCGTGAACGGTTCGCGCAGGAAGGTCACGAACTGGCTAGCGTCCGGATAGTAGTCGAGGGCGCCGATGCCGCGCGCGCGGTTGAAATGGCCGTGCACGCAGTGGCCCGGGCCAAGGTCGAACCGTTCGGGCGCCTCGCCCTGGTCGCCGCGGTAGTGCAGGAACAGGCGCTCGTTTCCGAACCAGTCGGCGAGGGTTGATCTCAGGCTGGCGTCCGCCGTGTTGGGGATGTCCAGAGAGACCAGCGGAAGGGACGGATCATAGGCGCGCATGGGGGCTATGGACCAGCCGCGCGGTTTACGGTCAAGATTGCAAGGCGATGGTCGTATCGGGGAACTGGGCCTAATTTGATCCGCTAGACGTCCGTAGCTTAGGCGTGGTCCCGCCGCTCGTATCCAAACCCGCGTGGAGTCCGTAGATGCCGAAAACCCCCGCCGAAAAGCCGGATGTGCTGATCTCGCACGAGATGCTGCTGCCGCTGCAGCCGTTGCTGGAGGGCGCCTATACGGTGCATCGGCTGTGGGACTATCCCGACCCCCTGGTGTTTCTGGAGGGCCCCGGCCAGGCGGTGCGGGCCATCGTCCATGCGGGCGAGATGGCGCTGGGCAAGGACATGCTGGCGGAGATGCCCAGGCTGGGCCTCATCGCCTGCGTCAGCGTCGGCTATGACGGCGTCGACGTGCCGTGGTGCAAGGCGCACGGGATCTCGGTGACTCACTCCACGGGCCTGAACGCCGGCGACGTGGCCGACCATGCCGTGGGGCTGATGCTGGCGGCCTGGCGCGGCATCGTCGAGGGTGACCGTCGCCTGCGGGCCGGTCGCTGGAGCCATGCCGAGCGCATGGCGCCGCGCCACGGCCTGCGCGGCCGCAAGGTGGGCGTCGTCGGCCTGGGCCATATTGGCGAGGCGGTGGCCCGCCGCGTCGAGGCGTTCGAGATGAAGGTCGCCTGGTGGGCGCCGCGCGCCAAGGAGGCCGGCTGGCCGCGCGCCGAGAGCCTGCTGGCCCTGGCCCGCGACAGCGACGTGCTGGTGGTCTGCGCCCGGCCTGACGCGTCCAATCATCACATGATCAATCGGGCGGTGATCGAGGCGCTGGGGCCGCAGGGGCTGCTGGTCAATGTGGCGCGCGGCTCGTTGATCGACGAGGACGCCCTGATCGCCGCCCTCAAGGACGGCAGCCTGGGCATGGCGGCCCTGGACGTCTTCGAGCAGGAGCCCACGCCCGCCGCGCGCTGGGCTGACGCGCCCAACACCGTGCTGACGCCGCACACCGCCGGCGCCACGCTCGACAGCATTCCGGCCATGGTCAATCTGACCCTGGAGAACCTGCGCTGCTATTTCAACGGCGAGCCGCTGGCGTCTCCGGTCGAAAGCTAGGTCAGGTCTTGCGGGCGCGGTACGCCTCCAGAGCGGCCTGGTAGGAGCCCAGCACGCGGGTCTCCAGATCGGTGTCGCAGTACTCGACGACCTCGGCGATCCGGCCGTCCCGAAAGCGGAACACGAAGCAGTATTCGTTGTCGTAGCGCTCTCCGCGCTTGGTCATCACCGCGCCGCGCACCTCGGCCACGACCTGGTCCCCCTCGGCGATCAGGTTGATGGCCCGCGCGGTGTAGGTGTCGGCGAACAGGTTGAAGAGCGGCCCCAGAAGGTCGCGGCGGATGGCCTCCTGTCCCTCGAACCGCAACGACCATTCGGCGTGGCCCGGAAAGCGCCAGACATAGTCGGGATGGACGCTGGCGCTGAACACGCTCTGATCGCCATGCTCCAGAGCCGCATAGATCCGCCGGATGGTTTCCTTGTTTTCGATGGCGCTCATGGGTGTTCTCCTTTGCCCGGAGAGATGCCATCGCCTATGCAATGCGTGAAATGCATTGATAGGATATCGATCATGCGTGATGTGCATGCCTTGCGGGGTAAGCTGGACCTGCTGGTCGCGGCGGATGTCATCTTCGACTGCGCGAACCTGACGCTGGCCGGTGAACGGCTGGGGCTGTCGCAACCGGCCGTCAGCCGGCTGCTGGGACGTCTGCGGGTGGCCTTCGACGATCCATTGCTGGTGCGGGTCGGGGCGCGCATGCAGTTGACGCCCCGGGCGGAACAGCTGCGCGCGCCGCTGGCCGATATGCTGCGATCGGCCGAGGCGCTGTATGCTCGCCCACGCTTTGATCCCGCGACGGCCGACCGGGTTTTCCGCGTTGTGATCCCCGACGTTGTCGCCGCCGTCATCCTGCCCGACCTGCTGGCCCGCATGGCGCGGGAGGCTCCGGCGTGCCGGCTTGAACTGCTGCCCTGGCGTCGCGAGGCCGAGCAGCCCCGCGATCTGGATTTCGTGATCACCACCGAGGTCGACGCCTTTCCCGGGTTCCGGATGCGGCCTTTGTTCCAGGACCTGGACGTCCTGGCCTTCGCCGGTTCGCGGGCCCCGGCCGGTGATCCGCTGCTGCTGGAGCACGTGGCGGTGATCGCCGTGGGGGCGACGCGGGATCCCGTCGATCGCTGGCTGGACGAGAGCGGGCGTCATCGCCGCATCGGCCTGGTCGTGCCGCACTATCTGCTGGCCCTGCAACTGGTGGCGCGCGGCGGCCTGGTCGCCGTTCTGCCCTCACGCATGGTGGCCGCCCTGGGACCGTCTCTGGGCGTGGGGAGCGCGCCGCTCGACATTCCGCAGGCGCCGGATCAGCAATGGCTGATGCATCCGTCCCGCCTGGACGCCGACCCGGCCGCCCTCTGGCTGCGCAGCCTGGTTCAGGACGTGGTCGGCCTCTGATCAGGACCGGGGAAACGGCGCGGCGAACGGTTCGGGTTCGAGGCGCAGGCCGTTCACCAGCAGGCTGACCGTGCGGTAGAAGCCGGCCAGCATCATCAGTTCGATCCGCGCCGCCTCGTCGAACGCGTCAGACAGGCGCGCCCACAGGTCATCGTCGATATTGGCCCGGGCGTTGACCGCGTCGCAGAAGCCGATCAGCAGCGCCTCATGCGGCGACCAGCAGTCGGCGATCCCCGGCGCGGCGGTGGCCGCCAGACGCGTCTCGTCCAGACCGGCCGCGCGCGCGAAAATCGCCGCGTGCACGCCCCACTCATAGGCCGCGCCGTTGAGGGCGCAGATGCGGTGGATGACGATCTCGCGGTCGGCCAGGCTCAGATGGCCCGGATCCAGCAGGCTGCCGCCGGTGAAGCGCGCGAACAGGCGCTCGTCCCGGGCCAGGGTCCGAAACAGCGACAGGGGTTGATCACCGGGCGTCTTCAGGTGGTCCAGCGCTTTCTGCACGGTCGCGGGGTAGGGCGGCCGGGCGGGCGCGATGCGGGCGGACATGGCGGTCTCCTTCTGCTACAAAATCTGTATCATGCCAAAGTCGCCCATTGCTACAGAATTTGAAGCGCCCTTGCCGGGCAAGCCGGTGCGCGGCTCGACCACCGGACGCCCGGTCATGGCGGCGCTGGATCTGGTGGGCCGGCGCGGCGCCCTGCGGATCGTCTGGGAGCTGCGCGACGGCGCGGTCCTGACCTTTCGCGCCCTGCAGGCGGCGGCCGAGCTGCCGCCGGGCACGCTCAATGCCCGCCTGGCCGAGCTGCGGGCCGCAGACGTCGTCTCGGCCGAGGCCGGCTATCGCCTGACGCCGCGTGGAGCGGCCCTGATCGAGGCGCTTGCGCCGCTGATGACTTGGTCGCAGGCTTGGGCCGACGATCTGGCGACGGGGGACTGATCATGGCCAAGGTGCTGGGTCTGGGCGGGATATTCTTCAAGGCGGCCGATCCGGTCGCGGTGCGCGACTGGTATGCGCGGGTGCTGGGCTTCGAGGTCCATGACTGGGGCGGGGTGGTGTTCGATCACCCGAAAGTCGGCCAGGCCAACTGGTCGCCGTTCGCAGCCGACACGCGGTATTTCGAGCCGTCGCAGGCGGCCTTCATGATCAATTTCATCGTCGATGACCTGGACGGCCTGCTGGCCAGGGCCGCGGCCGAGGGCGTTGAACCCACCGGCCGGCAGGACGAGGAGATGGGTCGTTTTGCCTGGATTCTGGACCCGGCCGGGGTCAAGATCGAGCTCTGGGAGCCCGCCAGGGCCGCTCCCGAGGCATAAAATCAGCTTGCCAAATCGGACATAAAGATATCTTTATGTCCTCATGAAGCTGTCGGCTGAACAGGTTGTTGAAGTGCTGCGCGCGGCGGGGGAATCGACCCGTCTGCGGCTGCTCGCCCTGCTGGCCGGCGAGGAGCTTTCGGTGCTGGAGCTGTGCCAGATCCTGGACCAGAGCCAGCCGCGCGTCTCGCGCCATCTCAAGCTGCTGGCCGAGGCGGAGCTTGTGGAGCGATTCCCCGACGGAGCCTGGGTGTTCTATCGCCTGGCCAGCAAGTCGCCGGGCCGGCATCTGGTCCGCCAGGCGCTGGATCTGATCGACCCCGCCGATCCGGCCGTCCACGCCGACGCCGAGAAGCTGGCCAAGGTGCGGGCCGAGCGCTCGACCGGGGCCCAGGCCTATTTCGCCCGCAACGCCGCGCGCTGGAACGAGATCCGCTCGCTGTATGTCGACGAGGCCGAGGTCGAGGCGGCGATCCTGCGGGCGACGGGCGAGGGGCCTTTCGACGAGATGGTCGACCTGGGCGCGGGCGCCGGCCGCATGCTGACCCTGCTGGGCCAGCGAGCCGGCGCGGCTCTGGGCCTGGACCTGTCGCAGCAGATGCTGAACATCGCCCGCGACGAGGTGGCCAAGGCGGGGCTGGCGCAGTGCGAGCTGCGTCACGGCGACATCTTCGCCACCGGCCTGCCGGGCGGCTGCGCCGACCTGGTGACCGTGCACCAGGTGCTGCACTATCTGGGCGATCCGGCCGCCGCTGTCGCCGAGGCCGCGCGGCTGGTGGCCCACGGCGGCCTGCTGCTGATCGCCGACTTCGCGCCGCACGACCACGAGTTCCTGCGCGAGGCCCACCAGCACCGGCGCCTGGGCTTCGAGGACGCCGAGATCATCCCCTGGCTGGAGGCCGCCGGCCTGCGCCTGGAAAACAACATCGCCCTGCCGCCGTCCTCGGCCCAGGGGCTGACCGTCAAGATCTGGACGGCCCGCCGTCCGGCCGAACGGTCCGCGCAAAGGAGCGCCGCATGACCCTTCCTCCCACGCGCCGCGTGCTCGGTCCCGTGGCCCGCGCCGGAGAGCGCGGCCAGAGCCAGGCCGGAGGGCGCGCCCGCGTCTCGTTCGAGTTCTTCCCGCCCAAGACCCCGGCGATGGAGGAAAGCCTGTGGCAGGCCATCACCCGCCTGGCCCCGCTGGATCCGGCCTTCGTCTCGGTGACCTATGGGGCCGGCGGCTCGACGCGCGAGCGCACGCACCGCACGGTCAAGCGCATCCTCGAAGAGACCAGCCTCAAGCCCGCCGCCCACCTGACCTGCGTCGGCGCCAGCCGCGATGAGGTCGACGAGGTGATCCGCGAATACTGGGAGACGGGCGTTCGCCACATTGTGTCGCTGCGCGGCGATCCTCCGCCGACCGAGGGCGGTATCGGCGGGATCTATGTCCCGCGCGAGGACGGCTACGCCAACGCCACCGAACTGACCAAGGCCGTGCGCGGCATCGCGCCGTTCGAGGTGCTGGTCGGGGTCTATCCCGAGAAGCATCCCGAGAGCCCGTCGATCGAGCACGACATCGACGTGCTCAAGCAAAAGGTCGATGCCGGCGCGACGCTGGCGATCAGCCAGTTCTTCTTCGACATCGACGCCTTCCTGCGCTTCAACGACAAGGTTCGCGCCGCCGGGATCACCATCCCGATCGTGCCGGGGATCATGCCGGTGACCAACTTCAATGGCCTGAAGAAGATGTCCCAGGCCTGCCAGACGGCGGTGCCGACCTGGCTGGCCAACCTGTTCGAAGGGCTCGACAATGACGCCGAGACGCGTCGCCTGATCGCCTGCTCGGTGGCCGCCGAGATGTGCGCCAAGCTGCAGGAGCAGGGGTTCGAGGACTTCCACTTCTACACCCTCAACCGCGCCGATCTGGTCTATGCGATCTGTCGGGTGCTGGGCGTACGGGAACCGGAAACAACATCGACGGAGGTCGCGGCATGAAGACCCTGGCTCTGATCCTTTGCGGCGTCGTGTCCCTGGGCGCGGCCACGGTCGCGCATGCCGACGTCGTCGCGCCCCCCGGCTGGACCGCGCCCAACAAGCCCTATCGCGTGGTCGGCAACATCTACTACGTCGGCGCGGAAACCCTATCGGCCTGGCTGATCACCTCGTCGGCGGGCCATGTCCTGCTGGATCCTGGCATGTCAGCGGAAGGCGCCAAGCTGGTCGAGCGCAACATCGTCTCGCTGGGCTTCAAGCTGGCCGACGTGAAGATCCTGATCAACACCCACGCCCATTTCGACCATGCGGGCGGCCTGGCCCAGGTCAAGGCCGACACCGGCGCCAAGGTCTGGGCCTCGCGCCTGGACGAGCCCGCTCTGGAGCAGGGCCGGCACTTCGGCGACAACGACAACGGCCTGACCCCCTTTCCGGCGGTCAAGGTCGACAAGGCCTTCGGCGACGGCCAGAAGCTGAAGCTGGGCGAGACCACCCTGGTCGCCCATCTGACGCCCGGACACACGGTGGGCTGCACCTCCTGGACCACGACGGTGACGGAGAAGGCGCGACCGCTGAACGTGACCTTCACCTGCTCGCTGTCGGTGGCCGGCAACGTGCTGGTCGGCAACAAGACTCACAAGACCATCGTCGCCGACTATCGCTCGACCTTCGCCAAGCTGCGGACAATCCCCACCGACGTGATGCTGCCCGCGCACGAGGAGCAGGGCGACCTGCTGGCCAAGCGTCAGAAGATGCTGCGCGGCGACAACAACGCCTTCATCGATCCGACCGAGCTGGGCCGCTTCGTCGCCGCTTCGGAAGCCGCGTTCAACAAGGCGCTGGCGCGCCAGCAGGGAGCGGCCAAATGACCGACCTGACCACTCGATCAGGCCGCATCGCCGCCCTGAAGGCCGCCGCCAAAGAGCGCGTGCTGATCCTCGACGGCTCCTGGGGCGTGATGTTCCAGAAGAAGAAGCTGTCGGAAGCCGACTACCGCGCCGAACGCTTCGCCGACTACGACGGCCAGATGAAGGGCAATAACGACGTCCTGTGCCTGACGCGGCCCGACCTGGTGGCCGAGCTGCACGACGCCTACTTCGCCGCCGGCGCCGACATCTCCGAGACCAACACTTTTTCCGGCACCACCATCGCCCAGGCCGACTATCGCCTCGGCGAAAAGGACGTCTGGGACATCAACTACGAAGGCGCGCGGATCGGCCGCTCGGTGGCCGATCGCTGGCTGAAGGAGCATCCGGAAAAGCCGCGCTTCATCGCCGGCTCGATCGGGCCGCTTAACGTGATGCTGTCGATGTCATCGGATGTGAACGACCCCGGCGCGCGCAAGGTGACCTTCGACCAGGTCTATGAGGCCTATCGCCAGCAGGTCTCGGCCCTCTACGAGGGCGGTGTCGACCTGTTCCTGATCGAGACCATCACCGACACCCTCAACTGCAAGGCCGCCATCAAGGCGATCCTGGACCTGCGCGACGAGGGCCACGAAGAGCTGCCGATCTGGATCAGCGGCACCATCACCGACCGTTCGGGCCGCACCCTGTCGGGCCAGACGGCCGAAGCCTTCTGGAACTCGATCAAGCACTGCAAGCCGTTCGCCGTGGGCTTCAACTGCGCCCTGGGCGCTGATTTGATGCGCCCGCACATCGCCGAGATGGCCCGCATCGCCGACACCCTGGTCGCGGCCTATCCCAATGCCGGCCTGCCCAACGCCATGGGCGAATATGACGAGGAGCCGCACCAGACCGGCCACGCCCTGCACGAATGGGCGTCGGATGGTCTGGTGAATATCCTGGGCGGCTGCTGCGGCACGACGCCCGACCACATCCGCCACGTGGCCGAAGCCGTCGCCGGCGTCACCCCGCGTCAGATCCCCGAGCGTCCCCGGGCCATGCGCCTGGCGGGCCTCGAACCCTTCGAACTGGTGGGCTGAAGATGACCGCCTGGGCTCCCGGACCTTTCGACAACGAAGAAGCCGCCGATTTCATCGAAGACCTCACCGAGGCGCCCGACTGGCGCATGGTGGTGACTCTACTCGACCATGCCGCCGGCGTGACCGGCTATCTGGAAGAGGCCGAGGCGGAACTGGCCGTGGCCGCCGCCGCGGTGGTCGCCTCGTGTCTCGGCGCGGGCTCGGTGCTGCCGGACAGCCACGCCGACCTGAAGGACGCCCTCGGCAAGCCGCCTGAGGGCGCCGCCAACCTCGCCCGACGGGCCCTGGCCCGCGTGGTCGGCCCCGCTTCCGAACTTGATGAAACCTGGCAGGAGGGCGAGGACCACGATGCGTGGCTTACCCAGATCGCTGGGTTGCAATCCCTGTTGAACGGCCAATCATGAGACCCGTCTTCGTCAATATCGGTGAGCGCACCAACGTCACCGGCTCGGCCAAGTTCAAGAAGCTGGTCGTCGAGGGCAACTACGGCGAAGCCCTGTCGGTCGCGCGCCAGCAGGTCGAGGCCGGCGCCCAGGTCATCGACGTCAACATGGACGAGGGCCTGCTCGACTCCAAGCTGGCCATGGTCACCTACCTGAACCTGATGGCGGCCGAGCCCGACATCGCGCGGGTGCCGGTGATGATCGACAGCTCCAAGTGGGAGGTGATCGAGGCGGGCCTGAAGTGCGTGCAGGGCAAGGCCATCGTCAACTCGATCTCCATGAAGGAGGGCGAGGCCAAGTTCATCGAGCAGGCGAAACTCTGCCTGCGCTACGGCGCGGCCGTGGTGGTGATGGCCTTCGACGAAGTGGGCCAGGCCGACACCGCCGCCCGCAAGATCGAGATCTGCGAAAAGGCCTATCGCATCCTGGTCGACAAGGTGGGCTTCCCGCCGGAAGACATCATCTTCGACCCGAACATCTTCGCCGTGGCGACGGGGATCGAGGAGCACGACAACTACGCCGTCGACTTCATCGAGGGCACGCGCGAGATCAAGAAGCGCTGCCCCTATGCCCGGATCTCGGGCGGGGTGTCGAACGTCTCGTTCAGCTTCCGCGGCAATGAGCCCGTGCGCCGGGCGATCCACTCGGTGTTCCTGTACCACGCCATCGCGGCGGGCATGGACATGGGTATCGTCAACGCTGGCGATCTGCCGGTCTATGATGCGCTGGATCCCGAGCTGCGCGAGGCCGTCGAGGACGTGATCCTCAACCGCCCGCAGCGGACCAATGTCTCCAACACCGAGCGGCTGGTCGACCTGGCCCCGCGCTACAAGGGCGACAAGAGTCAGGTCCAGACGGCCAATCTGGAATGGCGCAAGGGCAGCGTGGGCGAGCGCATCACCCACGCCCTGGTCAACGGCATCACCGAGTTCATCAACGAGGACACAGAAGAGGCGCGCCTGTCGGTCGAGCGGCCGCTGCACGTCATCGAAGGCCATCTGATGGACGGCATGAACGTGGTCGGCGACCTGTTCGGCTCGGGCAAGATGTTCCTGCCGCAGGTGGTCAAGT
>Ga0209023_10002903_pt1 | contig 20851 bp, 18 predicted proteins | sample LakOneMetagenome_FD_187468 | JGI IMG/M metagenome (GOLD analysis project Ga0209023, IMG submission 187468) | Freshwater and sediment microbial communities from Lake Erie, Canada (SPAdes) (version 2) | ecosystem: Environmental > Aquatic > Freshwater > Lentic | place: Lake Erie, Canada...
TTCTCCATCATGTTCTTTAACAGCAACCTGTTCTGCAGAATTTCTTCCGGCAGATCTGTAAATGCATGATGCGCCGTATCGCTGAAGTTATCAAAGCCTGTTCCCATCTGCAGTTCCGCACCTGTGTCCAGGTTTAACAGGGTGAGGTCAACCGCCACACCCCGGTTATGCCCGCTTCCTTTTTTCGGATCGGCAGCATAGCGGTCATCCTTCACCGGCTCCCACATTATCTCGGTAACAGAGTAGGGGCGGTAGGCATCAAATATCTTTAACCCGAATCCCTGCTCATTTAATTCCCGCTGAATTATTTCCAGTGAATCGATCGCTGATCTGCGTAAATAAGTTGTAGTGATGGCCGGGTATAATGGCCGCTGCATGAAATTATTGGTTCCTGCATAACGCAGGTCTAAAACAATGCCCGGTATTTTTTTCTTCAGGTCGATCATTGCCTTTGACGGATCATGCAGTATCGTTTTTCTCAGCAGTGCCGGAGAATTTATTACCCACAGTCCGTATTTATTGAGCACGGTATCCTGCGAAACGGCACAAAACGGGGCCAACATAAAAAGAATTCCAAAAATTAGTACCGATTGAAAACGAAGTATTATCTTGTTGATGAAAACTATCCCCATAACGATCCGTCTTGAAAAATTTGTCTTCAAGTTACAAATATTTGACCCGAATTATGCAGCAACAGAAACTACCTTACCAATATTTTACAGTTGTGGTCATTGCTTTATTCCTGCTTTCCTGCGGGGGGAATACAACAAAGAAAAAAGATGTGGTAGCCGACCCAAAGGCGATGGATAAGAGCATTGCTGAAAATATTGCATCTTTTCTCAAAGCAGCATCCGGTAATGACGGAAAAATGGAAGACAGCGTTTCGCTGCAAATGATGAATGTGTTGAATGCATATTACGAAGACAGGGATCATCAGCCCATCTGGAGCTCAAGTGAAAAATGGCAGCCGCTGGCTGATTCTTTATACCGGTTCATTGAACAGGCAGAATTGCAGGGACTTTTCCCGGAGGATTATCATTTCAGCAAATTGAAATTACTAAAAGATAAACTGGATGCTGATTCACTCAGCCGGATGGATGCTGTTTTATGGACAAAAGCCGACCTGTTGCTCACGGATGGATTGGTACAGGCGATCAAAGACCTTAAAGTGGGCCGGTTAAAAAGAGACAGTGTTTCGCTGAATAAGGATTCGGTACTTGTAGATGGTTTTTATGCTGCCACACTTAACAGCATCATCAAAAAAAAACAGTTCGGTGCCGTACTTGATGCCCTGCAACCGCAGAACAAAGGTTATTGGGAATTGAAGAAGGGTATCAAATCATTTCTCGACAGCATGGACCGGCGCACACTCACGCATGTGCGGTACCCGTATAAAAAAGGGGATGCAAAGGATTCTGCATTCTTCATTAAACTGTTGCAGAAAAGACTGGCAGAAAGCAATTGCATTGATGTCACGGATAAAATGCCTGATTCGATCCAATTGTCTGCCGCCATACGAAAATACCAGGAGAAAAAAGGATTAACAGCCGATGGTAAATACGGGAAGCAACTGATAAATTCGTTCAACAATAATGATGTAGAGCGTTTCAAACGAATCGCCATCACGCTCGACAGATATAAACAATTACCCGCAAAGATGCCGGAGAAATATATCTGGGTAAACCTGCCCGGTTATTATTTGTGGCTGATACAGAGCGATACGGTGGTCTTTGAATCGAAAGTGATCTGTGGCAAACCAGAGACACGTACACCATTACTTAATGCAGAGATATCGGATATGGTTACCTATCCCACCTGGACAGTGCCTACCAGCATCATTGTTAAACAATATCTTCCCAAACTGAAGAAAAATCCGGACTATCTTAAAAAGATCGGGTTGATGTTATTAGACAGGAACGGCGATGAAGTTGATCCGAATACGGTGAACTGGGAAAAGTATTCAAAAGGCATTCCCTATAAAGTTATGCAGGGCAGCGGCGATGATAATTCACTTGGGGTGATCAAGTTCAACTTTAATAACAAGTACGCCGTTTACCTGCACGATACGAACCAGCGTTACCTGTTTAAAAATTCTTCCCGGGCATTCAGTCACGGATGTGTGCGGGTGCAGGAATGGCAGAAACTGGCTTACTACATTGCAAACAACGACAGCGTGCTGCTGAGCCAGAAAAAGGAATCCGTAAAATACACGGTTGATTCCATTAAGAACTGGATAGCTAAGAAAGACCGCCGGCGCATAGATGTGCGGAATCGCATCCCCCTGTTCATCCGTTATTTTTCCTGCGAAGGGAAAGACGGGAAGATAAAATTCTACAACGACATCTACGGCGAGGATAAGTTGCTTATGGAAAAGTATTTTGCAAAAAAATGATGCTTCAGCTTACCCGCTATTTACATTATCTTTAAACCATGTTCGAGAAACCAGTTTTCATACCAGGTCATCGGTTGCCCAGGCCAGGCATTATCTTTTTGCTTCTGTTGTTTTTTCTTTGCCCCGTCAACCTGCATGCTCAAAAAGGGAGAGTGCCTGCGGCTGCTGCACCTAAAAAAACAACCCGTACTTTTTATGGCCAGGCCAGTTTTTATGCAAACAAGTTCAACGGCAGAAAAACGGCCAGCGGGGAGATATTTGACCAGAAGAAGTTTACCTGTGCCTGCAATGTGTTGCCACTCGGTACACGTATCAAAGTTACAAACCTGCGGAACGGAAAATCTGTGCTGGTAAAAGTAAATGACCGGATACATCCTAAAATGAGGAGAGTGGTAGACCTGACGAGGGCGGCAGCACACGCTTTGGGTTTTGTTTCCCGGGGCCTTACCCGTGTAAAAGTGGAGGTTGTTGACAAAAATGGTGTCCGGTAGGGCATAATGCTCATAAAACCCTCATTCTGAAAAATAAGCGCTGAAAAGCAGTTTTAATTATGTTGGTAAAATATTTCACGTTTTGAGTTGAAGCAGCTATTTTTGTTGCGTTTAAGAAAACTAACAATTATGAAGAAAATCCTATTAGTGTTTTTGACCCTGGGCCTGTTTGCAACCTCATTCGGTCAGGGAGAATATAAAAAACGCCCTTCCTTCGGAATTCACTTTTTTATGAACGACTTCAGTACAGCGGCAAACCTGCGTACAGCCGGGCTGGCAAGCGTTTTAAAGTCGAAAGAATGGCACAAAACGAAAAACATGAACGCCGGAATGGCTGTCAGCTACATACAGGGACTGAATAATAACCTTGACTTTGCCGGTACTTTGTCTGGCTCTTTTGTAAATTATCCCATTTCCGGTAAACCACTGCCTGCAAGCTCAAGCCTTTTGCTGGAAGGTGCCGCCACGGTTAACCTGAAACTATTCACCGACAAATATTTCTTTGTTCCTTTCATCACCGCAGGTGTGGGAGGTTCTAAATACAGGGGCTATTATGGTGCCTTTATGCCATTGGGTGTAGGCGCCCAGGTAAGGTTGATCGATGAAGTTTATCTTCTCTTAAATTCGCAATACCGGGTGCCCATCACTGAAAATGCTTCCTATCATTTTTATCACAGTGTAGGAGTAGCTGCTAACTTAACCAAAAAGAAAGAACCGGCTCCGGTTGTTGTTCCTATCCCGGTGGTTGAACCACCCAAAGACAGGGATGGCGATGGCGTACTGGATTCGCTTGATAAATGCCCGGATGTAAAAGGATTGGCTGCTTTACAAGGTTGCCCAGACAGGGATGGAGATGGCATTGCCGATGGAGAAGACAAATGCCCCGATGTAAAAGGCCTTGCCCGTTACCAGGGTTGCCCAATACCTGATACTGATAAGGATGGGATCAATGATGAAGAAGATAAATGTCCTGCTGTATTTGGTGTGGCCCGTTACCAGGGTTGCCCGGTGCCTGACACCGATGGCGATGGCGTGAACGATGAAGAAGACAAATGTATCAATGAAAAAGGTCCTGCTTCCAACTATGGTTGCCCGGTGATTGATACCAAGATCATTGAAAGGATAAACAAAGCTGCACAGAATGTATTCTTCTCAACAGGCAGTTCTAAATTACTGGCTAAATCATTCCCTAAACTGAATGATGTGGTTACCATTTTAAAAGAGAACCCGACTTATAAAGTGAATATCGACGGGCATACGGATAATACCGGTAAAGCAGATAAGAACCAAACTTTGTCTGAAGCAAGAGCCGCTTCAGTTAAAGCTTACCTGGTTAGTAAGGGTGTGGATGAAAGCCGTCTTACTTCAACCGGTTACGGACAGGACAAGCCAATTGCAGATAATAAAACTGCTGCAGGCCGTGCTAAGAACAGGAGAGTGGAAATGACCGTAAGAAATTACTGATAAAAGCTTTGAGTTAAAAGCCCCCTGGATAAGGGGGCTTTTTTTATGAGGGATATTTCCTTTATTAAATGAGTGGCTTGCGAATGCTGAAAGGAGTATGGCCGGTATGTAACAGTTAAATTGATCTGAACAGGGTTCTCTTTCTAATAATCATTTGCCGGTTTTGCTTTCACCGGCTTTTTGTTCTTATCATCTGCCGGGTTTATAACAGGTGTATTCCCTTTTTTATCCTCCGGCTTTTTCTGTTTGCCCGAATCGGCTTTTGGTATCTCGCTTTCGATGCCGATCTTTTCGGTGGACGGAGGGAGGTTCGTATAATCGTCGATGGAACCATTGCCTGCATCAGTTCCCACACTATCGCCCTGGTTAGCCAACTGGAACAATGCATCAGCAGATAACTCTTCGTTCTTCATATTGGCAGGAACCTGGAATTCCTTAATTTTTCCATAACCGAGTTTTGTATCAGCATATACTTTACTCATGAATAAACCCCAGTTGGGAGCCGACATCTCGGCACCGCCTGCATTGCCACTGTAGATGCGTATAAAAGGATCTTCGCAACCCACCCAGGTGCCGGCCAGTAATTCGGGTGTATACCCAATGAACCAGCCGTCGGCATTGTCATTGGTGGTTCCGGTTTTGCCTGCTTTTTCCCCAGGTATATTATAACTATTAAGCCTTTGAGCCGTACCAAACTTTATCACTCCCTGCATCAGTTCAACCATGGTATGGGCGGATGCTTCACTCATTACCTGTTTTGATTCGGCAGTAAATTGTGCCAATATATTGCCATTCTTGTCTTCAATCCGTGTAAGCAGGATGGGCTCAATATTATAACTGTTGTTCGGAAACATAGAGTAGGCCTGCAGCATTTCCAACATGGGTATTTCGGCCGCACCCAGCGAAAGCGAGATGTAAGGCGGAAGCGGGGATTTGATGCCGCAATCTTTAGCGAACTCGATCACCCTTTTTACGCCGACCATGTTTGTTATTCTTACCGATGCCGTATTTTTTGACCAGGCAAGACAATTAGCCAATGTTCCGCCTCCGCCATGAAAAGTTTTCATTTCTTTTCCATACTGGACCGGGCCGCCGGGGATCACGGTAGAAGGAGTATACCCGGCATCTTCAACAGCCAGTGAATAGATCAATGGTTTGATGGTAGAACCAACCTGCCTTTTAGTGGTTACATGATCAAATTTGAACCATTTAAAATCGATGCCCCCGATCCAGCATTTTATTTCACCCGTTTTAGGATCCATGGCAGCAAATGAAGTTTGCAGAATATTCTTGTGGTACTTAATGGAATCAAAGGGCGTCATCACCGTATCTTTTTCCCGTTTGGCATTCCACGCAAACACTTTCATCTTAACAGGAACATAAAATGACTTTTTGATATCTTCTTCCTTTACATCATCGTCCTTCATATTCTTCCAGCGCTCGGTATATTTAAACGCCGCTTCAATAGTGCTTTCATGTCCTTTCCAGATCTTATCACCATTAACTTTCATGATCTGATCAAGTTTCTTCTGTATCACCGGCATGTGCTGTACCACGGCTTCTTCGGCATACTGCTGCATGCGGGAGTTGATGGTGGTATATATTTTCAATCCGTCTTTGTAAAGATTGTATGGTTCCCCGGTCTTGGGATTTTCATGTGTTTTACACCAGTCCTTTAATTTATCTGCAAGTTCAGCCCGGAAATAAGGGGCAATGCCCACGTTCTCGTCGATCTTTTTGAAATAGGTGATGAGGGGTTTTGCTTTCAGCTTTTCTCCTTCTGCTTCGGTTAAAAAATGCTGTTTACAAACCACCATCTGGTTTATCACGGTATTTCTACGGTTGATGGAAGCTTCCCGCCTGGTGATGGGATTGTAAACAAATCCTTTGAGCATGCCTACTAATACAGCGGCTTCTTCTATTTTAAGGTCCTTGGGTTCTTTTTGAAAATAAGTACGGGCAGCATTGCGTATGCCGTATACATTACCCCAGGGCGCCCGGTTCAGGTAAAGGGTAATGATCTCTTCTTTAGTGAAATTCCTTTCGAGTTTTACAGCAACGATCCATTCTTTAATTTTATCCAGCCCACGCCGGATAATATTTCCCTTTCCCTGTTTCAGCATCATTTTGGCAACCTGCTGGGTGAGGGTACTGCCTCCTCCTCCTGTGCCAAGGGAAAATATGGCACGGCCAACAGCCTGGGCATCGATGCCGGAATGGTCATAAAAACGTTCGTCTTCGGTTGCTATCAATGCATTGATGACGTTGGGCGATATCTCGTTGTACTTTACTTCACTGCGGTTCTCGGAATAATATTTACCCATCAGTTCCCCGTCGCTGGAGTATATCTCGCTGGCGAGGTCAGCTTCGGGATTCTGTAATTGGGTCACCGACGGCATTTTTCCAAACAAGCCAAAATTGGCGCAGAGGAACATCAGTACCACAAATAAAAAGCCGCCAATAAAAACACGCCATAATATCTGAACAGAACGTTTCATAGAAATTGATGAATTATGAGTTATGAATTATGAATGGGATTTTAGCAAAAAAAACACCCTTTCATAAAACCAGTGAATGCATTTTTCTGTGTAACCGGCCGCACGTTAAAACTTGTTGGGAAACTGCGCATTTAACAGGTTCCTGTAGCCGCTTAGATCCTTGTTCGCTTTCAGCTTCTGCAGGTTCTCATCGGTAATGATTACAAATGAGTATTTATTTGCCGGTAGCCAGGATACTTCAGATGCCGCACTTTTCCTTATCTTATCATAATACTGCATGGCAGTGCTTGCATCAGGGAATGATGATATTACCAGCAGGCTTCGGTCGGCATCCAGGGCATCTTTGATTATGTTGATGGGCTGACCGTAATAGTTTTCCCTGTTGTACCGTGTAAAAGCATTCTTTGCTTCAGTTACATACACCTGGTCAACCTTGTCCAGTATCATGATAACATGGTGCGGTGATGTAAGCGCCATAACAAAAGGGCCGCTGCTTAATGGCGGGGGAACTGCTTTAATACTGTCGGCTTTTGGCACAGGGGCTGTAACAGGCTTTGTAACAGCAGGCGCCGGATTATTCTGAACCTGTACAAGGCTATCGTCATTGTCCCTTGTTATCTCCAGGCTGGTTAAATATTTTTCTATCTCTGCTCTTCTTTTCAGCACATCGATCATGGTGGCGGCTTTTTCCCTGAGCGGGGAATTGGGATTATTATCAATGATCGATTGCAATCCTTTGATGGCAATACTGTCTTCCCGGTTCTTTACATGTTGCAGCGCTTCAATGTACAGCAATTGCGGGGTCCAGTAATTTACACCATAAAGGCTGTCGGCTTTTTTCTTTTCAGCCATCGCTTTTTCATAATCGCCTTCAATGAAAAGCGTATAGATGTCGTCATACAGTTTTGTTACAGCCGGGTTCTTACCGGAGGGGTTTGCCGCAGCCGGGTTGGTTATTACCTGCCCGGATCTGCTGTTGGGGAATTTATTATTCAGCAGGTTCTTGTAGTAATCTGCTTTTGCTTTGTCTTCTAATTTTGTATAGCAGTAGTAGAGGCCTAAATAGATCTCGCCGTCAAGTAAGCGATCCGGGAATCGTTTCAGGTAATCTTCATAGGTATTTGCCGCAAGCCGGTATTCTTCCAGGTCGTTCTGGTATGCTTTGGCCAGGTCAACCATATTGTTGGCAATGGTTTCATTGCTGCTTGCCATTTTTTCTTCATTCAGCGGAATATCCTTCATCAGGCCATCGTAACTTATCTCTGTTGGCTGCGTTTGTGATGTGTTTTTCTTATTGGCACTGTCTTTAGGATTTACGCCAGGCAGGTTTGTTGCACCCGGAACGTTCGTATTTGCAATTGCGGAAGCTTTGCGGCGCCAGTTATCAACATTAGCCCGGTTACCCCACTTACTTTTAAATTCACTAAAGCCTCTTGATTTGAGAGAACTGTTTGCAAAGTACCATTCCCCCTTGCTGCTGTTATTGGCAAAAAGGTCGGTAGGCTGCTGATTGGGATTAGAACCGGGGTATAAAATATTTCCACCGGAACCGCTGCCATCATCCTTCAACCCTTGTTCTTTACGGAGGCGCCTTACCAGTTTCTTTACATAATCATCTCTTTCAGCAGGCTGCATGGCTGCTATTCGTTGCAGACTGTCTTCCCGTTCAATATTGCTGATGGCTTCGGCTATTTTGGTCAGGGCATTCTTCCGGTCCTGTATTTTAGCGATCAAAGCATCCATGGCCGAGTCGGAACCGGTTTGAAGGCTGTCGTACATGGCTGCTGCCAGCCGGTATTGCTTGCGGTCGTACGCAATATTACCCAGTTGCATATAAGCCCTGTTCTTATAATTAACGTTACTCTCGTTGTATTTTAGGCTCTTGTTGAAATAAGTAATGGCGGCGGCCGTATCGGGTTTCTGCAGTGCCAGCTGGCCGGCGGAATAATAAACGATGTCGCGGTATGTTTCAAACTTATCCCGCTTTCCCATCTTTAAAAGATTGCTGATGCTTTTATCGAGTTCTTTGGGATTGGAAGCGCCCTTCATCATTTTCGCATCGTTCAACTGGGCATAAATGTCCAGCAGCGGGTCAACCGTATGCCTGGATGCTTTGGCATAATAGTCTGATGCTTTGTCGTATGCGCCGCTTATTTCATAAAGCTGTGCCAACAGGAATTCCCAACGGGCTTTGTCCTGTTTGTTATCGGCATTGCTCAATGCTTTCTCCAGGTGAACGGCCGAACTGTCGTAAATACCTTGTTTATAAAACCAGTAAGAAGTTACTTCCTGCAGGTCGTTTTGCAAACGTTTAGGAAGATTTGGATCGTTCTGGAGAGTATTTATCAAACCGCCGGATTCAGCAAACTCGCCTTGTTCAATTAATGTACGGGTAAGCCATATCAATGCATCGTTCCGGCTTGGCGGCAACGCGGTAACTTTTTGAAGTATGTTTCTTTTTTCTTTATTGGCGATGGAAATTTTGTAGCCACTTGCTGCGGAGTTGGTGCCTACTATCCGGTCATCATCGTCATTCTTTCTTTTGCGTGGAAAGAGATTGTAGTTGATGAACTGGAAGGTCATCATGGCCGAGTCAAGGTCATTGCGTAAAAAATAGGCCTTGCCAATGAGCATGTACATATTGTCGATCCAGTCATTCCGAAGGTCATGAAGAAGAATACCGGCCGTACTTGTATAGATCACCGAATCCAGTTCGCTTTTTTGTGTAGCGGTATTTTCCAGTGTATAGGGGTAAAAACGCAGCAGGCCCGAGTAGTCTTCTTTTTGCGCCATCTTGGCCCTTTCCAAAACCATGTTCACCCGGTTATTGGCATTGAAGTAGTAGTTGTAATGGGTGATGTTGTTCTGGTAAAAATTACGCATCACCGTAAATTTCTTGTCGGCGGTTTTTTCAGATCCCAGTTTCCGGTTCTCAAATTTCTCGGGTTTCTTCTCTTTGCCAAAGGGATCAAATGTCCAGGTTGGCTGAGCCATTACAAGCGCAGGAAATAAAACAAATAATAAAAAAAAGAGAGAAGTATTGATCGTTTTCTTCAGCATGAATCAAATGGTTGAATAGCGGGCTAAATATCGGTCTTTTTTAGTAAATAATGTAGATATGTATGTCGCTTTCCTGTACTTTAATGATTTTTTATAATGGGTAGTAAAAACACGCTGCAGGGAATCTGCATAAATAACTCAAATGCAGGTTTTAAATTGCTTTTTCGGCTTCATTTCTTAATTTTAAGCCTCAACAGGAAATTATGGCAAAATTGTATGCCAACAGCACGCTGAAACGCCTCAGAAACAGGTACCGGCTGGTGGTGATGAACGAAGATACATACGAGGAAGTGGTGAAATTTAAGCTTAGCCGGTTGAGCGTATATATTTTTTTAAGTACGGTTTTCGTTGTATTGGTGGGATTGATCATTGCGTTGTTGGTCTTTACACCGCTCAAGTATTATTTGCCAGGCGCTGGCTATGGCGATGCAAAGCAGATCAGGGAATATAAGATGCTGAAGATGCGGACCGATTCGATGGAACAGGCACTGAAATACCGGGATCAGTATTTCAACGACCTGAAAAAAGTGCTCCAGGGAAATATGACCGTGCTGGACACCCATAAACTGGCTTTGCCTAAGGTGGAAAAAAGTATTGAGTAATTCAGGAATAATTCAAATATCAACTAAAAACCAACTTTATGTTCAATTCAAAATCCAGGTCTGAAGAAACGGCCTCTCATACAAGCACCCTGGTTGGTGCAGGAACCACAATCACCGGCGATATTGAAAGCACCGGCGACATTCGCATCGATGGTGTTTTAAAAGGCAATCTGAAAGCGAAATCAAAGGTCATCATTGGAACCGATGGCATAGTGGAAGGGGATATTGAAGGGCAGCATGCCGACATCATGGGCCATGTTACCGGAAAAATAAAAGTGCAGGAACTGCTTTACCTGCACGGCAGCAGCATACTCAATGGTGATATTTATGCCGGCAAACTGCAGATAGAACCCACCGCTGTTTTCAATGGCAAGTGTAACATGGGCGGAGCCAATATAGTGGAACTTAACAATAGTGCCATTGCCAATGCAGTAAATCAATAAAAGAAGTTTAATGAATCCCCGGATCAAAAATGTTTTTCCGTTAATTGTCACTTTCGTGGTTTTGGCCATCGCTGTTCTGGCTGCAAAATTTTTACTTGCCGGTAAAGGCGGGGTAGATTACACGGTATTAATGGCGGCCAATTGTTTATTCTTTCTTGTGAGCCTGCTGGTATTCCGGATGCAATACAATGCCATGCACAACAGCAACCCCAATGTCTTTATACGGAGTGTGATGTCGGGTATGATCATTAAAGTATTTGTGTGCATCGGCGCCGTGATCGGCTATTACTTTATGAGCAGGGAAAACTTCAACAAACCGGCCGTGTATGCAGGCATGTTAATCTATATTATTTACCTGACGGTGGAAGTAAGGACCATCATGAAGCTGAACAAAAAGAAAAATGCCTAAGCAGGAAGCGCCGCTTTTACAGTTACGATCTTATCTGCCTGCCGGAACCTTTGATGATGTAGTGTATTACCTGCAGCATTACAAAGTGCATCTTACGATCACCCGCCAGCGGCAAAGCATCCTGGGCGATTACCGGCATGCATTCGCTGATAAAACACACCGCATCAGTGTTAACGGTAACCTCAATCCCTATGCATTTCTCATTACCCTTTTACACGAACTGGCACACCTGTTCACCTACGAGCAATACGGCCACCGGGTACAGTCGCACGGCAGGGAATGGAAGAATGAGTTCAGTAAGATACTGGCCAGGTTCCTGCTGCAAAAGGTTTTTCCTCCTGATATTGAAAAAGCGCTGATGAGCACACTGCAAAATCCTGCCGCCAGCAGTTGCGGCGATGAAAAGCTATTGCGTGTGCTGCATAATTACGATGCGAAGAAAGAAGGGGCACATTTGGTTGAGCAGATACCGGAAGGAACGTTATTTGTTATTAAAGGCGGAAGGATATTTAAACGGGGGGAGAAGATCAGGAAACGGTATAAATGCACCGAAGTAAAAACGGGAAAGGTTTATTTATTCAGCGCCGTGTATGAAATAAATATTGTGTAGTACTTCAATCAAGCTCTTTCAGCATCCACACATCACAGCCCGTATGCCCGCTGCTGCCCTGGGCTGCGGGTAAATGAGTGAAACCAGATTTCTCATACATGGGAATGGCGATGGTAAGTTCGGGCATGGTCTCTAAGTACATTTTTTTATAACCCATTTCTTTTGCGGCAGCAATGCATCTCTGCAACAGTTCTTTTCCGATACCTTTGCCTCTTGCAGCAGGGGAGAGATAGAATTTCACCAGTTCGCAGGTTCCTTCCGGCAGGTTGGCAGTGGGATAGATGCCGCTGCCACCCATGATCTCTCCATTAAGTTCGGCCACAAAATAAATGCTTCGTTCTGCCCTAAAAACTTCAAACAAATGGTCGGTTGTTTCATCGTAATAAACAGTGCCGGGTTTATTGGCCTTAAATTCTTTTAAGCTGTCACGGATGATCTTTGCAAGCGCTGCATTGTCATCCTGTTTAATATTCCTTATAAGCATCCTGTTTTTCATTAATCATTTTCCATTAACCAACTCCAAACCTAGCTAATTTTTAAACATATATTCATACAAGCCTCCGATTAAGAAAAATCGTTTATTTTCGGTTATAAATTAACTACTGACTGCTTGGCCGAAGTAAAAAAATATAGTGAAGAGGAACTGGTTCTGCTGCTTCAACAAAAAGACCAACAGGCATTTTCATATTTATACGACAACTATTCCGCCGCCATGAACGGGGTCATTTACCGGATGGTGGAAGACCGGGAACTGGCCGAAGACATCCTGCAGGAGGCTTTCGTCAAGATCTGGAATAATTTCGCCAGCTACGATACGGCCAAAGGACGACTGTTTACCTGGATGCTTAATATTACAAGAAACCTCACTATTGATACACTGCGGAGCAAGGGATATAAAAAACAGGCAAAAATCTCCAGCGATGAAAATTCCGTAAGTAATTTTACGGATGACGGGCGGATGGCCGAGCGCTTTGATGCCATGGGCCTGCGAAAGCAACTGGTGAATTTAAAGCCGGAGCAACGCAGTATCATCGATCTTGCTTATTTTAACGGCTATACCCAGGATGAGATATCGAAAGAGATGGGCATTCCGCTGGGTACTGTTAAAACAAGGATGAGGGCAGCCATTATTGAATTAAGAAAAATGTTGGAATACAGTTGAACGCACAAGAGATCATATCATCCGGTATACTGGAGCTTTATTGCACCGGGCTCACATCGGCAGTTGAAAATGCCGACGTGGAGCAATGGGTAAAGCAATATCCCGAAGTAGCCGCAGAAATTGCCGCCATACAGGCCGGACTGGAAGGTTATGCCCGGTCGCATGCCATTGCACCGGCCGCTTCAGTTAAAGAGAAGGTATTTGCAGAAATAAATAAGGCATCATCGGCTGCACCGGTTGTAAATATGCAGCCATCAAATAACGGAACTGCGATCGTTCGTTCTATTTCACCTGCCTGGAAATATGCAGCGGCAGCGAGTATCATTTTACTGGTTGGCAGCCTGCTATTTAATTACAGTTTCTACGATAAGTATAAAACAGCAAGTAATGATCTGCAGGTTGCAAAAAATGAACTGGAGCAACAGAAACAGGTTGCCCGGTCAATGGAAGGCGATATGAAGAAGATGGGAGATAAAAATGCGATGCCTGTATCCTTGAAAGGAATGCCTGATGTACCTGATGCTGCCGCAAGGATTTACTGGATGCAGGATAGTCATGAAGTTTATATTGATCCTTCCAACTTACCAAAAGCACCAACAGGCAAACAATACCAGTTCTGGGCAATTGTTGATGGCAAGCCGGTAAATGGCGGTATCATCTCTACTGAAATTAATGGCAAAACAGTTCATTTTCAACAAATGAAAAGTTTTGGAAGTGCCCAGGCTTTTGCCGTTTCCCTTGAAGATGCCGGCCCGGAAAAACCTGTACCAACCAAAGTAATGGTGATGGGTAAAATGCAAACCTCCCTGTAATTCTGCCTTATTATACTTTAATCGGATAAGCTTTAGCATTAAACCCCATCGGGGCGATAGTATGGTGACCTGAAACCAGCTAAACCAATGAGCTCCGTAGGAGCGTCATTTTTAAACACCGGGTTATTACAATGCCGCCCCTCCGGGGCTTAATGCACCACATCAAAATGCATCAACCAAATTGTCATCCCCCCGGGATTTTGCATTTCACAAATATTAAGATCTGCCCAAACATCATGTTTAAAATATTTGCAGAAAATAAATCCAGCCTGTTTCACCTGTCGTAGATGATGTACAATCATTAATCAAAAAATCATAAACACAGAATCATGAAACAGATCAAAAAATTATTTTTTGCAGCAGCGGCTATTTTATTTGCCCATGCTTCATTTGCCCAGAAAGAGACAACCGTAATGGTTGGCGGAGCCGCAATGTATCCCACAAAGAACATCATTGAGAATGCGGTGAACAGTAAAGACCATACCACCCTGGTAGCCGCCGTTAAGGCTGCCGGATTGGTAGAGACGTTACAAAGTGCCGGTCCATTCACCGTATTTGCCCCAACCAACAGCGCTTTTGAAATGCTGCCTGCCGGCACCGTAGATAATTTGCTGAAGCCAGAGAATAAATCAGCACTTACGGGTGTTCTTACTTACCATGTTGTTGCAGGCCGGTGGAATTCTGCCGACATTGCCAGGATGATCAAAGACGGCAATGGCAAAGCCGAAGTAAAAACAGTAGCCGGAGGTAAACTATGGATCATGATGGAAGGAAAGAAGATCGCCATTAAAGACGAAAGCGGGAATGTGGCCTATGTTACCATTAAAGACGTTAATCAAAGCAACGGAGTGATCCATGTGATCGATCATGTATTGCTGCCAAAAATGTAACGGATGTTTAGTTTTTAAGTTGGATGAGTAAACCGGCCCTGTTCAGCATAGTGAACGGGGCCTTTTATTTACTGAGCAGCGAATAGATGGCTGTGTCGAGAAACTTTCCCCTGAAAAAAAAATTCTCTTTAAAATAGGCCTCTCTTATAAAGCCGGCATGCTCCAGTACTTTTCCGGAAGCAATATTCTCAGGATTGATATGCGCTTCAATGCTATGGAGTTTCATTCCTTCAAAGCCGTATTTAATGACCGCCAGTAAGGCTTCTTTCATGATCCCTTTTTTCCAATACGCCGGATGCAACACATATCCTACTTCGGCACGGTCGTGTTCTAACATCATGCGCCAGTAACAAATGGTCCCGATCAATGTACCCGGATCATCGAGAAGTGCAATGCCCCACAGGATGCTTTCATTTGTATCCGCCAGCTTATTGATCCGTTCAATAAAATCCACAGCTTCTTCCAGTGTTTTCGTTTTCTCCCGGTCGATATAACGCATCACCTGGTCATCCGACCGGAGGAAAAGCATTTGGGGACCGTCGTCGTTGGTCAGTCTGCGTAACAACAACCGTTCTGTTCTTAATTCAGGAAAAGGGGAGAAATTCAATTCAAGCATATGATCAATTATTTTAACTAAGATAACTCAATTCATATTGCATAAACAAAAACCCCATACGCAGGGGCGAATGGGATTCAATATTATTTGAGACGAAGAATTATGCAACGGCTTTATTAACCAGTTCGGCCGCTTCACTCAGTAAGATGGCGCTTTGCACTTTCAACCCGCTTTCATCTATCAGTTTCTTTGCCACATCGGCATTGGTGCCCTGCAATCTCACAATGATGGGGATATTAATGTTGCCGATGGACTGGTAGGCATCAATAACACCCTGTGCCACCCGGTCGCAACGAACGATGCCGCCAAAGATATTAATGAGTATCGCTTTTACCTTCGGGTCTTTTAAAATGATACGGAAACCGGCTTCAACCGTTTGTGCATTGGCCGTGCCGCCTACATCCAGGAAGTTGGCCGGCTCACCACCGCTCAGTTTTATCATATCCATGGTAGCCATGGCAAGACCGGCGCCATTTACCATGCAACCAACATTACCATCCAGTTTTACAAAATTCAGGTTGTACTGGCCGGCTTCCACTTCGGTAGGATCTTCTTCACTCAGGTCCCTCAGCGATGCAATATCCGGGTGGCGCATCAATGCATTGTCATCCACATTCATTTTGCAATCCACCGCAATGATCTTGTCGTCACTTGTTTTGAAAAGCGGGTTTATTTCCAGCATGCCGCAATCGGAGCCAACATATGCGTTGTATAGGTTTGTTACAAATTTTACGCAGTTCTTAAACGCAGCGCCGCTCAGTCCCAGGTTGAAAGCGATCTTCCTTGCCTGGAATGCTTCCAGCGGGCCGCCCGGGTAAACCCATTCTTTAAATATTTTTTCGGGAGTATCGTGGGCCACGTCCTCAATATTCATTCCGCCCTCGGTGCTGTACATGATCACATTCTGACCGGTAGACCTGTCAAGTAATATCGATAGATAAAATTCCTTCACCGGGCTTGGCCCGTCATAATAAACATCCTGTGCAACCAGCACTTTACTTACTAATTTTCCGGCAGGACCCGTTTGTATGGTCACCAATGTTCCGCCTAAAATATTTTTAGCGATCTGCATTACATCATCGGCATTTTTTCCCACTGCCACACCACGTTGTTCGGTACCGGCTATCTTTCCTTTACCACGCCCACCTGCATGGATCTGTGCCTTTACTACGGCAAAATTGCTTCCGTATTGGGTATGGATCTGCCTGTATGCCTGCTCTGCCTCACCGGGGGTGCTGCAGGGTATACCTTCCTGCACGGGTACGTTATATTTTTTCAGTAATTCCTTGGCCTGGTATTCGTGAAGATTCATAAAATTCAAAGTTTTGGCGAAGATAAATAAAACAGTTTACAGTTTGTGGTTTGTGGGTTGATGTTTGATAGCCTTCACTAATTATGGTTTATATAGTTCGGATAGAGTCATCAGGCAGCAAGGACCTAACCTCAAACCACAAACCACAAACAGCTATTCCTGAACATTCCTTTAACGTTTCTTACCTTACCTTTGGCGCAAAAAAGAAAGGAACATGATTGCTGAAATTAACGAGGCGGTTGATTTTATTAAAAAGAATTACGGGCACAGGCCCACGGTTGGTATTGTGCTGGGGAGCGGCATGGGCAGTTTTACCACGGAGATAAAGATAGAAAAGGAGATCCCTTACGGAGATATACCGCACTTCCCGGTAAGTACCGTAGAAGGGCACAGCGGCAAACTCGTTTTTGGAGAGATCGCCGGAAAAAAAGTAGTGGCCATGGGAGGCCGCTTTCATTATTATGAGGGCTATTCTGCCGATCAGGTGGTTTTCCCGGTACGTGTATTAAAGTTCCTGGGTATTGAAACACTGTTGCTGAGTAATGCGGCCGGAGGAGTGAATCCTGATCTTAAAGTAGGGGATATGATGATCATAACAGATCATATCAGCCAGTTGATCCCCAACCCGCTGATCGGGAAAAATCACAAAGAGCTCGGGCCAAGATTTCCGGATATGAGTGAGCCTTATAAAAAACAGCTTATCCAAACGGCGAAGAAGATCGCTGCTGAAAAAAATATACCGGTAAAGCAAGGCGTGTATGTAGCTGTTACGGGCCCTACGTTTGAAACACCGGCCGAGTACAGGATGATCCTTGCCATAGGCGGTGATGTGGTGGGCATGAGTACGGTTCAGGAAGTGATCGCAGCAGTACACATGGGTTTACCCGTTTTTGCCATGAGTGTGGTTACCGATGTTGGGTTACGTGCAGAAGGCGAACCTCCCGTTACCCACGAAGAAGTATTACAGGCAGCCAGGATGGCGGAACCAAAATTTAAGGCACTATTCTGCGAACTTATCGCACAACTATAAGTAAAACCGATGAAGCAAACTATTGCCCTGCTGGTATTCATATTCTTTATTCATTTTGCCAACGCACAGCAGCCCGATTTTCTGAATAAGGTCGGTGACCGGGTGAAGAGTTTTGGTGGCGGTGGCAGGGGCGGGGCAGACACGATCGGTTTTGTTCACCGCGACGACAGGAAGGATTCCATCTCCATCACTTACAAATACCTCGATTCCATACGCATCAATTATTTTGATTCCAGCATCAATGATTTTGATAAATATTTCTCCATCCCTTCCACCTACCAGGCACTGGGCAATAACGGGGCTGCTGCTTATTCCCTGATCTATTCGCCCAATGCAAAGCCGGGATGGGATGCCGGTTTTCATGCCTTTGATCTTTACAGATACACGCTGGAAGGATCGAAATTCTTCAAGACCAACAGGCCGTTTACTGAACTCAGCTACCAGCTTGCTTCGGGCAAAGAGCAGATGATAAAAGCCTTTCACACACAAAGTCCAAAGCCTAACTGGAACTTTGGATTTGATTACCGGCTGGTAAGCGCTCCGGGTTTTTTTGAGAATCAAAATACCAATCACAAAAGTTACCGCCTGTTCAGTAATTACCAGGGCAAGCGAAAACGATACGGCGCATTTCTTATCCTGTTGGGAAATACAATAAAAAATTCTGTCAACGGCGGCATCACAAATGATTCTTCTTTATCTGATCCCAACCTGAAAAAAAGATTTTCGATCGATGTGAATCTCGGGAATAATAATAATACCGACCGCACGCCTTTTAACACGACTGTTATCACAGGCAATATTTATAAGGACTTTACTTTTTTCTTCCGGCAGACCTATGATATCGGGAAAAGAGATTCGGTTGCCGTAAACGATTCAACAACAGAATATTTATTTTATCCCAAACTGCGGGTACAGCACAGTTTTACATACAGCACATATAATTACCAGTACAAAGATGAAAAGGCAGACTCCGTCATTTATAAGAACTGGTACGATACTACCCTGAAACAGGCCATCGATAGTTTTTATGCGAAGGAGAAGTGGACAGTTATCGGCAACGATTTTTCTTTACTGCAGTTTCCCGATACAAAAAACTCCGGCCAGTTTTTATTGCTTGGCGCAAAACTGGAGAATATAAAGGGGGAACTTAAGAACCGGACCAGTAATTATCATAATCTCATTCTTCATGGCGAGTACCGGAATAAGACCCGCAATAAACGCTGGGATATCCTGGCCAAAGGCGAATTTTATGCAAGCGGAATAAATGTCGGTGATTACAATGCCTATATCAGCATTGCCCGGCATTTGAATAAACGGCTGGGTGATATCCGTTTGTTCTTTAACAATGTGAACCGTTCTCCGTCTTTCATTTATGATAATGCATCCTCTTTTAATTTCAATAATGCAAGCATCAGCAAAAAGGAGAACATCATTTCATTCGGCGCTGAAGCAAATAACTCATTTATAAACCTGGGTTTCAAGAATCATATCATTACCAACCTGGCTTATTTCTATGATTATTACCATACCACCCAGAGCAGTAAGGTGATCAACCTGTTGCAGGTTTCGGCTTCAAAAAAGATCAACCTTACCAGGCGGTGGAAATGGTATTTGAATGCAACGGTACAACTGGTCGATGGCAGCTCGCCCATAAAAGTTCCATTGGTATTTACCCGCAGCAGGATCGCTTATGAAGGCGTTTTTTATAAGAACCTGAACCTGAGCACCGGGCTTGAAATAAGGTATTATACTCCTTTCGAAGCTTACAATTATTCACCGGTGGTAGGGCAGTTCACGCCGCAGGACTCTGTGACCGTGAAAAACCTTCCCGATATCAGCGCTTTCTTTCATTTCAGAATAAAATCATTCACGCTGTTCATTCGGGGAGAGAACCTCAATACCGTGAGTTTTGCAAACGGCTTTGGCTTCACCAATAATAACTTTGCAGCGCTTCATTATCCCACCCAGGGATTTATGTTCCGGTTTGGCATCCGCTGGGGCTTTGTTAACTAACCTGACGAGGATCATTGCAAACATTAACGATGGATTTGTTGCTTTCTGAAAAATCCGGGTTAATTTTGTGATCCAGATGAAAAAAGTTTATACCGGCATATTAGCGATCTTGTACCTGGCAGTCTCCTCGGGGGTTGCCATGGAAATACATTATTGCATGGGTAAGAAAGCCGGGATGGAATTTTATGGCTCTTCCAGCGATAAATGCGGCAAGTGTGGAATGACAGATAAAGAGACCGGTTGCTGCCATGATGAATTTAAGTTCTGCAAAATAAGCGACTCACATTATTCTGCTTCCAATGATATACAACTCACTCCCGGCGAATTTACCATTGCAAACGGGTACAACCGGTTTCAATGGCAGGTGCCTGTTGGTGATGAACTGGCAGCAGTAAGTGATCATTCCCCACCAGACCATGCGGGCCCTCCTGCACGTGTATTGAACTGCGTTTTCAGACTATAAGACTGAGCAAAGATCTGTTACATCGTTAATGATAATTAGCGGTGCCTCATGCTGTGTGCATGCTCCTATTATTAATCTTAAAAATTTTATACAATGAAAACGATCTCATTATTTGCTGCCATGATATTCAGCCTGTTCTTATTTAACACAGCAAATGCCCAGGCAGTAAAAACCGAAACCATCAAAGTATGGGGAAACTGCGGCATGTGTAAAACAACCATTGAAAAAGCAGCCAGGAAAGCCGGTGCCACAATGGCAAACTGGAATGAAGACAGCAAGGAACTTAAAGTTACCTATGCGGTAAATAAAACATCGTCTGCAAAGATCCAGGAAGCCATTGCAAAATCTGGATATGATACACAGGATCTTATTGCGGACGTTAAAGCGTACGATCATTTAAGCGCCTGCTGCAAGTACGACCGGAAAGAAGTTGGTGCAACAGCAGAGGCCTCTTCAACAACAACCTATGCCTGCCCCATGCACCCGGATGTTACCAGCGATAAACCTGGCAAATGTTCTAAATGCGGCATGGACCTGGTTAAGTCAAAAAAAGAACAAATGAAAGCGGAAGGACTGAAAACCTA
>Ga0209023_10002904_pt1 | contig 20848 bp, 16 predicted proteins | sample LakOneMetagenome_FD_187468 | JGI IMG/M metagenome (GOLD analysis project Ga0209023, IMG submission 187468) | Freshwater and sediment microbial communities from Lake Erie, Canada (SPAdes) (version 2) | ecosystem: Environmental > Aquatic > Freshwater > Lentic | place: Lake Erie, Canada...
ATGATATCAAACTCAACCTTGCGGAAAGGTGGCGCAACCTTATTCTTTACCACTTTTACGCGCGTACGGTTACCACTTGCCACATCGCCATCCTTTATCTGGCTGATACGGCGGATATCCAGGCGCACAGATGCATAGAACTTCAGTGCGTTACCACCAGTAGTTGTTTCCGGATTGCCAAACATAACGCCGATCTTCTCGCGCAGCTGGTTGATGAATATGCAGCAGCAGCCTGTACGGGAAATAGTAGCCGTAAGCTTACGCAGTGCCTGGCTCATAAGACGAGCCTGCAGGCCCATCTTGCTTTCGCCCATTTCGCCGTCAAGTTCGCCCTTAGGCACCAATGCTGCTACCGAGTCAATGACAACTACATCGACCGCTCCGGAGGAGATCAACCTGTCTGCTATTTCCAGGCCTTGCTCACCATAGTCCGGTTGAGATATAATAAGATTGTCGACGTCTACCCCTAATTTACGGGCATAGCTGGCATCAAAAGCATGTTCGGCATCTATTATAGCGCAGATACCACCTTTTTTCTGTGCCTGTGCTATAGTATGTATAGCTACTGTTGTTTTACCTGAAGATTCCGGTCCGTATATTTCTATTATACGGCCGCGGGGAAGACCACCCACACCCAGTGCTACATCAAGCCCTATAGAGCCTGTGCTGATCACATCCATTGTTTCACTTTGCTTGTCGCCAAGCATCATTACTGATCCTTTTCCGTAGTCTTTCTCGATCTTGTCGAGTGCCAGTTTCAAAACCTTTAATTTATCGTCTGCCATGTTACTATTTTTAGCCATGAAATGTTTTACCAAAATTAATTTAAAAAGGTACACCCTAAATCATTTTCAAAAAGAAGATATCCACAAATTTCAAAGTGCCTCTAAGTTATGCCCAGTAAGCGTTTCCGCCGATTTTTCGGACTACTTTTCTGAAAACCTCAATTTGGGGTGTTCAAAAAATAGCTGGATTTTGTGTTTTCAAGAGATGAAATACGCGTTTACCGCATAGAAAAGGAGCTATGCGTCAGCATAGCTCCTTTTTAGAAAAATCATTCGCTTTATCAGGCTGCATCCTTTTGGTCTTCCCGTATATGCATCAGTGTATACCCTTGTATAGTTATCGGATCCACAAAAATGTTTTCAGACCGTACACTAAAGATAAAATGGATATCGAACTGGTCATCCTTATGCATATATTGTTCTGCAAGGATCCTCGCTGCATGTATTTTAGGTGATAGATAGGCTGGCCTGTCTACCAGCAGTAATATGTGAAACGAAGTGCCTTCATCTATACGCAGATAACTTACCGGTACCCGTATAGACAAGTGCTCCATGAGTGCGTCTATCAATTGTTCTGCACGCAGCGCCACCAGCGGTAGGTTGTAAGCAACTGATTTTCGGCGCTCGAATGGATGATTATTCAGCATGCCCTGGGCATCTTCTGGTAGTATCCACCCTTCAGGCGGGTTAAGTATTTCTTCTTCCATGCTCTCTTTCTCTGTCTTAATTATCGAAATCATAATCTTATTATTATAGGTTTATTATAAAATGCTTCTCTTTTACTCTTGTATAAAATACTATACCATGGTAAAATTTCAAATGCCAACATTGAGCTAATAATCAGCAAGTTTAATGTGAGAAAATATACATTATGAAATCAATTTCATGTTTAAGTCGCTGCATCTATCTTTTTTAAGATTTACGGTATTATTATGTTTCAACATCAGGCCCTTAACGAGTTGTAAACGTTATTTTCGAAATACTCAACAGATATTTGACATCGATTAAAAACACCTGCACCGAAAACAATATTAAGCAGATGACTGAACAACAAAGCGATGACGGTAACACTACCGCAGAAGAGCATAATCTGCGCACTGTGATCAACAATATAGATGCCCCTATATGGTTGGTAGACACTGATTATAAAATAATGGAGTGTAATAGCACATTCAGGAAATGGGTTTCCTGTTTTATAGGTGTTGAACTGGGTAGTGGCGACCATGTACTATATAACGGGCAAAATAAAGTATATCAAGAAAAATTTGAAATGTGCTACCGGTTGGCTTTGACCGGCAGATCTTTCAGAGCAGTGGAGGATATGAAAGTAGGTGATGAAACAAGATATTCCAGCGTCAACTTTATTCCTGTTGTAGAACACGATAAAGTGGTAGGTGTGAATTGTTACGCAAGGGATATAACAGAACAAAGGAAGCATCTACAAAAAATAGAGGAGCAAAATACAGCACTAAGAGAAATAGCGTTTATAGAATCCCACAAAGTACGTGGACCGGTAGCTACCATTCTTGGACTTGAGCAATTATTCAATCACGATGACTATGCTGACCCAATAAATCAGATAATTATTGAAGGCATAACTAAAACAGCCCGTGAACTGGACGTGATTATCAGGGAGGTAGTGCTTAAGTCAAATGCGATAGACAGGTAGTACGGTCATCGCACGATCTTGGTATAAGCAGTGTGAGTTCCGGATACGATACGTGCGAGGTAGATGCCGGAAGGAAATGAACGCATATCCAGTACTCGGTCGTCTTTGTATCTTGAGACTTCCATGCCTTTAATATCATAGAGTACTACCAGAAGTTGATTTTTCCATGTATCGGGTAAAGTCAGGGTTATCATGCCATCAATGGCTGGGTTGGGATAGGCGCTGACACTGTTATTGCATTGCTTTATGTTTTGCACAGCTATAGGCGTGTCTACCGGATGGGAAGTTGTTGTGTCATGAACAATATCGCGGAACCTGATACTGGTTATTGTCTCAGTGCTGCCTGTTACCTCGCTGGTTACCCACAATAATGGGTAATGTTCGCCATTTGCCAGCCATTTGTACTCAACTGTATTGTGAGGTACTGGTGCAAAACCTATAGAGCCGAGTGTAACAGAGTCCATTTCAAATATTGCAGACCGTACACGCAGGCAACGAATGCCGGACGAGTATGGAGTGATCAATACCCCCCATCCATCAGCTCTTGTCTCCCGGTAGCCCGTTTGTGTAATACTGCCTGTACCGGGAACATCGAAGTTAAGGCTGAAAGTGTCGGCATCGGTACGCTGATAGGTCAGCGGGAAATGATACCATACATCCGGTTTTGTATAATTACCAGGGGTAGGAGTGCCGGACGCTTCTGCTCCGAGCGCTGTGGCAATAAAGCTATCGGTGGTGTTCTGAAAAAAAGTATATGGATAGTAAACAGGCAGCAAGCCACCAATGCTGTCACCAATTTTGTGTCCAAATGCCGCTGGGTCCATAGCTGCACCGTAAGCCGGATTTACAGATGTAGCAGTTAAATAGGTATCTATGCCTTGAGAAACGGAACCGAGCGCATAGTTCCAAATCATGCTTAGCCCGCTGTCCTTAGGGTTGATCACTGTGGTTGCCGGTGCTGTGCTATACCTTAACGTATCTCCGGCGACAGGCATATCTGCCGAAGTGATCACAACCTGCGCAGAAGCGTGCCGACATAGCAACAAGATAATAAACAGGGGCAACAGGCAGCGCATGAAAATTAATTTATTCAAATATAGTAATTATAGGCCACTGTATAAACAGGTATATGTCATCTGCGTATATTTACATAGACCTTAAAAATACTCGTTTGAAAAACTACTTCTGCATTGTCGTTTGTTTTGTATTACTGATTAGTTCGTGCCGCACAAGGCAGCCTGCAGACTTGATCTTGCATAATGGTAAGGTGTACACGGTAGATAGTGGTTTTAGTTTAGCTGAAGCTTTTGCCGTAAAAGATGGCAAGATACTAGCGGTAGGCACAAATACGGACATACTAGCGAGGTTTGCGTCAGATAGTGTTATTGATGCTCATGGTAATGCAGTTTACCCCGGATTTATAGATGCGCATGCGCACTTTGTTGGCTATGGCCGGACGCTTTTTGAAGTAAATCTCTATGACTGTAAAACATGGGAGGAAGCAGTACAAAGAGTGCAGAAGTTTGCAGCGGAACACCCCTCTGAAGCTTGGATACGCGGGCGTGGCTGGGACCAGAATAAATTTCCAGGAAATGCGTATCCCGATAATACAGAGCTGAACACACTATTTCCAGGCAAACCGGTGCTACTTGACCGGGTAGACGGCCATGCAGCAGTAGCTAACAGCAAAGCGCTGGAGCTGGCGGGTATAACTGCAACACAAAAGTTGACGGGTGGCACAATAGAGGCGAAGGATGGCAAACTAACCGGTATACTGATAGACAATGCTGTGGACCTTGTAACAAGGGTAATGCCCAAACCAACTAAGGCAGATTATGAAAAATGGCTATTGGCAGCGCAACACAATTGCTTTGCTCAAGGACTCACCACGATTACCGACTGTGGACTAATGTATAATGATGTGACCAATATAGACACATTACAGCGGGAAGGTAAGCTTCTGATGCGCCTATATGTGATGCTAAGTGATGATACTGCTAACTTCAGCCGATACCTGGCAAAAGGGCCATACAAGACCGATCGGCTGTTTGTAAAAGGAATTAAAGCCTATGCAGACGGTGCACTTGGCAGCCGCGGTGCATGTATGCTGGCACCATATAACGACAAGCCGGGCTGGACAGGTTTCCTGCTCAATACGTCAGCTCATTATGACTCGCTTGCGCAAATGCTTGTGAATACAGACTTCCAGTTATGTACCCATGCAATAGGTGATAGCGGCTGCCGTGCCGTATTGAATGTGTATAATAAATACCTGAAAGAGAAAAATGATAAGCGCTGGCGAATAGAGCATGCACAGGTAGTGAACAAGAGTGATTTTGATCTGTTTGGAAAGGCATCTGTGATACCCTCTGTTCAGCCCACACATGCTACCAGTGACATGTATTGGGCTACAGACCGCATAGGAGCAGAGCGCCTGAAAGGGGCATATGCTCTTAAACAGTTACTACAACAGAATGGTTGGCTGCCTTTAGGTACTGATTTTCCTGTGGAGGATATATCACCTGTCAAGACATTTTACGCGGCAGTTGTGAGAAAAGATCCCAAAGGTTTTCCAGCTGATGGTTTTCAAATGGGCAATGCACTAACGAGAGAGCAAGCGTTGAGAGGTATGACCATATGGGCCGCAAAGTCAGATTTTTTAGAGCGAGAAATAGGAAGCCTTAACGCAGGGATGAAGGCCGATTTTGTAATAATGAACAAAGACCTGATGACCGTGCCTGAAAAAGAACTCCTCGCCACCAAAGCTATCAGTACATATTCCGGGGGCAAGAAAGTATATTAGCATCTAATAAGATTTTCAGTCAGATGCTTTTAGTTTCTTCTTATTTCCAGCATGCTTCCAGAAGGAGCAGCTAACAGTGTATGATACTTGCAATTAGCGTTTTACAAAATAACACACTGTATTATCCCACTGGCAGATCCGGTCAGCTACTCCACGCTTGCTAAGGAAATCGTGAACTGCCCTTGAGCAGCCATCCCAAACGTGATAGTCATCCATTATGATGATTCCGCCGGGTACAACACAGTCATAAAGATTATTCAGGCAATCCATAGTGGATTCATACCAGTCACCGTCCAGCCTTAGTATTGCTATCTTTTTTGTCCGATCGAAATGAGGCAATGTATCTGAAAACCACCCTTTGATAATGTTATATTTTTTTGCTCCCGCTAGTTTCATCGCATTCTCTGCAAATGACATTTCTACGCTGCAATTATTCAAATAGTTAGGCGAAGTCGTGTCATTTCTCCATGCAACTGCCGAGGCTCCATCAAGCACTTCATTTGGCTCTGGTAAGCCCTCATAACTGTCAAAAAGGTAGTATTCCCTGTTGCCAATCATCTTCGCAATACCACCGATCATACCACCTCGCCAGGTACCACATTCAACAATACAACCCTCAATTTGACGATACTTATTTACCAATCGCAGATTCTGTATATAGAGCACTACAGGGATCATAGTATAACTCTTGAAAGCCCGGTAGATCAGATAGTATGAAAGATATTTAATTTTTGTAAAGAGCCTGTAAAGAGCCGGACCTAATTTCATTCAGCAGGAATTTGTATGTAGAAAATTAAATATAAATTACGTTTGCGCAAATATAATATAAAAAATCGGAGTCGCGTCCGGTAGCGTATTTTACCGGGTATCGTCAGCTGCAGGTACTAAGCCCGGATAGAGCTAGGTAAAGTTTTAACTTAGTTGGCTCCTGTAGCTTGTAGCGCAAATAAATCAGGTGAGCAGCTATGCATAATAAAACGGGAGTGACTAGTGCGTAACAACTATGCTCTGCTTGCGTACAGCATCGCCCTGCTGCACTGAAATAATATAAGACCCGTTGGGGATACTTTGAAGATTAAAGTCAGCGGAGATAGTTACATTATTCCTGCTCATTACTTGCCTGCCCGTGATGTCCGTAAGTGAAACTGATGCCGGTATAAGCGATTGGCTAAGCTGCAGATGTATAATTTCTGATGCCGGATTAGGGAATATTTTGAATATAGGGTCAGTGACAACAGATGCAACCGAGATGGTAGGATTCACAACATAAATAGTTCCAATCATGCCTAAAGTAAAATGAAAAGTACACTGATAGTTATAAGTACCCAACACCGACGGGATATACGAATAAGTAGGGTCTGCGGAGGTGATGGGTTTGTCCCAGGTAGCTGCTCCCGCAGGTACACGAGAGCTAGTTGTAGTATGTGTGCCGTTATCCCATACCCACGTTACCACATCTCCGGGATTAACAGTTATTGCTGATGGCGTAAATGCCATGCTTCCTACATGAATGGTATAAGTAACTGCGAACGAAGTTGCAGCGTTCATAAATATAGTTGCTAGTAGTAATAATTGTTTTTTCATAATTTTTTAATAAAAGGCTCCGTGGTGCAAGGTCATTAATTATTGTTTATTCGCAAAATTGAAAAGCAACCATTACTTGTCTTTCTTTTCCTCGTCCATTTCTTTTCCCCCGACATTAAATAGCCTATATGCAAGGGCTGTGCCGGTCTCTTCAGCTTTCTGCCATGCAAATGATTGCCGGTTCACGATATAGTTGCCGGCTTTGTCAAGCACATAGTAGGTGATGTCCTTTCTTTTACCACTTTTGCTAAAGATGACATAGGCGTTAACCGAAGGTATGCTGGTATTGGTTACCCAGTTGATGTTGCAGTCTCTCAGTCTTTGTTCAACTGCCTTATCCACTTCACCGCTTATGTGCAAATTTACATTTGCGGGCATGCCTATGAAAGGCATAAGCTGCGGGTAGATGGTATTGATACGGTAAAGCCAGTCATTTTGGGCAGCATTATTTTTTTGTTCGCGGGCGCATTCCGCTTCTGCCTGGTAGACACGGGCGATGAATAACTTCTCATAGTCTGCGTCGATATTCGGATCCTGCAATATTTTGTCCAATATGCGTTTTGCATCAGTGTACTTGCCTTGCTGAATTTTAAGGCGGGCAACAAACAGCGCAAAATATTTCCGGATATGCTCGCGATTATCGTTTACAGCGGCCTTTTCGAAATTGCGAACAAAGAACTGTGTGCTAAAATCATGTATCAGGTACCAAATCTCATCCCATGATACGGTACTTTCCGTAGAGAACAGCTTGTATATAACACGATCCCGCTCAGGGTTCTGCGCAAACTGGTTGATGATGAGGAACTGCTGGAGGTATTTTTCGCCCAGCTTCTTAGCCATATCCAGCAGTACCGTTGGATTGTACCACCAGTTGCTATGCTCGAACTGACTCATTTGCCATGACTGTTCCTTGTTGATCAGTTTCAGCAATTGGATACTGAAATCGTAATGGCTTTGGCCGAGGGTAGTGCCTATATGCAATTCCTTAAACTCTGCAGCCTTATCAATGTAGCGTTGTGATTCATTGATCTGCCCGTCATACAACATGGTACGCGCAAGGGCTATGTTGTACCAGCCATAACCGGGCGTAGAGCCTGCGGCCTTCACCATGTTTTTTGCAAGCAGTGTTCCGGATTTCGGGTCTGCCTTGTATATATTCAGTATGGTGGTGTAGTAGGCCCATTCCTGCAGGCGCTTATCGTTTGCTTCTATCTCAGATGCCTTTGCATATTCACTTTCCGCAGTTTTGAAGTCACCGATGGTGCCTAAAAAATTTGCGTAGTTATTATGAGGCAATCTGCCTGCATTGCGCATTAGCTCAAAATAATACTTTGCAGAATCCACACTGAATGTATAGCTGCATAGCATGCTCTTGTAATGATACACAGACAGCCGCTCGCGTTCGTCATTGCCACGCAGGTAAGGGTAAACAGATTCAAGCGCAGTATTCAAAGGCTTGTTTTTCGCTATCAGCATGAGGCTGGTATCAAGATACCTGTTGGCCAGTTTTTCATTTTCCTCGATAGAGTTTTTAAGGAACGGATATTTGGCGCTGGTATAGAAACGGTTGCGGTGAACGGTCCATGCCATGTAGTTGTAGGTGTCCATGTAGTAGTCTGCCTGGAACTTCCACTTACGTACCCGTTGTAACAGCTGGAATACTTTTTCAGGCTGATCGGTATTACTATAACATGTCATGAGGTAATAAGCGATCATGGTATAGTCAGGAAAAAATATCCTGATGGGGTACAATGCCAATGGCTGGTCTGTGCGGGTGGCAAGTGCTTTGGAATAGTCATGTTCCATCAGTGCCAGTGCCCGTTCCAGCGGTATTGCCGCATGCTTGTAGCCGATAAAATCGGCCGCATGATTGTACTTGTATACCCCCTCGTACATCCAGCCTACATAGTAGGTGCTGTCTATACGCTTGAACTCACGTGAACGGGGTAGCGCATCTTCACTTTCAATATTTTCTATCTGTCGCTTGGCGTCTATATCAAAATAACGTTGCTGCATCTTAGATGGCGGATGCGGCGGCATTAATTGCGGTGGTAGCTGCGGCATTTGCGGCACCGGCCTTGTTCCGCGTGCAGCAGGTGCGATAGTTTGAGCAAAGGTATTACCGGCACAAAGGCAGAACGCCCATATGCATATGATCAGTATCTTCTTATTGCGCGCAAAATTCAAGGTGCAGATTATTGATGCAGTTTCAGCTTTGCCAGGCGTTCTGTTTCTTTATTGATGATGCTATCCAGTGCTTTTTGCTTGCCGTCTTTGTTGCGGTATATGAGCCTGTGATCCAGCACGACCTTAGCTATGTCTTTTACATCATCCTCGATTACATAGGTGCGACCATTAACCAGTGCGTACGCGCGCAGGCACTTAAGAAATGCGATACCGCTTCGGGTAGATGCGCCAAGAGATATATCCTGGTGCTCACGGGTGCCACGCACAATATTGCTTACCGCGTGTATGATCTCGTCATGTAAGAACACTTCACCTGCCATTTTCTGCAGGGAAAGTATATCCTGCATACTAAGCACCTGCTCCAGGTTTACGAGGTTTTTGGCTATGTCCAGGTAGTCGCGGTAGATGTTCAGTTCGGTTTCTTCGTTCACATAGCCAAACTGTATCTTAATATAGAAGCGATCGAGTTGGGCGGCCGGAAGAGGATAAGTTCCTTCCATTTCCACCGGGTTTTGCGTGGCTATGCAGAAAAACAATTGCTCCAGCAGGAGGGTAGTATCGCCTGCAGTGATCTGGTTCTCCGCCATGGCTTCCAGCAAGGCACTTTGTACCTTTGGCGAAGCACGGTTTATTTCATCTGCCAGCAACACATTGCAAAACAGCGGCCCCTTCTTAAATACAAACTCTTTATTGATATCATCGAATATATGGGTGCCTATAAGGTCCATAGGCAGCAGGTCGGGAGTGAACTGTATACGCTTGAAGAGTACATGTTCTCCTTCCTTTCCGCCACTGATACACTGTGATAAGGTTCTAGCCAGTACGGTCTTGCCGGTACCGGGATTATCTTCCATTAGGATATGGCCGCCAGCGAGCAGGCAGGTAATGACCAATTCTATCTGTTTGCGCTTGCCACGGATCACCTTTTCTACATTGTCTACCAGGTGCTGGATGGCTGCTGTAGCGTCTATATTAACCGGTTCTGTTACAGGATCGATCATAAATTTATTTAATTATACAAGTTTACTGATTAATACGGTAGCAACGAGTTTGCCTGCTTATAATTTTTTGTGAAAACAGTTTCCGGGATTTTACAAATTCTGTCGCCTGAACCACATTTTGCGGAATTGCGGGAAAAAAATTGCTATTTTTAAATGTCATTGATAATCAATTGTTTGTATTTTTAAAATTGCGGAATTGCTGCGGGTTTTTGCGGGAAAGTGAAACCCCTCCGCCCCTAAAGGGGGACTTCCTATACAACCTTCCTGACTTCCGAATTACTTCCGTTTTGCTTCCGGTTATTGCCGGAAACTGCAACTGTCTATCCTGTTTTTTCACGGCCTTGCGCGGGGGTGTTGGTCGGGAGACGCAACAACGGCTGTGGCAGGGCGAAACTCCAGCTTCCAGGCTAAAGTTCGGAAGGGAAATGGAGACAAACAAGGAGAATAATCTATGACACTACAGAAAACGTTCTATCATAGAAATTTCTTTTGAGCTAATCGGCTGACTGCCAGCAGCAAATACTTTAAACTTTGCGGAGCTTTCGCAATAGTATTTGGTGTGTTTCTTTGCCCGGCTACAGATCAGCTATGACCGGTTGGCTAAAAGCCATTACAGGAAATAAACACGAATAACCAGTAAACGTTCCTCAAAGCAACTGCAGTTTAACTCAATGTTGAATATAGTATAATCTCGCATAATGTAATCGGCTCCTGTATTTTATAGTTAATCTGAAGGTGTTATATACGTATACATAAGACCTGTTTATTCATTAATTTAGCATCCATTATGATCTACCGAAGTAAAGCACCGCTACGAATAGGCCTGGCCGGTGGCGGCACTGATGTGAGCCCGTACTGTGACATGTATGGAGGAGCAATTCTGAACGCAACCATATCACTGTACGCATATGCTACTATAGAGCTGCTGAATACCCCGCAGATCATAATAGAAGCGCTGGACCGGAATGAACAGGTATCGTATGATAAAGCAGATGTGCTGCCGATAGACGGTGTGCTGGACCTGGCAACGGGCGCCTACAATCATATAGTGGCGCAATACGGACCGGTACCCTCTGGCTTTAAACTGACTACGGTAGTAGATGCCCCTGCCGGTTCAGGCCTTGGCAGTTCGTCTACGCTTATGGTCGCTATAATAGGTGTGTTTGCGGAATGGCTGAATCTGCCACTGGGCGAGTATGACATAGCACAAATGGCTTACAAAGTGGAACGTGTGGAACTGGCAATGGCAGGTGGCAAGCAGGACCAGTACGCAGCAACATTCGGCGGCGTGAACTTCATGGAGTTTTATAAAGAAAATAAGGTGATCGTAAATCCGCTGCGTATCAAGAATGAATATCTGTACGAACTGGAAAATAATCTGCTGCTTTACTTTACAGCTACCAGCAGGTTGTCATCAACGATCATTGAGGCGCAAAGCCAGAATGTAAAGGACAAGAATCAATCTTCTATAGATGCGATGCATAATCTGAAAGAGCAGGCACTGATCATGAAGGAGGCAATACTGAAAGGCAATATACACGAGATAGGGGCTATACTGGATTTTGGTTTCAGGTATAAAAAGCAAATGGCCAAGGGTATATCGAACGATACCATGGACGAAATATATGAGGCGGCACTAAAAGCAGGCGCGACAGGTGGTAAGATATCAGGCGCCGGTGGTGGTGGATTTATGATGTTCTATTGCCCTGCTAATACGCGCTATTCTGTGAAAAAGGCACTGGCCGGTTTCGGTGGCAGTTTTAGCCCTTATCAATTTACTGAAAGAGGCCTGTTTACATGGTCTATTTAACTTATTAACTGAAAACAATGGAAGCGATAGTATTAGCGGGTGGATTAGGGACGAGATTGCAGGGCGTGATAGGGCAATACCCTAAGTGCATGGCGGAGGTGAACGGGCAACCGTTCCTGTTCAGCTTATTTGAATACCTGGACAGGCAGAAGTGCACACGTGTTATTTTGTCGCTGGGATACAAGAGCAGGATAGTGACCGACTGGCTGGAAGCGCTGGATTATCTGCCATTTGAGGTGGACTGCGTGATAGAGGATGAGCCACTGGGGACAGGTGGAGGCATACTTGCTGCAATAGAAGAATCTGAAGCCGATGATGTGCTGGTTGTGAATGGCGATACTATGTTCCTGGTTGACATAAAAGAACAATTCAAATTACACACTGCCAGTAATGCTGCGGTTACACTTGCGTTAAAGGAAATGCATGATTTTGACCGGTATGGCGTGGTGAATATAGATGATAAAGGGCTGATCACTTCTTTTGAAGAGAAACAGCAGCGTAAAACGGGGCTGATCAATGGGGGAGTGTACATCATCAATAGGGAAGCCTATATGAGTAAGCCGCACAGGGAGAAATTCTCCTTTGAAAAGGATTACCTGGAAGCCTTTGTGGGCGAGAAGAAATTTTACGGGTATAAAAGCGACAGCTATTTTATAGACATCGGTATCCCTGCAGACTTTGAACGTGCACAGGTGGACTTTGAAACCCTGTTCTTATGAGAATAGCTATCCTGGGTACGGCGCATCCGTTGCGTGGCGGACTGGCGGCATTCAATGAACGGCTGGCCTACCAGCTGCAGCAGCAGGGGCATGAGGTAGTGATCTATTCCTTCTCGCTACAGTACCCTTCATTCTTATTTCCCGGTAAGACACAGTTTACTGATGAACCAGCACCTAAAGGGCTGACGATAAAGACCGCAGTAAACTCTGTAAACCCTATGAACTGGCTGAGCGTAGGTACGGCAATGAATAAAGAACGCTATGACCTGGTAGTGGTGAAATACTGGCTGCCCTTTATGGGGCCCGCATTTGGTACTATACTGAGGCGAGCAAAAAGGAACAAACATACACGAGTGCTTTGCGTAGTAGACAATATAATACCCCACGAAAAGCGGCCGGGCGATACGCAATTCACTAATTACTTCATAAAGGCGGTAGATGCGTTTGTGACAATGAGCAAGGATGTGCTGAAAGATGTAAAGACGTTTACCGACAAACCTGCATACTTCACCCCGCACCCGATATATGACAGCTATAACGAGGCTGTAAGCAAGCAGGATGCTTGTAAAAAGCTGGGCCTTGATGCTGCAAAAAAATACATACTGTTCTTTGGTTTTATACGCGAATACAAGGGGCTGGACTGGCTGCTGGAAGCTATGGCTGATGAGCGCATCAGGAAGGCGGGTATAGAACTGATAGCTGCAGGTGAATATTATAACAAGGATGCTGAGGCAAATAATAATGCCATAATAGAAAAGCACCAGTTACAAAAGGTAGTACACCTGACAACAGATTTTATTTCCAATAGCGAAGTGCGGTATTACTTCAGCGCTGCAGACCTGGTAGTGCAGCCCTACAAGCATGCTACACAAAGCGGTATCACGCAGATAGCTTTCCATTTTGAGAAACCCATGGTGGTGACCAATGTCGGCGGTCTGGCAGAGGTGGTGCCTGATGGTAAGGTGGGCTTTGTGGCAGAGCCAAATGTAAAGTCGATAGCCGACGCTATTCTGAAATTTTATGAGCCCAATTCCATTCCGGATCTTCGTCAGCACATACTGAATGAAAAGAAGAAGTACACCTGGGAGGCGTTTACAGACGTGATGATGATGGCGGTATTTAAAGGTTAAGTCAAAAGGCAAAAGTTAAAACCTAAAAGTGTAGTGAGTGGGTAAATAAAAAGTATGCCAGACTCTCCCTACTTATTGAATGGCGTTATCCGTACAGAAAGATTGATCACTCTTCCGTCTATGGGTGCCCATAGGGGCCTAAAGTAAGGGTCTATTGCCGAACCGGTATACAGTGGCTCATAGCTGCTTTGGCGGAAGTCAAGCAAGTTCTCTCCGTTGAGCACTATGCTGAGCAGTTTACCAAATTTTCTTTCGACCATTAAGGCAGTAAAAAAGTACGAACGTGTGTTGGCATCTCCGTCACGGTACTGTGTCCCCGTCCATGAGCCTTCGAGGCCTATGCGCCATTTATCTACTATAGTTTTTACAGCTGTAAATGCAAGCCTGTTTCTCGGGGTAAGCGGCATGAACCGGTTTGTGGCCAGGTATTTTCGTTCGGCATCAGTATAGGTATAGCCCACGTATAATTCTAAGGATTTGATGGTTAGTTTCATGTAGGTATCAAAGCCCATGGTGCTGACGGGTTTTGTTGCGTTGCCGAAATAAACGCTTCCGCCAGGAGTTTGTGTGGCTATTACTGCATCTGTGATCTGCGTGAGAAAGAACGCATGATTAATGAACAGGCTAACATCTTCTTTAAAATCCCTTTTATAGTTGGCTTCAATGTTATATCCTGCTGATCTTTCGGCTTTTATGCCACTGGGAAACGGCTGCAGCGAGTCTATAGGATAATCAACTACCTGTACTGCTAATGGATTAGGTGTTTTGTAGCCTAGCCCTGCGCCTGCTCTCATGGCCCATGCATCGCTGAACCGGTGAAAGGCGGCGATACGAGGTAGCATAAAATTTCCGTATTGAAGTGTATGGTCAAGGCGGAGGCCTGCTTCTATGGTGGTTTGTGCGGGAAGATGAATGGAGTACTGTGTGAATGCACCAACTGCGTTATTCTGATTTTTTTTCAGCGCAATGGTATCTGATGCAGGTAGCAATTTGAAATTATCCCCTGTAGTATTCAAGCCTGCAACAATGTTGTTTTTTCTCTGCGGGATAAAGACAGAAGCCTCTGAATAATAGTTGAGCTGATTGCCTTTTACGTCAAGTGTGTTTGAGATAATATCCCGGTTGAAAGAACTGGCGCTGCCTTTTACAGTAAGCTTTACCAATCCCGGTAAAGCACGTTCAAATATTACTTCCCCGGTATTTCTTTGCGTATTATTCTGTTCGAAATATTGATGCGCACTGTCGGGGAGGCCGGTGATCACCTGCATATCGCCACCCATGCGTTGTTCGAAGGTGCCACTATAACCAAGTGTTACAGTTGTTTTTGAATCAGGGTAATAGAACAGTCGCGGATGTATTGTAAATGTGCTTAGTTCAGGCACATCGGAAAAGTGATCGCGGTTTACATCCACTGCGTTTTGGTGGGTATAACCTGCAAAGAGGTTGTAACCAAATTTTTTGTTCCGTTTAGCGAGGTATGCGTTTACGTTCTGTTCCTGTAATGTTGTTGCGTTCAGTGTGAATATTGTCTCCTGTTTTTCTGTTGGTTTTTTTGAGATGAGATTGATGAGGCCGGCTATAGCACCACCGCCATAGAGCGTAGATGCTGATCCTTTGATCAACTCTACCTGTTTCAGGTCCAACGGGGCTATCTGCAAAATCCCGAAGCCACCTGAGAAGCCGTCATACAGCGGCATGCCATCTCTTAATATTTGAGTGTACTGTCCGTTGAGCCCCTGTATGCGGACATTCATATTGCCCGATACTGCTGATGATTGCTGTATCTGTATGCCGCTTACGTCGCCCAATATACTGGCTATGTTGCCGGGCTTAATGGTGTTTTCTTCGCCCATCTCTTCACTCCCCAGCACCTCTACTTTTATCGGTGAGTTCTCTATCCGTTCGTTGGTTCGGGTAGATGAAACAATGATCACCTCATCCAGTGCCTGCTCGTTTTCTGTGAGTGCTATTTCATGGGTGGTATTGTCCGGCAGCGTTACGGTAATGCTGTCGGGTTCGTAGCCGGTATAACTGAAATAGAATGTTGCTGAACCTGAATTCAGGCCGCTGATGCTGACAATGCCATTGTCGTTTGTTATTCCCCCATGTCCGTATTTGTCACCAGCTGCAACTCCAACAATTGGTTGTTTGCTTTTTTTATCTTTTACTACAGCACGAAATGTATTCTGGCTATATGCATTAGCTGTAAGGAGCAGTAACAGAGCGATATGTATTGCGGTCTTCATTTTATCGGATAATAAGGATGTACAGCTGAATCTAGCTTAACAAATTTACGGGCAACAGTTCAAATTACCCCTGATGTTTATAACTTTAACCCATGCAATTCATGTTGACGCTTGATGTGCCTGCTTTAACGAAGCCGATCATCTATACTGATAATATACTGCTGATAGGCTCGTGCTTTACGGAGCATATATCAGACAGGCTGCAGCAGCATAGGTTCAGGGTACTATCTAATCCTCATGGTATTCTGTTCAATCCGCTGAGTGTGGCAGATAGCCTGGATAGTTACATTGATGGAAGGCAGTATGGAGCAGATGAATTGTTCCTTTTGAATGAGCTATGGAACAGCTGGGACCACCACACCCGTTTTTCTAATACAGATAAGGGGGCAGCGCTGAATGGTATCAATGAGTCGCAATTGGCCGCAGCATCATTTATCAAAACGGCTGATTGTGTTATTATTACGCTTGGCTCTGCGTTCCAGTATTATTTAAAGGATAGCGGTAAACCGGTAGCCAATAACCATAGGGCACCTGCCCAGTGGTTCGAGAAACGATTGCTGTCAATAGAGGAGATCGTAAAGGCATTAGGGAACACACTGGCGAAGTTGTTCGCGGCTAATCCATTTGTGCAGGTTCTGTTTACCATAAGCCCGGTACGACATATACGGGATGGTGTAGTGGATAACAACCGAAGTAAGGCCAGGCTGATAGAGGCTGTGCACACTTTATGTGAGCAATTTGATAAGGCTCGCTACTTCCCTGCATACGAGCTGGTAATAGATGTGCTGCGTGATTACCGTTTCTATGATGTGGATATGGTGCATCCTAACTTTCCGGCCACGTCATTTGTGTGGGAACACTTTGTGAGGTCCTGCATAGCACCGGACATTCACGATATAATGCAACAAGTACATGAGATAGCTATAGCACGTAGTCATCGTTCCCGCTTCCCGGATACAGATGCACATAAAAAATTTAAAGAAAGCTATGTATCGAAGGCCCGAAATCTGATGGATAGATACCCATTCCTGGACCTAGGTGAAGAGATCGCTTATTTTACAAAGGAGTAATTACTCGTCGATCATTGCTGCTTCGTTCAGCACACCGCCATTTTCTTCTTCCTGTTTGCTTTTCCTGTCCAGCAGCACCAGCATAGCCAGTGGTATGAAGAATAATGCAGCTACTTTATGCGTTTCTATGAGCTCAGAGAAGAAGTTGTTGATAAAACCAACTGCAATGGTCATTGCCAGGCCAATCGTTACCATACGATAGAACCTGTCTTGGAAGCGATGGTAGATCTTTTGAGCTTTTGAGAAAATAAGCGCGATCAATACAGCGTAAAGCAGCATGGCCGGCCAGCCTTGTTCCACCAGCATATAGAGGAAGTAGTTGTGCGTGGTAGAATGCTCGTTGTTGCGGCTTACGTACGTCTGGAAAGAAGTAACCGTATAAGGTTTGTAGAAATAATAAAATGCGTGCGGGCCATAGCCTGTTATTGGTTCGTCCTGGCTCATACGCACGGCGGCTATCCATCTGTATATACGCTCCATCGACGACATATCCTTACCCTTGAAGGTAGAAATGATGTGATCGGCGAAGTTTTTGTGCATGTAGGTATTGTTGTAATCGGGCCTGAATTCGAGGTATTTGTTGTTCGGAATCATGTAGCACATCGTTATCACAATAACTGCATAAAACGAAGGCATGATCAGGTTTACCAGTTTGGCGCGCATTGCCAGACCTATAACAATAGCAAATACAACACCCACGACAGCGGCACGGGCAAACGAGAAGAATATGCCGGCCATGAAAATAAGGATAACGATAAGCAGGGCCATCCGTACAAAGAAGCCTTTACCTTTAGTGAGTGGCCAGGCGACGAGTAACAGGGGAAAGAACATGGAAATAACTGTAGAGTAATCCACGTGGTTATAATAGAGTCCGCTCATTGCTTTCTGAACCTTGTCAAACTTAAAATTCAGGAAGTAGTGGTGTACCAGGATCACCATTATGGTGATGAGCATAGGCACCAGCAACAGGAAAAAGCCTTTTACATAGTCTTTCTTTTCCCTGAATATCCATATAGGAAGGACGAAGAAGCAGACCAGCAACCAGCTCTTGGCTATCAGGAACTTAAAGGAGTAAAACAGGACCTTGGAAAAAATAACTGCAACGATTGTCCAAATGAACTGGAACACGATGACCATTACGAGCGGATCTTTCCACCACCATTTTGGTATGGTTTGCGGGTTCCTTGCATATATAAGCATGAATAGCAGCAGGAATATCCACATCATCGGCTCATCGGGCAATGTGATGGCCATGGTATCGCCTGCAAAGTTGATCTGCACAGAGGCCGGTATGGTAAAGAGGAAGATCCACCATGCCATCTTCCAGTTGATGCCCAGCAGCACAGCATACAAAAAAGCAAATGGAGCTACCAGTATGAAGTAATTGCCTGTATAGGCAAAAAGGATCACACTAACGAACAGCAACAAGAATGCCGCTGCACTGAACCATGTATTTTTGAGTGTTTCCAGCATTATCTCACTACCTCATTAAGCCTTTTAAAATAGGTCATCATTAGCACGAACAATGTGCTGAAGAACAAACCAAGACAGCCTGTTACCAGTAACACCATGAATACACCCGGCCCAGTGGTAGAGCTTGGCGGTACTGCCCTTGTTATCAGTTTCAGGAAATCCATTGATCCGTTCTCAGAAACAGAAAACTCATTAAGAACGGATATATAGTGTGCCCTGTCCGCTACCAATTGATCTTTAATAGATTCTATATTCTGCAATTCTTCTACAGCACGTCCTGTTCCTTTGCCGCCTTTTATATCGCCGTTAATAACACCGGCTCTTGCAGGGCTAATCAGGTTGTAAATACCATGCTGTTCGCGCATGTTGGCCAGGGTATCTGTAAGCGAGATAATAGAGCTGTCCAGTTCTTTTATCTTTTTATTGATGGATCCAGACATGTTTTCCTTCATCGCGGTATAGTAATGCCTGTAGGTCTCTTCAAGCACTTTTACGGTCATATTTGCCACATTAGCGGCTACTATAGGGTCATATGCTGTAAATGATACCTGTATGTCTTTATATTCAGAGCGTTTCAGGTTGAAGCCTTTTTCAAAAATGCCCATAAGCTGAGCGTGGCCTTTACCATCATTTATATCTTGTTTGTAGACATCCTGGAACTGGCAGTTGCGGATGATCCTGTCTATGACAGTATCTGAGTTAGCCAGCGCAGTTACCTTGTCCAGCTCATCATCGCCGCCAAAGTAGTCTACATAGCGGGTCTCGTATGACCGGAACAACGTATTACGGTCTCCGTAGTGCGGATTGTTGACCAGGAAACGAGCTTCTGCTTTATATTTTTTCTTCTTGATCAGCAGGAACACGCCACCCAGCAGCATTGCCACTACGGTCATGCTGATGATGAACATCTTTCGTTTCTGTATGGTCCTGATGATGTCTATCAGGTCAAATGAGGGTATCGCCATTTTGTTATAAATTAAGATGCAAGATTTTGGTTGCTTAATTCTTTCAACAAATTATCTCGTGTCGCCCGAATATTCCAGCTACTGTAATTACTTTTTAATTAATTCTTTTTCTTTACAGCCAGGTAATGGTCATATATAGACATGAACATTATGCTGAAAAACAACCCAAGGAAACCGCCAACAAGTACAGTAAGCATGCCGCCCATTCCTTTTGCGTCAAGCGGGTTCTTGGCCGGCGTTACTACAGTTACCACGTGCATCTGGTCTACCTTTTCTCCCGTAGTATACTGGTTCATTAATGTTTTATTCTTTGCGCGGTCATATACCAGCTGGTCCTTCAAAGACTCAATATTTTGGATCTCTTCCACACCCCTGCCGAAATCTTTATTGCCATTGTGTTTCAGCTCGCTCAGCATTATGTTGTTCCTGGCCGGGCTTATGATATCGTATATGCCATATTTGTTACGCAGGTTAGCAAGTGTATCGGTCAGGGCGTTGATGGCACTGTCCTCTTCGCGTGTTTTATCTGCGATAGATTGATACATCAGCTTACGGGTGCCTTTGTAATAGCCTGCATATACTTCATCTATTACACGTACTATTTCATTAGCTACATCAGCTGCACGCTGAGGGTCAGTATCTACGAAGGATAGCACGACATCTTTATATTCCGTGCGTACTACGCTCAGGCTTTTATTGTATTTCCTTTCGCAGGTCAGTTGCCCTTTACGGGTAGAACCGTCTAGGTTGTAAATGTAATCGAGCTTCATGTTCCTGATGACCTGCTTGCGCACGGTGTCAGACTCCGCCAACAGCAGAATGCGATTCACATCATCCTCATCAGCGAAGTAGTCGAATATTTTCTGGTCTGTATTATACAGGTTGCTGCGATCGCCAAAAAGGGGATTGCGTATGAGGAATTCTGTTTTGCCTTCATACTTTCGGGGGCTGGCCATATAAAATACAGCGGCAGACACTGCTGAAAGGAACGAGATCACAATGATCAGGCGAAGATGTTTGCGGACGGTATCAATAACGTCTGGCAGGTTAAAACCCGGAGTAGCCATTTATAATTGAGGTATTTTAAGCATTATAACTATTGTACTTAATATTTATTGCCCGACATCGTAAGTAAAAGAAACCCAATTGAACTTAAACTTATGAAATTTAATGCAAATTTTATGCATGAAATCAGATGACGGTCTCACCGGCCTGCATTTTCTCTGCATTTTCAGCAAATTGAAGCGCATCCAGCATTTCCTGTATGTTGCCGTTTATAAAGTCATCAAGGTTGTAAATCGTCATATTGATACGATGGTCGCTTACACGGCCCTGCGGGTAATTGTAAGTCCTGATCTTAGCGCTTCTGTCACCGGTGCTTACCAGACTTTTACGCCTGCGGCTTA
>Ga0209023_10002905_pt1 | contig 20840 bp, 19 predicted proteins | sample LakOneMetagenome_FD_187468 | JGI IMG/M metagenome (GOLD analysis project Ga0209023, IMG submission 187468) | Freshwater and sediment microbial communities from Lake Erie, Canada (SPAdes) (version 2) | ecosystem: Environmental > Aquatic > Freshwater > Lentic | place: Lake Erie, Canada...
GGTGGGGGCGGTGTCTGGCGCGCACTGGCCGACAGCGGCACGAGCCTGGGCGGCGGCACGGTGCTGGGTGAGGTATCCGGCAAGGTCGCGCTGCAGCCGGTTGCGAGTATCAATGGCGCGATCACGGCCAGCATCAGCCGCCGCGATGGCTGCCAGTGCATCGGTGTCGCTCTTGGCGATTTCTTCACGGTGGGTTCCTTCCAGATTGCGATAGCGTTCTGAGGTTTTGAGCGCCGCCCGCGCTGCGGTGGTCCGCTCGGTCTGCAGGGCGGTTTCCGCGTGGGCGGCTTCCAGCTGGGCCTCTGCCAAGCGGATGGTTTGCATCAGCAGTGCGAAGCCCAGGCCTAGGCTCAGGGCGATGGCGCTGTACTTCCAGGCGTTGGCGCGAACAGTGGCGAGGATCATTGCATCGCAATGCAGTCCGCATGCCTCTTTTGTTGACGGGTCCACACGCCTTTGCAGCCCTTCGGTCCCCAGTTCGCGGGCAGGCGGCAGTCCCGCCCGGCTTGAAAGCGCCACTGCAGCAGTGCGTGACACGCGCCCGCGTAGTCGCCTTGCAGCAGCCATGTGCGCGGCGACTGCGGCTTGCGCCAGTTTCCGCTGCCGAACTGCCCCACCCAGTCTTGATACAGGTCGAACTCGCCGGGGTACAACATCACGCCCGGCAGACTGGCCTTGAACCGCAGTTCATCGGCGCTGTGCAGGTTGCGCGCCAGCTGCTCGGCCCGCTGGCGCGTAATGGGAGTGTCGGAAAGGCGCACGCGCGTGCCGTCTTCATAGCGCGTGGAACCGTGGCCGATGGTGGGCACGTCGCCGGCGGTGGGCACGTAGGGATGGTGCACCACTGCGCCATCAGCGCGCACGCTGGTAGGGCCGTCGCCTTCACTGGCCTTCCATGTGGCGAAGCCAGCGGCGGAGAGGGTGAGCGCGGTCACAGCCACGCGCAACAGGTTCTGGCGCATGTCCATCACTCGCCCTTCACTTCCTGGCCGTTGGCGGCCCGATACCAGCGCCACACCAGCCAGCCGATCTGCAGCAGCAGGTAGACGATGGTGAGTGCGGCCACTGTGTGGTTGATGGTCCAGCCGTTGGCGGCTTGGTGCGCAACCACGGCCAGTGGTGGGGTGGCTTTGGCGCCCTCTGTCACCACGTCTTTGATGATTTCTTTCGACATTTCTTAGTCCCACAGGTAAACCATGGCCCGCGCGGGCTCTGGTGCTTTGACCAGGCGCACGGCCTGGCCTTCTGGTAGATCGGCGGCCAATCTGGCCAAGCCAGGGTTAGCGGCCAGGGTGGCTTCGACGTGGCCCGCAGTGCTGCCTAGCTGGCGCCATGCAAGCCCGTCCAGGGTTTCGTGCTGGTGGGCGCGTACCGTCACGCTCTGCAAGGTGGTGGCGCTCACAGCAGTTCCGCAATCACGCGTGACTTGCCTTGCATGTCGGCGATGGCCCAGCGCAGTTGCTGGTGGAAAGAATCCACCCGGGTTTCCAGGCCGCCCATCACGCGGGCTTCCTTGCCCGCGCCCTGGGGTAGCGTGTCCATGTCCCGGTAGGCTTCTGCGAGCGATGCGCCCACATGCGCATAGATAGCCTTGCGGTACTGGTGCACCTTGGCGCTTTCGCCTGCAAGGCTGGGCGCTGGCACGTTGGCCAGCGTGGCGTGGCCGGCCTGCTCCTGTGTGGCTCGCCACTGCTGCAATTCGCCGTTCACGGCCAGCATCGCGTCCACCACCGCGAGCTTGAGGCGGGCAACAGTTACGGTGCCGTCCAGGCGAATGTCTGTGCGCAGGGCTTCGCAATCGACCGCCGGGAAAAAGCCGTCATTGGCCACCGCAGGCTCTGTGCCGTGCGCTGGTGGATTGGCTGTAGCAAGGAACGACATGGGGCCTTTTGCGCGGTGGTTGGTGTCAGGTGTGGCGGTGGCCCAGGGCGTCTGAGTGGTGCACGGGTGTGCGCTCTCTGCCCTGGGGCCGCCACGGGTGCGGGGTACGCTCGGGTTACAGCGGCTGGGTTACTTCGCCTGGCCTACTTGGTTTTTGGGGCCAGGCGGCGGTCCAGCCGCTCAATGTCTTTTTTCACGCCGGCTCGGGTGTCCAGCTCCATGGCGCGCTGCAGCAGCGGCAGCGCTTCTTTGCACGCCTTGAGGGTGCGGGTGGCCATGTCCACATCGTGGCTGCCGGTCTTGCCCAGCACGGCCCAGCCTGCGGCCTTGTACAGCTTGCTTTTGGCTTGGTCGGGTGTGTCGGCCTGATCGGTCAGTGCCATGGCCTTGGCCGCCACCTGCAGCGCATCGGCGCCACTCAGCTTTCCGGCCAGGATGGCTTCGGCCACTTCGTCCTGCACGATGGTGGGAAGGTTGCGGTTGTACTGGTCTGGCGGCTTGATTCCGCTGGCCAGCGCGTACTCCGCAATCTCCAGCGCGCGGGAGTAGTTGCCGGCGTCGATGTGCCACACCATCACAGTGGCCAGCACATCGTCCTGCGTCCCTGGGCGGGCCTGCAGCACGCCGTCCACGTACGCGTCGTACTCGGGCAGCATCGCGCCCTTTGCCTCAATCTTCTTTTCCACGCTGTGCATGTCCTTCAGGCGCAGGCGGTGCTGGTGCAGTTGCGCCAGCTGCAGTTCGTAGGCAGTGCCAACGGTCTGGCCGTGGGCGTTGTCGGCATCCTGCTGCGCGGCCTGCTGTGATGCAAGGCTGTGCATGCGGTGCCGCTGGGCTGGTGTCTGTCGCATAGCTGGTGTTCCCCGTGCTTCTTGTCGGTGCTGTGGCTGTCGGCTTGCAAATAGCGGCTCCCTTTTTTAGGAGCGGCTATTTGCTGCCGGCTGCTGCGCGTCAGTCCTGCAGCTCGATGTTTTCAATCAGGCAGGCTTTGCCCAGGTCTTCCACCACGAACGCGTCGTTACTGCTCTCGAAAGTCTCGATGCGGTCGCGCTTGGGGTTGTCGATCACCGCACGGCGGCGGCTGCCGTCTTGGTAGTAGATGGACAGGTTTTTCAGGCTGGTGATGAGGATGGCATTGGCCTTCATGTAGGGCACGGTGATGCCCGGCAGGCCACCCAGCCGGCGCTGGCTGCGCACGATGTCCGCGGCCAGCATCTCGGTGGGAGCGGTCTGGCCGTCCACCAGCGGGAACAGCTTGTCTTGCATGATGTCTCGGCCCACGATGGCAACCAGGTCGCCCGCCTCGGCGTGCCAACCGTCCAGCAGCGAATGCGTGGCGTCGAACACCAGGCCGTCCAGCGTCTTGTAGTCCTTGGTGCCGTCTGCATTCACGATCACTTTGCCTGCGGTGGCGCCTTGCGTCATGACACGGGCGGCTGCGTTGTCGCGCAGGTACTGCAGCCAGCCCTTGTTCACGTCCTGCAGCAGCGGGTTCGTGACGCGGTTGGTGTTGTTGGCCACGCTGGTGCCGTTGAATCCAATCATGATGCGATCCAGCGCGCACTGCTGCTGGATGGCGCGAGACAGGCGCAGCTGAAAGTCGGGGAACTTGGCCCACATGTCCAGCGTGGCATAGCGCACGTGCGTGTCGTAGTTGGTTTGCACGCACTGGTAGCCCTGGCCACCGAGCGAGGCGGCATCACGCGTAACGCGATCCCCCGCGGTGGTGTCTGTGCGGCTTGCCACTGGGCCATCGGTGCCGATACCGATCTTCTGGCCTTGCATTTCGTCCACGGGGTAGATGCCGATGGATTGCAAGAAAGCGCTGCTTTCCTGAATGCGGTTTTCCAGCTTTTGCTGCACGCTGGGTGTGACGCTGAACATTTGCGCGGCCGACTCCACACCGTTGAGCGTGGCGAGCTGTGCGAGGTACGCGGAAAACTGCTTGCGGGTTGGGTTCTTCATGGTCTGTCCCTTGAGTTCGTTTCTGGTTTGCGGTGTTGTGCGTGATGCGTTGTGGTGCTGGCTCAGCAGTCGGCCAGCACGGCGCCTTCGGTGCCGGTGGCTTCAGGGCGGCCGGTGTTGTTGCCGTCTTGCGCGCTGAGCTTCACCGTCAGTTCGTTGAACTTCTTTTGGAGCGCAGAGAAGTCGCCCGCCAGCTGTTCCCGGGCGGCTTTCTCGGTGGCCAGTTCTTTGGCCTGGTGTTGAATGGCGGCATCAGCCGCGCCCAGCACTTCCAGCGTTTTGGCAGCGAAAGCTTCGGTGGTTTCTGGTGTGTGCTTGGGCGCGGTGATGCCGCGCAAACTTTCCAGCATGCTGCTGAATGCCTTGACCATCTGGCCTGCGATGCCAGCGCCGTCTCGGTCGGTTTCCGAACCGGTTTGCGCCTCCATATCGCTTTCCATGAACTCGCTTGTGAGCTTGTTGTCAGCGCCCTTCGCGGAGAACTTGAGCATTTCGGTTCCAAGGCTCCCCGGCTCATCGGTGACCGCCAAGCCCGTCACATAGGCTTCGCCCGACTCTGCGAAGTTAGGCACCAGCTCAATACTGGTGAACATCTTTTTGCCGTTCTTGTTCAGATTCACCAAGCCGGCAAGTGGCTTGAGCTGCGCAAACAAGGCCATCTTTCCGGCCAGCTTGCCGGTCTTGATTTCCTCTGCCTTCAATGCGATCACATCGCCTTGCGCAGAGAAAGGGCTGTCAGCAAGCGCGCTTCGCATGTGTTCAACCCACACCCGGGCGCCGTACACCTCGGGGTCGTAGTTGGCTGCGGCCTGTTTCAGCCATTCACGCTGAATGTTTCGCCCGTCGATGGTCGGGCCTTCGACGGCTACGCGGTAGTACTTGGACGGTGCTGGCATGGTGCGGCTTTCGTGCGGTGAGTTGATCTACCGCCTATGTTCCGCATGCAGTGCCCTGACCGCAATTTGCGCGCGCTGTGGCTGCGCGAATCACACTTTTCCGCCCGTGCTTTCCGCGCGCGCGCGGCAGACACTGGCAGCCATGACAAGCAAAGCCGCCACCAAACCAGCTGCCCCAGCGAAGAAAAAGCGCGCGGTCAGCGCCGTGCACAACACGGGCAGCGCCGCACAAAAGGCGATAACCACGCGGGCCAAAGCCATCTTCAAGGACGCTCAGCCTGCCGGCGATACCAGCCCGGTGGACGGCGGCGCGGGCGTGCGGCGTGAAGCGCGTGCGCTGTTCTGGATGGGCTGGAAGCTCTCGCACATTGCAGAGCACCTGGGCGTTCCGCGCGGAACGCTGCACGGTTGGTGCAAGGCAGAGAAGTGGCAGGACACACCGGCCGCGCAACGCGTGGAGTACGCGCTGGAGGCGCGGCTTTCAACGCTGATCGCCAAGGACGTGAAGACGGGCGGCGACTTTAAGGAAATTGACTTGCTGGGCCGCCAGTTGGAGCGCCTGGCCCGCATTGGCAAGTACGAACGCACCGGGCGCGAGGCTGATCTGAACCCGGCCATTGAGGCGCGAAATGCTGCGCCGAAGAAGGCACGCGGCAAAAACTTTCTCTCAGAGGAGCAGGTGGAGCAGCTGAAAAGCGCTTTCCTTGATTCGCTGTTCAAGTACCAGTTGGGCTGGTGGCAGAGCAGCCAGCAGCGCACGCGGGCCATTCTCAAGTCGCGCCAGATCGGCGCCACTTGGTACTTTGCGCGTGAAGCATTGATCGATGCGCTGGAGACAGGGCGCAATCAAATTTTTCTTTCAGCCAGCAAGGCCCAGGCCCACATCTTCAAACAGTACATCTGCGCGTTCGTGCATGAAGTGACGGGGGTGGAGTTGAAGGGCGACCCCATCGTGTTGGCCAACGGCGCCACGCTGTACTTTCTGGGCAGCAACGCGCGCACCGCCCAGGGCTACCACGGGAACTTCTACTTTGACGAGTTCTTTTGGACGCAGGATTTCGAACGTCTGAACAAGGTGGCCAGCGGTATGGCCATGCACAAGAAGTGGCGCAAGACCTACTTCAGCACGCCCAGCAGCATCCAGCACGCGGCCTATGCCTTCTGGTCGGCCCAGCGCCTCAAGAAGAAATCCAAGATTGACGTGGACTTGACCCACGCGCGCCTGGCTGGTGGCTTTACGGGCGAGGATCGCGTGTGGCGCAACATCGTCACGATCATGGATGCCCTGGCGGGCGGCTGTGACCTGTTCGACCTTGACGAACTGAAGCTGGAGTATTCCGATGCGGAGTTCGCAAACCTGCTGATGTGCGGGTTTGTCGATGATTCGTTCTCTGTGTTCCCTCTCTCCATGCTGCAGGTGTGCATGGTGGACAGCTGGGACCTGTGGGCCGACTTCAAGCCGTTCAGCCAGCGGCCCTACGGATGGTTGCCGGTATGGGTGGGCTATGACCCAAGCCATACCGGCGACAACGCCGGCCTGGTGGTGGTGGCGCAGCCCACCAAGCCAGGCGGCCCGCTGCGCGTTTTGCACACAGAGCAGTTCAAGGGTTTGGACTTTGAAGCCCAGGCCAAAGCCATCAAGACCATCACCGAACGCTACAACGTGGCCGGCATGACGGTGGACACAACGGGTATAGGCCAGGGCGTGTATCAACTGGTGCAGAAGTTCTATCCGGCCGTGCGCGGCCTCAACTACAGCATGGAAAGCAAGACGATGTTGGTGCTCAAAGCCCAGCAGGTCATCAACGCTGGCCGGCTGGAGTTCGATGCGGGCAACAAGGAACTGGCTGCCAGCTTCATGGCCATCAAACGCGAGATGACCGCCAGCGGTCGAAACGTGACCTACGCAGCCGGGCGCAGCGAACAAACGGGCCACTCTGATCTGGCCTGGGCAACGATGAACGCGATCAGCCATGAGCCCTTGGAAACCGGCACCGACCTGGCCACACCACAGGGCCAATCCTTCCTTGTAATTTCTGACTGACCATGAAAAAAAGAACCCACCGCGCGCCGGCCCAGGCGCAACACTCCACCCCACCAGTGGAATCCACTGCACTGCCTGCCACCGCTCCCGCTCAGTCTTTCACCTTCGACCTTGGCGAGCCTGAGCCGGTGATCGGTGGGCGTTCTGCGCTGCTGGAGTATGCAGAGTGTCTGCCTTGTGGTGATTGGTACGAACCGCCCGTGAGCCTGGCCGCACTGGCTCGGTTGCTTCGCGTGGGCGCGCACCATGAATCCGCGCTGCGTTTCAAGATCAACGTGTTATCCAGCACCTTCATCCCTTCGCAGGCCCTCAGCGCAGAGGCCTTCGGCGGGTTCGCGCTGGATTACATGGTGCTGGGCAATGCCTACTTGGAGCGACGTCGCAACCGGCTGGGCGATTTGCTGGAACTGCGCCACGCCCTTGGCAAGTACGCACGGCGCGGCCTTGAGCCGGGCCGCTTCTTCTTCGTCACAGACCTGCAGAGCCCGCACGAATTTCCGCGCCACGATGTGTTCCAACTGCGCGAGCAGGACATTCATCAGGAAATCTACGGCCTGCCGCCCTACCTGGGCGCTCTGCAGTCGGCCATGCTGAATGAATCGGCCACGCTGTTCCGCCGCCGCTACTACAACAACGGCAGCCACGCCGGCTTCATCCTCTACGTGACCGATGCCGCGCAGTCTCAGGGCGATGTGGACAAGATGCGCGAGCAGCTGACGAAGACGAAGGGCGGCGGCAACTTCAAAAACCTTTTCTACTACGCGCCCAACGGTAAGAAAGAAGGTATCCAGCTGATACCCATCAGCGAGGTGGCCGCCAAGGATGACTTTCTGAACATCAAGAATGCCAGCCGTGACGATGTGCTGGCCGCCCACCGCGTGCCGCCCCAGTTGATGGGCATGCTGCCCAACAATGTGGGCGGCTTCGGCGACGTGGAGAAAGCCGCGATGGTGTTTGCCCGCAATGAAATTGCACCGCTGCAGGCGCGCATGGCCCATGCGATCAACACCTGGGCTGGCCGCACGGTCTGCACGTTCAAGCCCTACGTCCTGAAAGACGCACCGGCGGCCGCCCCCGCCCTGGCCTAGAGCCCACCCAAGCCCAGCACCGCCCGCCAAGCGCGGGCTTTTTTTCGCCCACTCCGCGGCCCATCCGGCCCCGCTCCAGGCCCTCAGCGGCCCGCCGACCGCGTCCCATCCCCCTTGCCGCGCCGCCCGCCCGGCCGGCCGCCCCCCGCCACCCCCATCAAGGCCCCCGGCGCGCCGTCGAGACCCCGCCGCGCCCGCTTGCTTCATGTGTCGATTTTGTCGGGGGTGCCGACAAGTACGCAGCCAAAGCCTGGCGCGGCCTTGGCTGCGGTTTACGCCACTTTTATAGTGTCGGGATATGTCGGGATTTGCGGACCTGGGGTAACAGCCGTCACAGTTAAGGCACGATCTCCAGAGCAGAGCGTCGAGATGCTTCCACCACGAGTTCCAACAAAGCATTCGATCCTGGGCGCACCAGCGAGAGCGCATGTCGCAACTTCATTTTTTCTATACCGGGTGAATATAAGCAAACGCAATCGTGTCGTGGGTGCTGAGCAGAAGAATAGATAATCCCGTCAAATCCAGCCCTGTGAACTTCGGAGGAAATTCGTCTTGTTTCGTTCAGCCGTTGAGATTGGAGAAGTGGATATTCTTCCTCGACTCCTCGGATGTCCACGAGTCGCAAAATCGATTGATTTAAAAATGCTATAAGACTTCTGCGCCTCAGATCTTCCAGTGGCACACCATCGGATCGCTCCCTACGGAATAGTGCTTCATACAAGGCAGTGATGCCGCTATCGGCAAAATAAGCTGTCGGCTGAAATTCACAGCTATAACGCCCATTCATTACATTCGCGGGAGGCATCAAAACGTCTCCTATGCGAAGAGTATTTTTGATCGGTTTTGTCAGCTGAACTCTGTAAAAACAGAACCCTTCGGAAATTTCAATTACAGGTAATTTGTTAACGTTTTGCATGGGAGGAACATAATTTAATGTCCTTCCACCATAGAAAGTTCAACGATGCGGCTTCCGGATTCACCTTGCAAAATAGCCGTTAACGGCGATTTGTAGTTCAAGGCTTCATGCGCACTCTCAAGGAAAGATAACAATATCCATCCGTCTGATGTTCCAAGATTTTTCGACAAAGCTGGGATTATTTCAAATACTGGTGGCGCAAATTGCCAGCCGGGTATTTTGAAACCTCTTCGAAGATTTGAGACGCCAATACAGCGACCTTGTTTAATCCAGGCGTTGACCGTAACTCTAGATACCCCTGCTAAACGTGCCGCCTCGTCACTTGTCAGCATATCGGGAGCGGAAATTCTCCGCTGCCTAAATTCAACACCAGAACGCAGCGCTGCGATAGATTCGGCATCAGAAGCATACGGATCAGTTTCGATGGAATGTTTTTCCTTGTCTTGCTTATTATGGTTGGAAGGAAGGTCAAAAGATTTTTCGAACATTGTTTCTCCTTCCGAAATTACGGAGTGTTCTTCTTGTTTTCTTTAAATGAAAAGAAAAACCCATTTCGTGCAATAACATTGCCTCGTCGTTTAATAGAATTTCGCAGCAATAATCCTCGGACAACTGCTCGAGCCTTTCGCATTTCTAATGTTAGATAATTAAAAATGCGGCTCGGTATCTCCGGCAGCTCAAGCGCCTGCGCACGCAGCCGCGCCATTTGCTCATAAACAGTAACGAAGCGGTAATACTCTTGTGCTCGCATCCTTCTATGAAACATGCGTGTAAGAGCTTGAATTTTTCTCAAGAGATCTTCGGCAACATCCTGGTGGAACGCTCGAATGCCCATTTGTTGGACTACGTTGAACTCCAAAGAGTGCAGGTCGTTCTCGACCGTTCTGGCATCTAAAGACGTTATCCCACAATCCAATTCCATCATGAGAATTCGGCTACGAATGGACTCAATCTCAGCCCGTAAAAGCGCGTGTTCAAAGGACATGACAACAATTCCAGTGAAGGGTTTGAATGCTCGATAGTATCGAATGATTGGGAATCTTTGTCAAGTTCGTTAAGTTGGAAAGATTGATGTCGTACGCTCAGCGAATTGAGCAAAGCTATGGCTCACCGGATGGTCTACGGGATGGCCTACAGAGACATCCGAATCGCTAAGGCGTGGCGCCAACCCTTGACTCATGGGTGTCTCCGTTTCCGCCAAGATAAAGCCTAAGTGATTGACTCACTTAGGCTTTTTTCTTTGGCGGGGTGCTTTCCCGCTCAGATACTCGCCCAAAAATGACCCGTTAGGGTTTGCAGGTGTGCCGCAATCGATTGCACAGCTACCTTCCTGGAGATGTTTTCATCCACTTTGGTATCACGCGCAGGCTGATTGGCGTGGCCCTCGTGGTGGCAAGTGGGACGGTTCACCGCCGCCTAAAATCAGGCATGCGCCACGATGCTCCCATTCCCTTTCTGTCCGGTGGCGGTCGTGCCACGGAGCTGATTCTCCGCCGTGATTGGTCAGGGCATCCTTTGGGGCAGCCGGAACAATGGCCTGAAGGACTCAAAGTAGCGCTCAGTCTGGTGCTCAACTCGCCCGAGTCCATGATCCTGTGCTGGGGCCCCCAGCTGCACTTTTTCTTCAACGAGACCTACATTCCATTGCTCGGTCCCCGCGTGGATTGGGCCATGGGTGCCTTGTTCGATGAGGTCTGGTCGGATGCGCTCGAGCAGGCCCATCCCATCATTGCCGAGGCGATGGCCGGCAGAAGCCAGCGCTTCAATGATCTGCACTGGAAGCTGTCCACAGACCGCGGCATGGCGGACACCTGGTGGACGTTCTCGTACTCGCGCATTTTGGGCGCCGACGGTGAGGTGGCGGGACTTTTCATCTTCACCAACGAAACCACGGCCAAAGTCCTGGCGGACACGGCCCTGCGCGAAAGCACCGAGCGCCAGCGCCAGACCCTGCAGCAGATGCCTGGATTCGTCAGCATTCTGTCTGGGCCGGAGCACAGGTTCGAGTACGTCAACGATGCCTATGTCGAGATATCCGGAGCCCGCGATTTCCTCGGCCGTACGGTGCGCGAGGTGTTTCCGGAACTGCATAACCAAGGGTTCTACGAATTGCTGGACAAGGTCTATGCCACGGGAGAATCCTATTCTGCCCAGGCCACGCCGATCCACCTCGACAATCGGGCCGCAGATGAAGCAGACCGCTACATCGACTTGCGGTATGAGCCTGTCCGTGACCCCCGTGGCGCCGTCACCGGCATCTTTGTCGGTGGCTACGACGTCACCGAACAGGTCAAGGCTCAGCGCGCCTTGGCCGAAGCCAACCAGAACCTGGCGCAGAGGGTGAATAGCACTGTGCGCGAGTTGATGGCCACCGAGGATGCTTTGCGCCAGGCCCAGAAAATGGAGGCAGTGGGCCAGCTCACGGGGGGTCTGGCCCACGATTTCAACAACCTGTTGACAGCCATCACGGGCTCTCTGGAGTTGATGCAGCGGCAGATTGCACAAGGCCGGACCACGGAAATCAATCGATACGTGACGGTGGCCCAGGGGGCTGCGCGCCGCGCAGCGGCCTTGACCCATCGATTGCTGGCATTTTCCCGTCGCCAGACGTTGGACCCCAAAGCCGTGGATGTCAACCAGCTGGTCGCTGGCATGGAAGAGCTGATCCGCCGCACGGTGGGACCCGCCATCCACATGGAGACGATTGGAGCGGCCAACCTTTGGGCCACCCTGGTTGATGCATCGCAGCTCGAGAGTGCGCTGCTCAACCTGTGCATCAATGCCCGCGACGCCATGCCGCATGGCGGCCGCATCACCATGGAAACTGCCAACGTCTGGATGGAGGCGCAGGCGGCGCGAGCGCAAGGCTTGGCCGCTGGACAGTACGTAACACTGAGCGTGACGGACACCGGCGCTGGCATGACGCCGGAAGTACAGGCCAAGGCGTTCGACCCCTTCTTCACCACCAAGCCCATGGGCCAGGGTACCGGCCTCGGTCTGTCCATGATCTACGGCTTTGCCCAGCAGTCGGGCGGGCAGGTACGCATCCATTCGGAGGTGGGTGTTGGCACCACGATGTGCATCTACCTGCCGCGCCACACCGGCACACAAGACAATAGCCTGCCATCGGACAAGCCGTTCGTGCCACTGAGCTCGCAGAACGGAACGGTGCTGGTCGTGGACGATGAATCCGCCGTGCGCATGCTGATGGGCGAGGTGCTTCAGCAACAGGGTTACACCGTGCTGGAAGCCGTCGATGGAACTACAGGACTGCGGGTGCTGCAGTCCGATGCCGTCATCGATCTGCTGGTCACCGACGTGGGATTGCCTGGCGGCATGAACGGTCGTCAACTCGCCGATGCAGCCCGCACGGTGCGTCCACAGCTGAAAATCTTGTTCGTCACAGGCTACGCCGAGAACGCGCTCGTTGGAAACGGGCACCTGGAGCCTGGCATGGCGGTGATGACAAAACCCTTCTCGATCGATGAGTTCGGCATGCGTGTTCGCGAGATGATCTGAGAGTGGCCATCGGACGACTTCCATCGCGCCCGCAGCCGCGAGGATTGGATTTCTCGGGGCCACTCACACTCAATCAGGCAATGTGGCGTGTGGCAGCGAATCTCCAAGCTGTTTTTGTGGATTGCCGAAGCAGCCAGCAGCGAGCAGCCTGCAGCGAGCGGATTACGGCGTGCCTGCTTCAACACCTGGATTTCAGCAAGGTTGGAGACTTGTACCTGCCCTGTAGGCTCAAGCCGACGCCATGCAACGGCTTTCGCCCGCGCTGGGCCAACGCATGAGCGCCTAACCTATCGGTCATGCAAAGCCATATTGCTTGCATGCAACCTAACGGAGGAATCACCATGAATACCGATCAAGTCAAGGGCGCTCTGAAAGAAGTCGCTGGCAAGGTTCAAGAAAAGGCCGGCGAAGTGATCAACAGCCCTGAGCAGCAAGCCAAGGGTGCCGCCAAGCAAGTCGAAGGCAGCGTTCAAAAGAACTACGGTGACGCCAAGGAAGCCGTCAAGGACGCTGCAAAGTAACCTTGAGTTGACCCGCATGCTCTGCGGGCTTCAGTCCCAGAGCATGACAAACAAAGCCCTGTCACAGTCAATGTGCAGGGCTTTGTTGTTGGCGTTTTAGCAGTGCTGGATATTCGACGGGATGTAGATCACTCTTGAGCACATCGAATGGGTCGCTGCTTGCCCAGACAGTGTCCGATGGCCTTTTCGATTCAATAGCCACCACGCTACCCCAGCCGCTTAAAAAGAGATGGAGGTTGCCACAGGCAGACGGCATTCACTCTTCGATCGAAGCACTCCATCGATCACCCCAGCCCCTGGCACCCACGCGTGCGATCTCCCGTCGGTCGCGTTTGGTGGGGCGGCCTTCTTGCAGGGTGGCAGATGGCTCCGGGGCCAGCCGGCGTTGTTCGGCCAATTGCTCGCGGGCGGCGGTGCTGTCCGGCGTTTCTTCGTAGAGCTGTTGGGCCACTGGGGCGGGGCCCCGGTAGCCGCTCAGCCCGCGCACCAGCACAGTACGGGCGACGGGGCCTTGGCGCAGCGCGACGGTGTCGCCGCAGCGCAGGTCGCGGGCCGGCTTGGCTGCCTGGCCGTTGACGGTGACACGGCCTTTGGAGATCTCTTCCGTGGCCAAGCTGCGGGTCTTGTAAAAGCGGGCGCACCAGAGCCACTTGTCCAGGCGCATTGTCTCCAGCGTGGTAGTCATACAGCAGATTGTGCCGCGTGTGCAGCGTCCGAATTGTCAGTCGAGGGTTGTGACAGGGGTAGGCGCACCACGGCGTCCAGGCCCGCGACCCGGCTGCCGGCCATGCGGTTGGTCAGCACGATGCTGCCGCCGAGCGCCTGCACGATCTCATGGCAGATCGCCAGGCCCAGGCCGCTGCCGGTGCGCACGTCACCGGCGGAGAAGGGCTGAAACAGGCGCGCTGCGAGTTCATCGTCGATGCCGCTGCCATGGTCGCTCACTGTGAGCGCCACATGGCGCCCGTCGGTGCGCAGGTCTACCGTCAACTCGCTGCCCAGCGGCGCATGGCGCACGGCGTTGTGCAGCAGGTTGCGGCTGAGCTCGCGCAGCATCCACTCGTGGGCCTGGATGGGCGCCACCTCGGTATGGATGCCGAAGTCCAGGTCGCGCTGGGCGATCAGGGGCGATATCTCTAGCGCCACCGTGCGCAGTATGTCGTCCATGCGCGTCGTGGGTGGCGTGCTCTGCTGGCGCAGTTGCTCGACCTTGGCCAGGGCTAGCATCTGGTTGGCCAGCTGCGTGGCGCGGTCTACCGTGTCGCTGATCTCGTGCAGTGCCTGGCGCGGTTCCACGTCGCCGCGCAGGGCCGATTGCACCTGGGTTTTCAGCACGGCCAGTGGCGTGCGCAACTGGTGCGATGCGTCGCGCACAAAGCGCTTTTGGTGCCGCAGCAGGTGGCGCAGGCGCTGCATGACTTCGTTGGTCGCGTCGATCAGCGGCTGCAGCTCACGCGGGGCCGACGGGGCGGCGATGGGGCTCAGGTCGCCCTCCCTGCGGGCCTGCAGCTGGTGGCTGAGCTGGCGCACGGGGTTGGTGGCGCGCTGCACGACCAGTGCCACGGTCAATGCCACGACGGCGATCAGAAGCGCCTGGCGCAGCAGGGTGTTGCGCAAGATCTGCAGCGCCAGTGTCTCGCGCACCTCCAGCGTCTCTGCCACCTGAATAACCGCCATGGCGCGTCCGGTGGAGCTGGCCACGGGCTGCAGCAGCACAGCCACGCGCACCGGCACGCCGCGGAAGGTGTCGTCATAAAAGTCGACCAGCGCGGCATAGGGCGGACGGGTGGGGATGGTGCCGCTCCAGAGCGGTAGTTCGTCAAACCCCGAGATCACCTCGCCCTTGAGGTTGGAGACGCGGTAGTACATGCGGCTCTGGTTGTCGGCCTCGAAGGCCTCCAGCGCCGAGTAGGGCACGGTGGCACGCAGGTGGGCGTTGTCGTCGTAGTCCGTCACGTCCAATTGTTCGCTGATGCTTTTGGCCGACGCCAGCAGGGTGCGGTCGTAGGCCGTGTGCAGCGAGGCCAGGGTCTGGTGGTACAGGCTGTAGGTGTTGTAGGTGATGAAGACCGCCACCGGCACCAGAATGCCCAGCAGCAGGCGCCGGCGCAGCGAATGCGGCCGGGGCTCCCGCGGCGTGCGGGCGGTGGAGGACGAAGGTGGGGGCGGTGCTGCTTTGTCCGTCATGCGTCCGTCCGCAGCAGGTAGCCCAGGCCGCGCAGCGTCATCAGCGTCAGGCCCGTGCCCACCAGCTTCTTGCGCAGCCGGTAGACCACCACTTCGATGGCCTCGTACTGCACGTCGAGCTGGCCGGGGAAGACCAGCTCATACAGCCGCTCCTTCGTCACCGCGTGGCCGGGCTGGGCCAGCAGGGCGTGCATCAGGGCCAGCTCGCGCGGGGTCAGCTCCATCACTTCGCCGTTCAGGTAGATGGCGCCGCTGTTCGTGTCGTAGCGGATGGCCCCGATCTGCAGGATGCTGGGGGGCAGGGCGGTGTTGGCCACCGGGTCAGCGCTGCGCCGCACCAGGGCGCGCAACCGGGCTTCGAGTTCGTCCAGGTCGAAGGGCTTGGGAAGGTAGTCGTCGGCGCCCGAGTTCAGCCCCATGATCCGGTCGCCCACCGTGCCGCGGGCCGTGAGGATGATCACCGGCGTGCGCAGCCCGCGGGTGCGCGCCTGCTGCAGCACCTGCAGGCCATCGAGCCCGGGCAAGGTCAGGTCCAGCACCACCGCATCGGGTGGCTGGGCCGCCCACTGCGCCAGCGCAGCCCGCCCGTCGCCCACGGGCGTCACCTCCATGCCGCGCCGGGTCAGTGCACGGTGCAGCGTGGCCTGCATGGTGGGGTCGTCTTCTACGAGCAGCAATTTCATGCGCGGGACCATATCACTGTGACGGGCTGGCGGTGTGCATCCAGCCAGATTTGCAAAAAGGCATCTCCGGCACTTCACAGAGTCTATCTACCGACAGCCCCGCTGCGATACCGGCGCGCCCAAGGCCAGTGCACCCGTGGAACTGGCTTTGCCAGGCCACGGGGTGCGTCCCCCTTGGGGGAAGGCGCGAAGCGCCTCAGGGGGTTTTCCCTAAGGGTTTGGACAGCCGTTTGACAGGCAGGGCGCGCATCATTGAAAGGTTCGACAAACCATAAGGAGAGCTGATGCGTCGCGATACCTTCCTCAAGTCCCTCGCTGCCATGGCGGCTGTGGGTGCCTTGCCCCTGTCTGCCCATGCTGCGGCAGCCATCAAGATGATGATCCCCGCCAACCCTGGCGGTGGCTGGGACACCACGGGCCGCGCCCTGGGCAAGGCCATGCAGGATGCCGGCGTGGCCAGCTCGGTCACTTATGACAACAAGGGCGGCGCAGCCGGCGCCATCGGCCTGGCCCAGTTCGCCAACGCCAGCAAGGGCGATGCCAACGCGCTGATGACCATGGGCGCCGTGATGCTCGGCGGCATCATCACCGGCAAGCCACCGGTCGGCTTGGACAAGGTGACCCCCCTGGTCCGCCTGAGCAGCGAATACAACGTGTTCGTGCTGCCTGCCAGCTCGCCCTTCAAGTCGATGAAGGACGTGGTCGACCAGCTCAAGAAGGACCCTGGCAGCGTGAAGTGGGGCGGCGGTTCGCGCGGCTCTACCGAGCACATCGCCGCGGCCATGATCGCCCGCGAAGTGGGTGTGGACCCTGCCAAGATCAACTACGTGGCCTTCCGTGGGGGCGGTGAAGCCACCGCGGCCATCCTGGGCGGCAACGTCACCGTGGGCGGCAGCGGCTACAGCGAGTTCGCCGAATACATCACCGCCGGCAAGATGCGCGCCGTGGGCGTGACGTCGGCCACGCGCCTGAAGGGCGTGAACGTGCCCACGCTCAAGGAGCAGGGCATCAACGTCGAGATCGGCAACTGGCGCGGCGTGTACGGCGCGGCCGGCATCACCGCCGAGCAGCGCAAGGAGCTGGTCGACATGCTGTCCAAGACCTACAAGCACAAGTCCTGGCAAGACGCCATGGAAAAGAACGGCTGGACGCCTGCATGGCTGGCCGGCGACGAGTTCGCCAACTTCGTGGATGCGGAGTTCGCCAGCCTGCGCGCCACGATGGCCAAGTCCGGGATGATCTGACCGGCAGCATGCCCGGGGGTGGCGTACGGTAGGGAGACACCCTTCGTCGTCGCTCCGGGCGGCGCGCAATTCAGGGCTCCACGCAGCCCTGTCGTTGTTTTCGCGGAATAAAAACATGACACAACAACATTCCTCTCGCTCCGCCGGTCTGCAGACGGTGGTGGGCGCCGGCGTCCTGGTGCTGGGCTGTCTGCTCGCCTGGGGTGCCACCTCCATCAGCTCCGAGGCAGGCTATGGCGGCGTGGGCCCCAATTTCTTCCCGTGGGTGGTCGCCATCGTGCTCATCTTCTGCGGAGCGCTGTCCATCGTGCATGCCCGCACGGGCGGCTTTCGTGAACTCGAAGAAGCCTCTGGCGACGAGCAGGCCCACTGGAAGGGCTTCGTCTGGGTATCGGCAGGCCTCTTGCTCAATGCGCTGCTGATCACCACCATCGGCTTCATTCTGAGTTGTGCGCTGTGTTTCGTGCTCGCGGTGCGGGGCTTCAAAAGCTCAGAGGGCAAGCTCGATCTGGGTGCCAAGGCCTGGATCATGGACCTCTTCATCGGAGTGGCCGTGGCCGCGCCGGTGTTCTGGATGTTTACCCAACTGCTGGCGATCAATCTGCCCGGCCTTACCAACACGGGATGGCTGTAAAGCCCGCACACCATGGATACCTGGAACCTTCTGCTGCAGGGCTTCGTCACTGCGGCCACTCCCATCAACCTGATGTGGGCCTTCGTGGGCTGCGTCATCGGCACCGCCGTGGGCGTGTTGCCCGGCATCGGCCCCGCAGTGGCCGTGGCCATGCTGCTGCCCATTACCGTCAAGGTGGAAGCCACCGCCTCGATGATCTTCTTTGCGGGCATCTACTACGGCGCCATGTACGGTGGCTCGACCACCTCCATCCTGCTCAACACGCCCGGTGAGGCCGGGTCCATGGTCACGGCCATGGAGGGCAACAAGATGGCCAAGAACGGCCGCGCCGGTGCGGCACTGGCCACGGCGGCCATCGGCTCGTTCGTGGCGGGCACCATCGCCACCGTGCTCGTGACCTTCTTCGCCCCCGTGGTGGCCGAATACGCCGTGCGCCTGGGCCCGCCTGAGTACTTCATGCTCATGGTGCTGGCCTTCACCACCGTGAGCGCGGTGCTGGGCAAGAGCACGCTGCGCGGCATGGTGGCGCTGTTCGTCGGTCTGGCGCTGGGCCTGATCGGCATCGACCAGCTCACCGCACAAGCCCGCTACACCGCCGGTGTGCCCGAGCTGATGGACGGCATCGAAGTGGTGCTGATTGCCGTGGGCCTGTTTGCCGTGGGCGAGGCCCTGTACAACGTGATGTACGAGGGCAAGACCGACGAGACGCAGAACAAGCTGACCAGCACGCACATGACCAAGGAAGAGTGGCGCCGCTCGTGGCCCGCGTGGCTGCGCGCCACGGCCATCGGCTTCCCGTTCGGTACCGTGCCGGCCGGCGGCAGCGAGATCCCGACCTTTCTGAGCTACGCGGCCGAGAAGAAGCTGAGCAAGCACAAGGAAGAGTTCGGCACCACCGGCGCCATCGAAGGCGTGGCGGGCCCCGAGGCCGCCAACAATGCGGCCATCACGGCCACGCTGATCCCGCTGCTGACGCTGGGTATCCCCACGTCGAACACCACGGCGATTTTGCTGGGTGCGTTCCAGAACTACGGTATCCAGCCCGGCCCGCAGCTGTTCAGCAGCAACGGCGCATTGGTGTGGGCGCTGATCGCGTCGATGTACATCGGCAACGTCATGCTGCTGATCCTGAACCTGCCGCTGGTGGGCCTGTGGGTCAAACTGCTCAAGATCCCCAAGTCGTACCTGTACGCGGGCATTCTGGTGTTTGCCACCCTGGGCGTGTACGGCATGCGCCAGAGCGCGTTCGACCTGATGCTGCTGTACGCCATCGGCCTCTTGGGCGTGGTGATGCGCCGCTTCGACTTCCCGGCAGCGCCTGTGGTGGTGGGCATGATCCTTGGCCCCCTGGCAGAAGCGCAGATGCGCAATGCGGTCGCCATCGGCGAAGGCAAGTGGACGATCTTCTTCGAGCGCCCCGGCTCGCTGACGCTGATGATCATCGTCGTGGCCGTGCTCGTCCTGCCCCGCCTTGCACGCCGCTGGGCGGCCCGCAAGCTGGCACTCGCACAGGCGCAGGGCTAGACCCGGGCGCAGACACGCTGCGCTGTCTGCCTGCACCAACAAAAAAACCGCGCCTCCCAGCGCGGTTTTTTTATGGGTCAGCAGAAAAAGTCATCGCAAGCCAGACACCGAAGGCCCTGACGTCCTTCCATGCCCTCCCCACCAGGAGGCTTGCTCAACGAGGCGTGATTCTACCATAAAATGCGAATAGTTCTTATTTGCAAAGGTGGTGCATGCATTCACTTCCGCAGGAGTTTCTGGCGCTGTGCCGCCAACTGGGCGACGCACAACAGCGCTGCAGTGCCGCCATCGCCACGCAGGCCGCGCAGATCGACGCCTTGACCGCCGAGGTGGTGCGCCTGCGCGGGGCCATCGTGCTGCGCGACACTCGCCTGGCCATCGCCCGGGACGAGCTGGAGCAACTGCAAGCCGCCAGTCCCGGGCTGCCCCGCCGCAAGGCCATGGCGCGGCACATCGGCCAACTGGCAGAGCGCATCACCGCCTTGTCGCGCGAGTGCCTGCGCTGGCGCCAGGCGGCCGCGCAGGGGACGCGCGCGGTGGGGCAGGAAGGGCTGGGAGGGGCTGACAGGGCAGGGCTTGTTCATCCGCCAGCCACTGCCGCAACGCATGTTCCGGCACCGCTGCATGCCGCAGCGCTCCCGCCTGCGGCGCAGGCCTTTCACCCCAGGCTCCACACCATGGCGCGCGACGCTGCCGAAGCGGCCGAGCACATGGCCCTGGACGCCAACCTGGCCGCCGCCGACCTGGTGATCTGCCAGACAGGCTGCATCAGCCACGACCAGTACTGGCGCGTGCAGGACCACTGCCGCCGCACCGGCAAGCCCTGCATCCTGGTAGACCAGCCACTGGCCGTGCGCGAGGCCGAGGTGCTCGCGGCGATCCAGCCCATGGTGGTGCTGCGGATGACGCGGTCGCAGTACCCGGCGGGGGTGGACGGAGGCATCGAGGCACCTGCACTTTTGAATGAAAATGCCACCTAGCGCTGGATGGTAAAGCGCCAGCAGCTATATTTTGTATAGCAAATGGTGCCTGCAGTACCTGCACTCGCCGCCGCGGTAGCACGGCCCCGCCCAGCGCCGCCGCGCTACCATCCGCGCATGCCTTTGCTCAACGACGACGCCCCCGCCTTGCCGCTCGACGCACAGGGCATTCTGGAACTGGCGGCGCGCTCCATGTTCCAGCTGTTCTCCAGCGTCAGCCAGGGCATGTTTCTGGTGGACCGCAGCGGGCGCATCGTGTGGGTCAACGAGGGCTACCAGCGCTTTCTGCCTGACCTGGGGTTCTCGTCGGTCGACCAGTTCGTCGGCCGCACGGTCGAAGAGGTGATCCCCAACACCCAGATGCGCCGCGTGCTCGAGACCGGCCAGCCCGTGCTGATCGACCTGCTCACCAACAAGGCCGGCACCTTCGTGGTCAGCCGCATCCCGCTGCGCGACGATGCCGAGCGTGTGATTGGCGCCATCGGCATCGTGCTGTTCGATCACCCTGAGACCACGCTGCAGCCGCTGATCAGCAAGTTCGCGCTGCTGCAGCGCGACCTGGACGACGCGCGGCGCGAGCTGGCCAGCCAGCGCCGGCGCAGCCTCGCGGTGGCGGGCGACGGCGAGCGGCGCTCCAAATACACCTTTGCCAGCTTCATCGGATCGAGCCCTGCCGCCGCCGAGGTCAAGCGCCAGGCGCGGCGTGCAGCGCAGTCCAGCAGCCCGGTCCTGCTGCTGGGCGAGACGGGCACCGGCAA
>Ga0209023_10002906_pt1 | contig 20840 bp, 19 predicted proteins | sample LakOneMetagenome_FD_187468 | JGI IMG/M metagenome (GOLD analysis project Ga0209023, IMG submission 187468) | Freshwater and sediment microbial communities from Lake Erie, Canada (SPAdes) (version 2) | ecosystem: Environmental > Aquatic > Freshwater > Lentic | place: Lake Erie, Canada...
GCCGCGCGTGCGCGACATGTTGGCCAACGACCAGGATCGCTATTCCGACCTGTGCGGCCGCACTGTCGGCCTGATCATGCCGCTGCTAGATTGGCGCGGGCAAAAGCTGCCGTTCTGCGTCACGGCATGCATCGACGATCAGGTCGTAGCCACAGCCTGGGCCGGTACCATCACCAGCCGCGAGACCGGCGCCCAGGGCTGCAATGTCTCGTTTGGCGTACACCCAGCATTCGGCAGGAGAGGACTGGCTACGATCCTCAGCGCCATCGCTTACCAGCAGTGCCTGGGCGACGCGCCGGACTTCGAATTCGTCAACGTGCAGACCGAAGCTGGCAACCTCGCCGCGCGCGCGATCGCCGCCCGGTTCGATCTTCGCCGTGCGCCGACGTTTGACAGGAAGACGCGCGGCCGGGCGCCGCGGCTCTACGTCACCTATCGCGCGGCGGCTGGGGTCGTGACTGCCCGGGCCGTCGAGATCATCGCCGCGGCCGGTGTCGAAGTCCGGCTGCCCTCCCCCAACCTGACGGGGCGAGAGCGACCATTGGAAGTGCAACCACGTGCTTCCCTTCCGCCTAGTATCGCCGCGTTACTCCCACCATTCAAAGGACCAGGCATGACCACCTCACCGTTCCCGATCCCGAAAGCGACCACCCCACCGGCGCGCGCAACAGGTACCTCGGCGCGCGCCGATAACGATGCTTTGCGCATTGCGTTAGCCGGACCTCACGGCCTTCTGCCCGGCATCGCGCTCGTCGAAAGCCAGCTGATCACAGCGACCCGTTCGGCTGCCGAGGACGCTCCGTTCCCGCTGACGGGTGACGACGCGCGCATCTACCACGAAGCCGCAAAGGGCGCCTACGTGCACAGCCTGGAGATGGTCTCCAGCGACTGCGTGCGCGAGCTATTCAACAACTTGGGCCAGATACCCGGCGGCGACGCCGAGTTGGTTACCCAGAATCAGCTCATCGCAGAACTGCTGTTCGGGCAGCACGGCGTCACCAGCGGGGCCGACGTGATCGAGGAATGCCTGGCGGTGGCCACGCGCGCTGCGCATGCCGACGCTCCCTTTCCAATGAATGCCGAGCAAGGCGCGATCTGGCACCAGGCCCAGCGCACTGCCTACCAGTACGTTCTTGAGATGCTCTGCACGGACCGGCTCAAGCAGATGGCGCCGCAATTCTCGGCGCTGCTGTTTCAGCCGGACCCGACAGATCTCGCTGACGATGAAGCGCCGGCGGCGCCGTCCATGTAAGGAGCCTGCGCCATGCCTGAACTGATCATCACAAAACCGAAGCGCCGCGTACTGCGGCTGCCGCGAAACACGCGCGGCCGGGACCTCATCATCACCGATCCGCACGGTGCATACGACCTGGTATGGGATGCCATGAAGGCTGCAAACTTCGATCCGGCGCGCGATCGCCTTCTGGTCGGCGACGACCTGATCGACCGCGGCGCGGGCTCAGCGCGTGCCGGCAAATTTCTCAGCCCGCCTTATGTCTACTCGGTCGCCGGCAACCACGACCGAGCGTTGGTCGACGCTTCGCATCAAGGCGCGCTCGATCGGGACATCATTGATGCCCTCGCGCGAATGAACTACAACGGCATGCGCTGGATGAAGGACGTGTCGATCGAAGAACTGGGGCAGCTCGCCGCGGCATTTGATGAACTTCCCTTCGTGATCGAGATCGAGACCTCGCGCGGCCTGGTCGGCATCGTGCACGCCGACGTCCCCCCGGGAATGGACTGGCAGACTTTCACCGCGAAGATCGAAGCTGGAGACGAATACGCGACCAGGATGGCCCTTGGCATGGATCTGAGCGATACCTTCCACGAATCCCGTCAGCGCGTCCAAACGCGTCGCACCGATGGCGTGCCGGGTGTGGGCCGTGTGTTCGTCGGCCACACAGTGCTGTTCGAAGACATTCAGAAGCTCGGCAATCTGTATGCGATCGATTCTGGTTCGGTCTGGGCGGACGCCGGCAAAGATAAAGGGCACCTGACGATGGCCAACCCTCTTATGCAAACCCAATACCTGGCGCAGCCGCCGGGTGTGCGCCCGGACCCGCGCCTCGATCTCCGAATCCACGGTGAGATCCCAGAGCACGAGTTTTCAGGACCTGACAGCGCCGCTTCGGGTGAGTCTGAAGCCCCCCGCATGTAACCTACCTCTATCTCCAAAAATGATTATGCAAAACACAACCAGCCAACCCACGCACTTCCTGATCAGCGTCGACGCGAAGAGCACCACGACGATCGACACCTCGACTATGCGCAGCGGGATCGAACAGGGTATCGACATCGCGCGCGGCGAAGGCATGCTCACCCCTCTGGCTGACGAAGCCACCGAGATCGGAGCCATCCGCGTGACCGCCCCGCCTTCCGCCTCTGCGGCGCTCCTGCTCATGCTCGAATCGTCCATCGCCGATACTCCGGCCGCGCGTCGAGCCGTCGAGATGGCCGTAGCCAACATCATCCGCCAGCACGCGCGTGATCGCGTAGTGATCCTGACGGACGATGAGCGCCAGCACCTGCTTACTGGGATGATCGAAACCCGCAAAGCATGGGATGATGAATGGATCGATGACGTTGTCACGAACGGCTATGATGGCTTCGGCGCAGATCCAGACGTCGCGTTGATCGAGAACGCTTTCTGCGATTTTCCGATCTTCGTGCACCTGAACGGCGATGCACTCCGCCTGAATGTACTTCGGATCCTGGCGAAGCCGGATGTGCTCGATGCGATCTGCTCGAGCGAACGAGCTCAACCTATCGACGACCTTGCCGAATTCGAACGCGAAATCTACCACGCGGTTCGCCCGATGACCGTGGCCGGACGCACCTCGCGCCCAGAAGACGTCCTGGAAGCCCTCCAGCTGCACGGCACCATCCTGCAGGGCTTGGAACAACGGCTCGGCCGCCAAGAAGCCGACGACGACGAGAGCGAAGCGACGGAAGCACCGCGCAGCTGACCTCGCAGTCGAGCAGGGCCGGCGCGCCACCTGCGCGCATGGCGCTGCAACCACGCCGTCAAGCACTCCGCCGACTGGCCCTATAATCGCACTATCGAAACAGCCCACCGCTGCACAACACTATGTTCACCATCCCCGACACCCCGCCGAACATCACCTGCGTCGACTTCGCTGTTGTGCGCGCCGACGCCAAGCGTCCCGTGACGCAGCGCTTCCTCTACGATCCAGAGGAAAACGTGACCGGCATTTCGCTCAACGACGCAACAACCGAATTCAACCGCTACCTGCAGTCCGTGGTCGTCGACGGAACCGTTACCTCTGGAAGGGTGTCGATTTCTTTCGATCATGGGGTGCGACCGGTGCTGGCGCTGCCGATCAAAGGCACGTGTCCTGACCTGAATAATATCGGCGACTTGGTCGGCATGGTGTCGAGCATGATGCAGGAGAGTGGCGAATTTCCGGAGACGGCCGAAAACAACGTGATTTACCATCTCGCGGCCCTAACTGGCCGAAGCGTGGATACTCCAGAGGCTCCATCGCAGCGCCCCTAAGCGCACAGCTCGCGCGCATGGAAAAAAAACGGGCCGAAGGGTTGATCCCTCGGCCCGTTTTCTTTTGCATTCGCTGGCGTTCACGCCGCACGTCTCGGCTTAACAGATGCTTGTTATTGAAAGCGCGCGTTCAATACCTGTTCAGCAATGCCGTCGATCCGCATGGGATCGACCTGCACAAGCAGCAGTCCCTCGTGGTGTGTGCGAATACGCTCCAAAATCTTCACACTGCACGGATAGGCTGGTGAACCGAGCACTTCGACGGCATCGTCGGCACCGGTGATTTCGATAGCGCCAGCTGGTGTAACTAGCGCGCGCTTGACCGGCAACCGGCCATCGCGATGTTCCAGAACAACAAACGGGGTCTGCGCTTTGTCGGCGAATTCGAAATAGTCGACTGGTCTTTTGTGCTTATTTGTGGACATGGGGCAATAGTTCTGCTGGACAAGCTAATGATATATCATTAGACTCTAGTTACGTTTTTTGCCCATAATACGCAACAAAGTTCTTTCAAGCAACGCCTTCGAATGCAACGCCATCCCTTTCACGACACGATACGCAGCCTAGACGGCATGAGCGACGCGCAGATCGCTGCGCTCACGTTTCCGAAGGAAGGGCTCCAGATCGCGACACCGCTCGTGATCAATGAGCGTTACGCCGGCGCTACACGATTGCCACCTGGCCCACCGAATGGGCTGGAAGTCCGCAGCGATGGCCGCCACGAAATCACCAGGGTTGCGATCGTCCGGGTTCAACCCGACGAATACCGTCTGCTGGCCGCAGATATGCTGAAGAGCGCGACCAAGCAGAGTATCGCGATTGGTGTAGGCAGCGGCCTGGCTGCTGCAGCAGTGGCCTTCCTGTCGATGCTGTGGTGGCAAAAGAACGTAAATTCACTTGGACAAACGATGCCGGCGCCATGTCTCGTTGCGAGCATCGAGAAGACTGCGGTCAGCTGCCGCATGGGCGAGCAAACGGTTCGAATCGCTATTGGCAAATATTTTCCGGACGGCCGCTATTTGCTCGACGCGGCTGATCCAGTTCAACGGGGGTTCACCGCAACCCGCATTACTGATCGCCAGACCGTGGTATTCCAGGTCGATCCCAAACTCGTTTCCACTCAATCAGGAGCTATTCAACAATGAACACTAAAGACCTCACTCTCGGCGACATTCCGGCCCTCGACACGCCGCATCTTTCCCAGGGAAACGCCAACACGCACCAGAACAATGGCAGCCCGCCGCCTCCACGTGTCCCCAACTTCAATCCCGGGGGCAACCCGAATGAGTCGAGCTTTGCAGAACACGTCGGTAAGGGCACTTCTGCTGACGTCCTGTGCGACACCCTCGACATCAGCATGGCTATCGGCGTAGAAGATGTTATCGAGGGAAAAATTAGCATCGGCGGCAAGAAGAGCCTGGTGATCCGCGGCACCGTCGTCGGGAGTGTAGAGTGCGCCGGCCGCGTCGTCATCATGCCGGGCGGCTCGGTACAGGGATATATTCGCGCAGCCGCTCTGTGGATCGAAGGCGATGTGGGTGTGAACGGTCAGCCTGCGAAGGTCGATGTCGGCGACTTGCACCTGGGCGTCAATTCGAAAGTGATCGGCGACTGTACCTATGACACCCTCAGTGTCGCCGTCCCGAACCGCGGCATCCGTGGTCAGCTGATCCCTCGTTCGGAAGCTGATCATGGCTAAGACTCGACGCACGCCATCCCGGCCGCAAATGGCGCAGCGCGTCATCGCACTGGCGTTGCTGGCGTCGTTTTCTGCCTGCTCACACGGCGGAGAACCCCGCCCCTCCTTGATGAAGGACGAACAGCATTCAGCTCATGCCGCACCTTCAGTCCAACCGGATGCGCGCCGGTCAAGCACGGAGCGGTCGAAGCATGGCCTAATTCGTACTTCGGAAACAGTGCCGGAGCCGGGTATAGATAGCCCTATCGCCGCAACTACGCATGTATCAGATAACGTCGGCGCCCGGACCGGCGGCAGCTCGCCAGGAGCCGTGGCGCCACGCTTGCCGGCCGCGCAGCCCGAGCCAGGCCTCGAACCGCTGCCACCCGGACTGGAGGGAGCGCCGACGACGGGACGAGAACCTGTCAGCGCACAGGCTGCCGCCTGGGCTTCGGTTCGAGCAGCTCGATTGCCGGCGCCTGTCTCAGCGCAGCCGAATCCACAGGCCCAAGAACCTGTTTATTGGCCGTTGTATCTGGGCGCTGGCATCGCCGCCTTGTCGGCCCTCGCTCTCGCCCTGCTCCGCCGCCGTGATCGCAAAGCGTCGCAGCTGAAGCGTGATGCTGAACAGGCTCGGATCGAGACGCAGGAGCGCGCAGCCGCGGCGGCCCGGGAAGAGGTGCAACGCATGGAGCAGCAGCGTGCGGCCTCCGCCGCGGCCGCGGCCGCAGCTGCTGAAGAGGCGGCAGCACAAGAACGCGCCCTGGCAGCAGTAGTTGCAGCACGCCAGGAAGAGCAGATTAAAGCCGACCCGCGGATCGAAGCTGCCCACCGTCTGTTCGATCTGCTACACCGAGCCGAGCGCGACGTTGAACCCTTCTTGCGCCAGCTGGACGAGGCGGCCCCTCACGACGCCGCTACGAATGCTTCGCGCCAAGTCGTGGCTTCGTGGCATGAGTCGGTGCTCAGCACGCGCAATCGGCTGTCCGAAGCCTTGGCCCGTCACAATGCCCCGGTCGACATGCGCGTAGTCGAGCCAGCGTTGGATCTTCCCGGTGCGATGAGCCGCTTGATGGACCACGCTGCGCGGATGAGCGCGCTGATGGTCGCCCAGCAGCAAGAGAACTCGGCGATTCTGCACTGGTCACGGCAACTCCCTGGCGCACTGATCCAGCTGTTCTGGCGCGCACAGACAGCGCGATACACCTCGACGCTTCCCCAGCTGCCAAAGGTGCCAGATGCACCTGCACCTGGTTCGGCCGCACCGACGGCGCCGGCACGCGCGCCCGCTGCGAGTCCTACGCAAGGTCAGGACAAAGCTGTCCAGCAAGCTCTTCGTGGTGGTAGAGGCCATGCCGTCCGTACTTGATCAGGGCGGAGTCCCTGCGCCGGCGCGAACTGCTCAAGTAACCGGCGCGCCGGCGGACGCCGAGCCGATCAGCACGCAGGAAGCCGCTGCACTGATGGGGTTCTCGGATGCAACCCTTCGCAATTACGCCTGGCTGAACTCGCTCTCCAGTGAGGAGCGCACGACCCGTAAGCTGCAGGAGCCGCCCGCCGGGTTGCCGGTACCGAGCCGGAAGAGCGGTCGCCTCGTCTGGCCGCTGTGCGAAGTATTGAAATTTGCCGAACAGAAGTCAAAAAACGCCCCGTGATGGCCGAGTTCAATCGTTACTGGGCCGAGGAGGCGCTAGGGGAACCATATGCGCCCGAAGACTACCGGTGGATGAAGTCTACACGCCGCGCGGGGATGATCCTGGGCGGCGTTACCTGCGTGCTCACCACCGGCGCACTGCTGGGCGCAGCGGTTTACCACCTGGTCGACCCGGCGCCCCGGGTTTCCGTCTCTTCCTACGAGTTCGATCCAGCCTCGGCACAGCTGGATATAGCTGTCGTCCTATCCGAGAATAAATCACCTGACCGAGCACAGGCCTCCCGGCCTGTCGATGTGGCGTCAACAGCCCGGCCAAAAACCGATAGCGGGGGCAACACGCCTGCAGCGCCTGCAAAGCCTACTGCCAGACCCGAGCAGCAGGCCGTCGGGCAAGCAGGTGCGCCACGCCATACGGCGACGCCGGCCGCAGCCGCGGCACAGGGAAAAGTTCAGGTAGCGACTGCCGCACCAGCACCAGCACCAGCGCCGATCGGCGCCGATCGCGGAACGCCGGCACAGGACAGGCGCCAGCTGGCCAAGTCCCCGGAGGTCACGGCCAAACCTGAAGCTGATATCAGGATCGGGTTGAGCAAAGCGGCCGAGAGCAAGCCGGCCGACATCGCAAGCGGAGAAAAGCTGGGAATTCGAGAGATCCTGCCAGATGGGATCGTGATGCAGAACGGTCGCAAAGTGAAGAACGGCTCGGCGCTGCCCAACGGCGAAGTCCTGATGGGTACCGATGCATCGAAGGGGATGGTCGAGACTGATCGACGCGTCTTGGTACTTACCCCGTAATCGGACCAATAATCTCGCCTGGCCAGCCAGGCTGTTTCCTATCGACGGCGAACCGCGCCGTCAAGCGTGCTTACGTCAGCCCGCAGCGCTGGCGAAACCAGCACGTTCGCGCATCCAGCCTGCCGTTAAATGCCTGAATGGATGGTGTAGATCATAAAGGCGCTGCAGCTCGCGCAAGCGCTCTGGCGGCGGCACAGCAGGATGCTGCGCCGACGGCCCGGTGTTCTCCCGAAAGTCTCCCATCAAGCCACGGAGGACCGACACGCTGAGCCCCGTCTCCTCGTGCACGTTGATCAAGAAGGCTGGCGAGACGGGCGTGCGCCGCTTCCTGATCTTGCAGATCTGCGACGGGGCCACGCCGAACCTCGCAGCCAGCTGCCGATAATTTTTCACCCGCAAGACACGCACTAACATGTCGATAAAGTTTTCAGGGGCGTAATGTGGATTGTTTTTCATGTCCTGATCAGTTGGATCGCATAGGAGTTCAATCTCTCAGAAGTGAGGGTTTCCACAGTGCGGGCGCCGGCCCGCACTGTGTCATCGGGTCGACGTGGCGCGCTTATGCTGCGCTGCCAGCTCGGGCATGAAGTCCTTGTTGAGCGACGCCTGATAGACGGCGCCAAGCAGGGCATTCGCCTTCTGTGTTTCCATCAGGTTCTTCGACATCAAGCTGGCCATCTGCGCCGAGAGCAGCAGTTGCTCCCGCTGGAGCGTGACCTCGTCGGCCGCGCCGATCTCCTTAATCCACTCAGGATTATCGTAGCGGCGGGCAGCGTCGATGTACTGTAAGTGGTGCAGCGATATCCCTTTGGTCTGCCAGTCCGGCGCCGCCTCGGGCAGGTGCTGGGCTAAGTAACGCGCGGCCGCACCACCACCTTCCTGCATGGCCTTGAGGATCGGGATCGTCGCTGCGTATTTGGTGCGGTTGCTGATCCACTCCTCGGTCGGACGCATGGCAAGATCGACCCGAGCCTGATAGCTATCGCGCAGCGCCAGGTAGCGGCGCCCCTCATCGGTCTGGGCCTCGATTTTAGCCAGGTCGCGCAGCTGCACTGGCGCCGAGAGATTGCGCACGTAGGCAGTTGCGGCCGCGAGCTGCTTCTCGCTGAAGGATAGCGAAACCTTGCCCTGATCGGCGGTCGTTTGGGCGCCGTCGAAGATCGTCGAGGCACGAATATCGGCGTCCGGCAGCCCGGTCGAGACTGATGGCGTGGTGCCGGCCCAGGTACACGACTGGGCGCGAACTTTGCCGCTTGCGTACGCTTCGCACGCGCCTCGCTGCGCCATCACGGCCTGCACTTCCGGCGGCGGGGCAAAGTCGTCGTTACGCGCAATCGCGACTGCTTTGTCCATCGACGAGGAGCCGGTTGACGGCCGGCCGCCGCCGCCGCCCGAGCCGCGCGGTCCGAAAGCACCGCCGTTGGCGCCGCGGAACCCAGGATTGATGCGATCGAAGCTGGGATCTGCCAGGCCGCGGGAAGCATTGGCGCAGGGATCAAGCGGCAGCCGAGTTTTTCGCTCGAGGTCGACGGTCTGTTTCGTGCGCTCGAGATCGATGTTGCGCTCAACCTGATTCTGGCTCGCTTCCGCGATCTGATTCGCGACCTTGGCCGAATTGGCGGTCATGACGTTCTCGATACGCAGCAGCTGTTGACCGATAGCGGTGAAGCCTGTGGTCACCGCAGCTGTCGTAGCGTTGACGGCCGCTGTGGTGAGATTGATCAAAGGCGCCAATACAGCAGAGTCGCCGAGTGCGAAAGATGGCGTGGACGCGCTCACGGCCGCAATGGAGGCCAGAGCAATGATGGTTTTCTTATATCGCATTGCGCACCTCAGGGCATGATCATGGTCTTGAGCTTGTCCCAGGCGCTGGCCACGTACCCGGCCGCCTGGCTCGTTATTGACGGTTCACTATTCATGGTGGTCGACGGGAAGCCGCTGCCAATGGCATTGCTCAGGGAGGACGTGGAGACGCCAGGGATATTGACACCGCTGATCGCGCCATTCACGCCCTGCACGGCCTGCTGTTGGACTTCGCTGATCTTCTGTGACACTTCCTGGGACAGCTTCTGGCACGCCTGGCTGGCCAGCTTCGTGACCAGGGCCGACGCGCCCGGTGTGAACCCGAACCCGCTCATGTCGATCGCCGACAGCTGATCCAGACAGCTGGCCTTGACCACTTGACCTGCTTGCTGAACCGCGTTCAGGACGGAGGTGGACCGGCTGCTCTCGATCTGGCGCACTTGCTGCTGGATCGCCTGAAGGTCGGTGCGGAACTCGTTGCATGTTGTCGCTGCGCCTACAGACGTACTATGCGCATAAAACAGAACAACAGGGAGTAAAAAAAATCGGCGTTTCATTTCAAGCCTTTTGGGGGAATGCGTAAGTGTCGCACGGAAACATTTCTTGCGCTACTATCACTGCCCTGTCCCCGGGCGTTGTTCGTCCTGCTCTGCTGGCGCTGCAATCCCATCAAAGCCGGCTACAGCCACCAGGTCGGAGAGTGTCTCTACCGTAATGGCCCTCGCTTTGTTGAGCACGTTTGGGAGGCTGTTTGACGCCGTAGCGAATCGGTTTTCGAAGGTGGCCTGCGAAATGGCCTGACCAGCGCGGAACCACTCCATCACGCGTTGGGTACTCGCCACATATTCGGCACGATAGATTTCCGAAGCGTGGCGGATCCACGACTGCATGACGACCGTACGCTGGTCGTTCGAAAGCGCCGGCGAAAACTTCATGTCGGTCAGGAAGTCGCTCATCGCGTCAGCGAAGTCAGATTGCATTGCCTGAACGACGGCGGCTTTCTTCTGTCCGAAGGCGAAGGGCACTCCCTTCGAGTTCTGCAACCTCTGATCGGTGACACTCTCGAAGAAGCGAAGCGTGGCCTGGTGCATGGCGAGCTGGATTCGCGTATGCATCGTCTCCGGCGAGTCGACCCGCAGGTAGCCCGTCTTGTCCATCATCATCGCGGCATGTGCCTGACGCCGACTCAGGAAGTCCGGATCGGAAAAGACCGCCGACACGGTGCGCACGAAGTCGTCGACGCGCGCCTGCTGGTTCTCGGTGGTCGAATTTTCCCAGATTTGGCCAACGATATGGGAGAGCATTGAGTTGAGCTCAACGCGGTCGTATGCCTTGGCATTGGGGCTGACACCGAACCGATCCGACATTACCTTCGCCAGGGCATCTGTCGATGCGATCATGAACTCCAGGGCGATCTTGCGCTCCTCCATACTGGCATTCGTACCAGGGCGCTGGATAATACCCAGCATCAAAGGCCCCATATGGTTGAGATACCTGATCGAGACGTTCGCATCCTTCCAGGCAGCCGAGTAGAGGTCTTTCGCATCACCCGAAGCATCGCGGAAATGCTGCTCCATCACCTTCTGCACCACCTGGGCCGCTGGATGCTGCGGCGCGCTGGCCGCCGGGCTTACGCTGCCTGCTTGGGCCGCATTGTCTGGTAGAGAGGCCATTGCTTCAGTTCCTTGTCTTCCGCTTGCGGCAAGCCACTGCGTTGTTCGCGCGGCATCGCACGGAAAAATTCAAATACGGGGGTGATGTCGATGATGCCCGGCGTACCCATGCCCAGAACATCGCGAGCTGCTTCGCACAATGCGGCCAAGCGAAGGCTATCTTCGAGCACGCCGTTAACCGGCGCCGCAGCCATGAAGCATTCGCCGAACATGCCAGCGCGATCCGGCAGGTAGGAAAAGCCGCAGTTGATTTCGGGAGAAATGAGCGTGCGCGTCAACTTCCGTTCGGCCATGCGGCCAAGCAGCGGCATGAAGCCCTGGGCTGAAAACACCTCGTCGGGGTAGATAATGCCGCCGTCGAGCCAGTACGTGGTGCGCTGGTCGTCGGGGATGTCGTCTTGCTCAGCGGTTGCGAGCAGCGCTTCCATCAAGTTCAATTCAGTTCTCCTGGTAGGCCAGCCGTGCACAGCTGGTGAAGTGGTTGAGAGGCGAGCTGCACCCTTCAGGCTGCAGAAAAGCCGAGGAAATTCGCGCCAGTCACCTCGTCATAGTCGTCCGGATCGGCCAGCGACGATGCGCCTCGTGAAGACTCCATACCCATTGCGCGCATAAATCGCTCCAATCCACCGCCGGTGCGCGAAGCGGAGCGAGAGAGGTACGCGCACGCTGTCTTCAATTCATCTGGGCGCTGAAGCAAGGCCGTCTGCAGGGCCGGGATCACCGCCGCTGACGCATCGACGATCTGCAGCCAAGCTTCCAGGTTACGAGGGTCTTTTACCCAGGCGAGGGCTTCGTCATAAAACTCCCCGTCTGGCGATGCGAGGTCAGCGGCTGCGCCACCGATCATCTCGATGAACAGGAGGCCGCGGCCGCGTTCCGAGAAGGCGTCCCGGCCTTCCTTCACTACCAGCTCAGCTGGCACATCCTTGGCGAAATCGGTCACGATTTTTGGCATGTCGATTCCTTTACGCGCTCGCCAGCCCGCCAGACGCGGGTGAGGACATCCTGCGCAGGGATCGCATGGTATCTGCGAGCACCTGGTCGTAATGCTCAGGAGCGATGCCCAGGCGCGCACAAGTCGCTTCACGGGCCTCGTCTGCCACGTAGCGCGCCCTGTAGACCGCTCGTTGCTCCTCGGGCAGCTCGTCAAGTGCGCGCACTGCGACCGACACGCCTTGGTTGAGGCTAGTCATGGATGGCTCCGATCAGGACGGGCGACCAGGCGCCATCTCGTGCGTGTTCTCGTCCTGGTCGGACGCGCTGTCGATCTGCTCTTGCGCGATGCGCTCTTTGACCTGCTCGCGCACCGCATTGATTTCCGACAGCGAACCGGCGGCCACCTTCTCCGATACCGGCCCTTTCTTTTCCAGCACGCTCTGGAGCGCAGCCACCGTCAGTGGCAGGGCTGCGGAGCAGTTCTCGCGATCGAGCTGCTTGAGCGTATTGGTGATCACGACCGGGCTGCAGCCGAGCCCTTGGCCGCTCAATCCAATAGCGCGTCGTGCGCCGTTCAGCGTCTTCATTATTTGCTCCGATCTCATGTGGTTGTCCTTCGAATGTGTACGGTTATACCGTTCGTTAATTTTGGCGGACACGGACTGGCGTGGTTGCAACTCGACCACTTGCCTTTCGCTTTTTTGCATCCGCAACCACAGCGGCGACGAATTTGCGAATCACCAGCAGGAAGCTCTCCGCAGTGACTTCGCCTCGTTCAATACGCCTGCATAACATTTCCCATTTTGCCGTCAAGCCCACACTCTTGAGCTCGGGCGGCAACGCGGCCTCCAACTTGCGCCCGGCCTCCGTCATTACGACGACGGTCGTCTGGCGCCCGGCAACCACTCGCGCCTCTCGCGCCAGCGACTTGTTTCGGATCAGGTCGATAATACCCTCGCTGCGCGTGCGGGCGGTACCGATCCCGTTCGTAGCCTCAAGCACCGCTGCGTCGGCTGGGCTGTTGGCATGGCGCGCGGCGAGGAGCATATCTTCGAGAAGAGTCGCCTCCGTATAGCTGGGAGGCGGGACATCCTGCGTGACCTCAACGCGAGCGGCTACAGCGCCAACGATCGCGCCGACCCTTACGCTCCTGATGTTCAGGGGCTTATTCATGCCGCCTCCGCGTCGTTATCCTCATCGACCTCCACCTCAGCCGGCCCGGCCGGCGGAGCGTCATCGTCACCGACATCCATTTCAGGCTGCTGAGAATCGGCCTCGGTCCAGCCGTAGCGCACGACCTGCGTCGAATCCGCTACGAACACATCGCCGCCGAACGCGACCTCAACCGTGGTGACGTCGTATTCGAAGTCAGGGTAGAACTGGGCCGCAAAGCGATGCGTCACCATCTCGAATACTTCACGCTCGGCCGAGCTCAGGTCGCGACCGGATGCCGGCAGGGTCCCGAGGGGCACGATGGCGTGGTGTTCGTTCTCGCCGATCTTGGCGTCATCGATCGACGACGGGCGCGCGCCGGCGTTGGCGCCGCGCATGATCTTCCCGAACATGGGTGACAGCCCAGCCATGATCCCGCGCGCTTCCAGCAGCATGGTTTCAGGGATATACGGGCAATCGGTGCCGATGTACGAGATCAGCCTGTGCTTCAGGTACAGGTTGTGCATCGCCTCGGTGACGTCTTCCATTGGAATGCCCAGGCGCTGGCTCGCTTCCATTTCCAGCGTCGTTTTCGTGAACGGCATCGGTGGCGCCTTACGCTTGCGACGCACAGCGGCCTTTTGGTACCGGCCTTCGAGGCCGCCATTGATCCGGTCAGCAATAGAGCGCGCCAGCGCTTCACTCGTGATCCGCCCCTGAGCGTCAATCCCCTCAGTGTTCTCGGCACCAGGTCGAGCTTTCCAGCGCAGCTCTGTACCGTCCTGGAGGGTAATGACCGGCGTGTAAAAATGTGTCGGAACAAACTCGGCGATGTCACGCTCACGCTTGCCGGCCAACCAAAGGATCGGGCCTTTCAGCCGCCCAACGGCCACCGATTTATCGTGCAGGAGTGACTGGTAAGCACGCGACCCGTTGAAACCCACCAGCCAATCGCCTTCTTGGCGCGCCCGTGCCGCCTCACCGGACAACTGCCAGCGCGGCAGGCCGTTGGGCGTTAGCTGGGAGAAAGCCTTCTCAAGCGCCGATGGGTGCATGTCGGTGACGGCCGCGCGCAGGATATTGCTGGCTTCAGGGTCAATCCCGAGTTCGCGGAAGAGCTCGTCCATCACCAGCTGGCCTTCCCTGCCCTTGTCGCCGGCGTTGATGATGACGTCGGCGGCCTCGACCTCGCGCTGGATAACCGCGAAGAGCGGGTCTGGCACCACAGCACCGTCGCGCACCATGACCGTACCGTCTTCGTTACGCCGCGGCCGCGGTGCGCGCTTGTGCGCGACCGGCATCACGGGCAGATAATCGAAGGGGTCAGACCAGGTGTGCTCGGAACCAACGTACTCGTCTATCGGCGCCATGTCGATGAGATGGCCGTTTGTGTACCCGACGAAGTCGCCGTTTGGCAGCCGGTACCCGCTGTCCTCACGTCTGGACCGGCCACCTTGTTGCTGCGCCAGGAAGGATGCGATCTCCTTCGCTACCGCAGCCTTCTCGGCCAGGATGACAGTACGTGGCATTTAACGGGTTCCAAAATATTTGTTTCGTGGGATGGCTATGGTACAAGAATAGGAGCCGAATTGATAGATTGCAACTCCTATTGTGTGCCGTAAAACCTCGTAAATTAGTTACCTGTAAGTCAATAAGGCCGAGGATGTCTCCCCGGCCTTATTCAGACTCACGCCGCGCGCTGCTCGCCGGGCGCCTCGTCACCGGGCTCATGCTCGCTCTGATCGCCCTCGAGGTCCTCAGGCTGCTCCACCTGCTCGCCGTTCAGGTGCAGGCGCTGCATCTGCCGCCGCATCATCGTGGCCTCGTGGGCTGCTTCGCGGATCGCGCGGGACTGCTCACGACTACGCTCGGTAACCGCCATCGCCAGCAGACGCATCGCGGGCGAGGTCGAATAGAACTGCCGGGTTTCCGTCGCCCGCATCACGTGGCGAGTAAAGATAGCCAGCTTGTCGCGGATCTTTTCGTCACTGTCGCGGTTGCCTTCGTCGTCAGAAAAACGCAACAGAACGCGGACCGTGGCTGAGGTTTGGCGACCGCGCTCGATCTTCACGGATTCGGTGCAGAGCTCCTCGTTGATGGCGGTGGCCAGTGCTGATTGCTCGTTCCGGTCCAAGCAGGTCTTGCGAATACGGGCGCCCACACCGGCCAGCAGGTGCTCGGCCTGGGCGTGCGGCGTACGCACTTCGCTCCGTTCCGCCATCTCCTCCATGCTCAGCTCTTCCTGCATGTCCTGCTGGAACGTAGTGCGGGTCGGCAGCCAGTAGATCGAGACGTTGGCATTTTTCGAGTCGGCGGCCGAATGCAGCGCGCGGCTCTCCAGGTTCGAGCGCAGGAATTCCTGCCAGTAGTGCGCATTCTTCGACGGAGGGCGGTTCAGCGCCGGCCAGGTCGAGCAGAACAGCGTGGTCACACCTTCAGGCGCCAGTTCAACCGGCACCGTCGAATAGATCGATTCCCTCGTCATGTACGGGCGGATGTTGATGACGCGGCGCGGGGCCTCAGCCGGCATTTGCAGCACCGCGCCGGCGCCAATTTTGTGCTTAGCGGCGATTGACGCTGCGCGGAACAGGTTGCCGCACAGGACGTAGCGCTTGTGCACGTGGTCGCGCTCGAGATACGCATTGAACTCGTCCGGCACTTCACGGCTCAGCAGGCCATCTTCGATGCGCTCGGCACCAGGCAGCCACAGGTCCAGGCCGGTGAACTGCTTCTTGTACAGGTCGGCCAGGGTGAAGCGTTCCGGCGAGGTCCAGCCGGCCATCTGGATCGTCACGACCCAACGCGCCAGGTTGGTCTCTCGTCCACGCGGAGGCAGCGTGAGCGAGGTCACAGCGCCCTTCAGGACCTTCACTTCGCCGATACCGAAATTACGCTCCCGGACGATCACGTATTGGCCGGGCATGAAGTGCTGCAGGTGCGACAGCAGCCAGTTGCGGCGACGTTCGATGACCTGCGTCGGCGTGATCAGCTGGTTGCCGTTCTCGTCTCTGCTGCGCGACGAGTCGATGGTCTCGTCGGCGCCCTGGCGCGCGGAATCGGACGAACGCATCATCACCAGCATCGCGTCGAACATCTTCTCGACGCGGGAGCGCAGACCGGACGGCAGCATGCGCACGGCGCCGGTCAGTGGGCCAGCAACGTCATTTCCGGACGACCTGTAAATCGCCTGGGTTTCCATGTCCGGAACGAAGTCAGGCGTTTGGCCGGCTTGGCGCGCTTGACGCGATTCGAAGAACATTTGATGGGTATTGCGCTCGATCTCGGAGAGCACGTCATTCCACTTGCGGGCGGCAACCTTGATGCGGGTGGTCACCGTCTGCAGCTCGACGGCCTCATCGAACACGGAGTCGACGTCGCCGTGATCGTTCAGGCGCGCGGGCAGCAGGTCTTCCGAAGCGGTAATCGCCGCAGCGTCGAAGTCGGCCATGTTCAAGACGTTGGTGCGCAGCGGATTGATGCCTTGGGCGTTGAGCTCGGACACCACCTCGTTGAAGTTGTAGGTGATCTCCTGGTAGACCACGCGCGATTCTTTGTCCGGCAGCAGGTCCAGGCGCGACACCGCGCGCTTGGCCAGGCCATGCATGGAAGCATTGACCTCCGTACCATCCGGGTGGATCGCCTCGGGCATGAACGAGCGGAACTCGATGCCAAGGCGGGTCGCGATCGCCGGGTTGGCCTGCAGGAAGTCGCGCACGGACGCGTCGCCGACATTGTTGAACAGGTCCGGCAGCTCGTGCAGTTCAAAGCGGCTGGAGCGGTTACTGGTTGCCGAGGCATACAACTTACGCAGGTGGCCATAGTGCACCATCATGATTCGTGCTTCGGACTGCAGCCCCGATGCCAACATCTCCACTTCCGGAGCGATGACCTGGCCGCGGCGGTCGGCGCGGCCGATCGCCTGCACGTAGTCGACGATGTCGCCGAACACCTGACAGAACATCTCGGTCCGCTGGCGCTGGTCGGTGAAGTCTTCCGAAGCGTGCAGGCTCATCCCGGTCGACATGGCTTTGTTGCCTACCAGGGCGTCGTAGTCACCAAAGTTGAAGCCGCGCTCGATGTTGCTGATCTTCGACTCGTGGCCGGGGCGAGGCGCGACGGTCCAGTGGTCCAGCTGCATGTCGACCACCTTGTATTTGCGACCCGTGGCCTCGCCGACGGTAAAGCCGGCCTCGCGGATCGCATGGCAGATGGTGTCGATCGGCGAGCAATACAGGTCGTCCGGCAACTGGTCGATCATGTCGTCCAAGGTGCTCAAACCTTCCTGAATCGCCTGGCGCTCGTTTTCGGACGCCATGAACTGCGAATCGAGCACGTTGCCCTCGATTCGGTTGCCTTCGGCGTCCACGTGCGTCATGCGAACGACGGTATCGTACATGGCACGCAGGGTGAGCTTCAGGGTCTGCGGGCGGATAGTGTAAGTGCCGTCCGGATTCTTGACGGTATCCGGATCGTCCAGGGCTTCCTTGATACGCTGCTCGAAGGTCTGCTCCAGGAAGATGATCGGCTTTTTCCCTTCGCGAATTTTCGCCACCGCGCGCTCGCCAGCGAATCGGGCCTGCAGCGCCACGTTGAGCGTGCGCTGGGTCGTGAAGAGCAGGCTACCGAAGCTCGTGGTCTGGGTCTTGACGCCATCGATCATGCGCTTGATCCGGCGCATCTCGCCCTGCAGGCGGCGCAGTGCGTCGCCATCTTCTCCCAGCATGCCGATATCGGCCGAGAGCTTCGTCGCCATTTCAGCAGTCAGGCCTAGGTCCTCGACGCGCAGGTCTAGCACGTTCGTCAGGGTACCCTCGATAGCTTGACCGCCATCGAGCAAGGCTTCGGCCGCATCGACCGCCAGCGACTGCGCATCGATCACGTGCGCAGCGTGGCCGGCGGCCAGGAACTCTTCGTTCTCGGGCTCGGCCTGGTTGGCTATCGCGTCTTCGTTGGCCAGCTGCTGGGCATAAGTGTTGGCCACCAGATCCGCGGCCTGGCGGGCAGCCTCGTCGATCGCGTCGTCGTTGCCGCCGTCGGCCTCGCCTTCTGGTGCGTTCGCGTCCTGGGCGGCGCGCGCGCGCAGGGCCTCGATTGCCTGGCGCGACGAGAGATTCGCGCGCTCGAGGGTTGCGGCAATAAAGCGCTGGGCGGTGTCGAGCTTTTGCACCTGCGTGCGGGTGAGGCGGCGGCCCACCTGGTCGGTGACACCGCAGAGGCGCTGGAGACCCTGCAGGATAACCGCGACCTGGTCGGAGATCTTCTCGTTGTCCGAAAGGCGCGCATCGTCGACCGTCATCATGATGTCCAGCTGCGACGCATCGCGCTCACGGCGGATGAAGAGGCCGTCTTCCGCAAGCATGGCGGTGAACACTTCCTGAATGCTCTCGCCGCCGGCCTGCATCGCTTCGGACACCATCGACGTGTCGATCGAGGCCGGCAACATGCGGCTGTAGAAGCTCATCTGGCGCGCGTCCTTCAGCCAGGTAGCCGACGAGTAAACGACCGCTTTCGCGTTATTGGCAACCGAGGTGCACACCGAACCGAGCTGAGAGGTGTCGCCCGCGGCGATGTGCGACTCGTCGAAGATTACGATGCACTTCGGTGCGATCGACTTGATCCATTCGCTCTTGTCCGAGTCCTCGCCCTTGCTGAACTGCGAGTAGGTGCAGAAGACCAGGTTCGGGTTGTCGAAGCCTTCGAGACCGAACTGGAAGTTTTCGGTAAATTTTTTCCGCGAGACGCCGCTGGCGATCTTGTCCAGGTTCTCGGAGAACTGGTCGACCACCTGAGCCGAGTGGTTCAGCACCATCGGACGCAGCTGGCTGTGGATCCCGGTCTTCTTCAGGTCACGGTAGAAGTCCGAGAACAGGCTGTCCTGCTTGGTCACGAAGATCACAGGCAGGCCGCGCTGCCATGCGTAGGATACCGCGGTGGCGATTGTCGCGCCCTTGCCGGCGCCGGTCTGGTCGCCCAGCACGATGCCCTTGTCCCGGTCCAGCGCGCTCACGATGAGGGCAGAAGCATCAACCTGCTCGGGCGCCAAGTAGGCGAATTGCTCATCGGTGAAGCCGATCGCATTACGGACGTATTCGTCAATGTTACCGCTGCGGTCTTGCAGGCTCTGGAGGGCCTTGTATGTCGGGCCGGCCAGGTTGCGGGGGATCATCAGCTGGATCTCGCCGTTCTTCGAAAACGCGTCGTAGGGCAGTTGGTAGCTGTTCTCGGCGTTCTCATTAGCACGCAGTGCGGCCTCTTCTTCTGCCGTCATCTTATGGCCGGCCGACTCGTGCACGCGGACGAGCACGTCGTTTGTGAAGGTGCGCAGCGTGTCCCAGTCGTACATCGTGTCCTGGCGGCGCACCCTGTCGTCACCGCGCAGCTCGCGCTCCTTGGCGCTGAACTTGCGGCCGACAGTGACCATCATCAGGCCGGACTGCAGGTTCATCTTGCGGCGCATCACCGGCGACAGCAGACCAATGCCGAGCACGTCGTACTCGGCCTGCAGCGTGCGCAGGAAACCGCTGACGCGCTCCTTCTCGGCCTGGCGGTCGACCTCGACGGCGCTGGAGTATTCGGGGAAGGTCAGGATCGTCAAGCCGTTCGGGTGACGACGCGCCATCGCGCTGCGCATGTCTGCGAAGGACTCAGCCGACACATCGTCACGGCTGATCAGCGACTGGCGGTGCGGCGGAACCGATTCGGAGAAGGCGCGCTCGACGACGGTAACGGAAGCTGGCACGAAGCTGCGCAGCGTTGCCTCGTCCGACTCCGGGTCGGCCGGGTCGGTCAGGGTGACGTACGACGCGCCCAGCAGCGATGCCACGGCGCCATCACCCAGCTGTGGGATGTAGATCGGGATCTGGCCTTCACCACCAAAGGCGCGCACGAGCTCCTGGGCCGCGACGGCAGCCGGCAGCGGGATCGCACCTGCACCCTTCTGCGGGCCGGCGTAGGACGGCGAGTTCTCGTACAGCAGCTGCGCTTCGCGGTAAGCCGCGTCGCCGGCCAGCTCGTGGCGCTCCAGAACGCGATTCGCCATCTCGGCTTCAATGGTTTGCGCGACTTCCTCGACCTTCAGGCGATCGAGCGAGGCGCCGCGGCCATACAGCACGTCCACGAAGCGGTTGACGTCGGCGACGTCGGCGTGCGAACCAGCCATCAGGCCTGCGATGAAGCCGCGCACGCAGCTCACCAGGTTGCTGTCGTCCGCGCGGAGCATGAAGGCGGCCGGCATCGCGCCCTCCTCAACACGCTGCCCCTCGGCGTCGACCAGGAAGCGGCTACCTTCCGAGCGTTCGAACACCCGGTCGCCCATCAGGTTCATGCCGATAGGCGCGGCCACGCGCATGGCGGCCGTGATCGCGATCTCCTGCGGGGAGAGCTTGGCGCCGCCCTGCAGGCGCAAGCGCACGTCCTGTGCGCTGCCAATCTGCACCTGACGGGCGAGCGGGAACACGGTCCGGAACTCCGACAGCAGCGGCGTCTTGGTCGGGGAGAACGGGCGGATCAGGAATGGCTTGCCAGTCGGGACCGGCTTGAAGTTTAGCGGGGCGTGCTGGCATGCTTCCCACTCGGGGGAGCCCATCGGCACGCCAACCAGGATCAGCAGGTTCTCCTTGAACCCCTCTT